>OODP01001501.1_pt1 | contig 13856 bp, 8 predicted proteins | sample 1671011 | NCBI WGS metagenome assembly OODP01 (sample SAMN06348113, study PRJEB24527) | human gut metagenome | biome: human gut; feature: ankylosing spondylitis patient; material: feces | host: Homo sapiens | place: China | collected 2015-10
GCGGAAACTTCTCCGTCATACATTCGGTCTTTGACCGACTCTTCTTTTCGTTTCGCAAAAGAAAGTACTAGCCGAAACAGTTCTTCCGGAAGCGCGTGAGACGTTTTACTCAATGAACCGTCTTTATTTCTTCCTATTGGAAAAAGGAGCGAATTCCCCGAAAGTTCTTTCTCCAAATGCGAAATCACCATATCATCCCCGTTAACTAGCCCATCCTGCTTTAATTCTTTTAAAATACTTCTCTCCACGGCATCCTGAGTTTTTTCTTCCGAAACGATCGGATCTTGTATCCGATAATAAAATATTCCTGCCGGGACGATCGTTTTATGAGGATGTTTTCTTTGCTCTACATCCAAAGCCGCGTTCAGATATACCGGAAGCTGCATTTGCAGACCATGATACAACGCCGTAATATCAAAACTTTTCATTCCCGTTTTATAATCTGTCACTTTGACATAAACACAGTCATTGTCAAAACATGTATCGATTCGGTCAATCTTCCCGCTTCCGAACTGCATCTCGTACCCGCTTGGAAGAAAGTCTCCTTTTTCTATCTGCTTTGTCAGCGCCCACACAGAAGTTCGGATAAGACGTTTGATCCGAGTGATCATATATTCATTTCGCGCCGAACTGAAAAGAACTGTATTCCCATAATCTATTACGCTTTCTTCCACACTCTCATCGATCATCTCGTCACGAAGAGCTTCCGGTATTTCCTGCCATTTCATTTTCTGCGCATCCGCCTTTTTGGAAAACGTCTCCAAAGACTTGTGCGCGATATTTCCGAGATCAAGCGCCTCAAACCCATATTCTTCCCGGTCTGAAAGCCGCAGTCCGTAACTTAAAAAATGAGCATATGCACAAGACGCAAATTTTTCCAGTCTTGTCACACTGACGCGATTTCGATCACTATAAAGTTCTTTTGTCAGTTCCGGTGCAAGCCTCGTATCTGTTTTATGCAGAAAACCTGCATTCAAAATACTTTCGATCTCTTTTTTATTTCTTCCGTCTTTTTGAAACCATGTATACAACTCTTTCCACTCATTATCCAGCCCGAGACGGCGGCTGCAAATTCCTTTTGCCACTTTCTCGATCCCCCCTCTTCGGGTGATCTCTCTGTCGCTAAGCTTTCTGTTTTCTTCATCGACAACGGACAGATTCGGAAACAGCCTGCGAAGCTCCTGTATCAAATACGCCGGACGCAGAGATTTTCCCTCCCCCGACACCTTTGACCATGACAGGCTTAGAAGTTCCGTCGGTTTTGTCAGCGCCGTATATAAATAAAATTTCTGTATATAGATTTTTTCCTTCGGTCCGGGCGACAACGAGATATCTTTCTCTTTGAATTTTTCTCTGTCCCGCTCAGACAAAATGCCGCCCGTTCCCGCATTGCCCGGCAAAAGCACATCGTTCGCTCCGACAAAAAACAAGGCGCGGATATCTTTCATTCTTGTACGCTCTACGTCTCCGATCACAACCTGGTCAATGCTCGGAGGAATCACTCCCACTTTCGCCTCTTCAAATCCGGCGTCAAGAAGCTCGCAGTATTCTTTCAGCGTAATCGGCTCGTCGCCTAACAGTTCCGAAAACTTGTCAAACAACTCCATGACGATCCGGTAGATCTGCTCATATTCTTTTGCAAGTGTAAGTTCTCCCTGTTCTGCGAAAAATTTCTGCTGTTGTTCCAATTTCTCCTGAAGATGCTCTCCTGCGATAAATTCATATACCGCAAGCGTAATGTCAAGCACCGTCTTTTTTTTCTGTCTTGAAACGAACATAAGCGGATCGATCTTTTCGACAAATTTCACGCGCAGATGATTTAACTTTTCCACTTCTTCCTCATCCGCCTCTTTCGTTTTCCTCGCCCATGCCTGCTGCCATTTTTTATATCCCTTTATCCCCAGCGCAAGACAGTAGTTTTCCAATCGGTCGATCTCATCTTCCGTAAATTCACAATATCCGGATCTTAAATAACGAAATACGCTTTCATAAGTAAAATTTTCCTGTATCATCCCCAGAAGGCTGCGGACATACTCTACAAAAGAATTCAGAAGAATACTTTTCTTATGATCCATAAACACAGGTATGTCAAAAGAAGCACATGCTTTTTCCAACACATCCGCATACACATTCATATCTGACGCGATCACGGCAATGTCTCTGTATCGGTATCCTTTTGTCCTCACTAACCGCCTGATACTTTCTGCTACATACTTTGCCTCTTTTCCCGGAGAGCGCACTTCATGCAGCGATACAGACTCACAGCTTCCGTTATATTTTGCGCCTGAATACCGGAATAGTTCCGTTTCCAAAAACGCCATTTCCGAACAATCCCGAAAACGATACACCGGCCTTTCAAACAAACATATCGGTTCTTCAATCTCTGTTTTTTTCTCACCCGCAATCTTCATAAGAGATGTGACCATCTGTTTGCCGAGCGCAAAAATCTGATACGGATGTTCATATACATACGGATTTTCTCTTCCGTCCATCGTCACTGTGATCATCACTTTTTCGCACACTGAAAAAAGCTCACCGATCAAACGGTTTTGTACAGGCGTAAAACCTGTAAACCCGTCCATCGCCACCACGCTTCCTTTTAAAATATCGGAATACGGAACAGCGTCGCTGAGCACATCGAGCATTTCTTCTTTTGTAATGTATTTTTCACTTAAATACTCTTCAAATTTTTCATATATAGTTCGGATATCATCCAGTTTATAATGCAGATAACTTTCAGGCGGCACTTCTTTCATAAAATCATCCAAACGTTCAAAGTCTACGCCATACTGCGCAAATTCCGAAAGAACAGACTTCACTTCGCTTATATAACCTTGTTTTTTCAGGTTTCCCTTAAAGACCTTCAGATCTTTTTCACACTCGCCCGCAATTTTGCGCAAAACAAGATTTTTTCCTTCATCATCAAGCACAACACGGGCATCCTGACCCACCTCTTCAAAAACGCGGTACGCCAGACGCCCGAAACTTAACACATCAATATTCATGATCCCGCCTTTTGGATGCGCAAGACAGAGATCTTTTTGTGTCTGCATCGTAAACTGCTCGGGAACGATGACAAGATAATTCTTGTCAGGATTTTCAATCGCTTCCCGAACAACCGTATCATATAAACAGTAAGATTTTCCGCTTCCGGAATTTCCCATAATAAATTGTAATGACATAAACCGCCTCCTGCCACAGGTCTTCCAACATATTTTTCTTGATTATACTACCCGTGCACATTCCTGACAAGAAGCCGGTTTATCTGTCCTTTACTATGTTTTGTTATTTTACCAGATCTGCAAGCGCTCCCTTCGGAACAGCGCCGACCTGTTTTCCTGTCATCTCTCCGTTTTTAAACGCGATAAATGTCGGGATGCTCATAACACCGTAGCGCTGCGCTACTTCCATCTCTTCGTCAATATTGATCTTACATACTTTTACATCGTCCAATTCTCCGGAAATCTCTTCTACTACCGGTCCCATCATCTTACACGGTCCGCACCAGTCAGCGTAGAAATCTACCAATACCGGGCGATCTGCCTGAAGAACTTCCTGATCAAAATTTGCCGTTGTTAATTTTACTACTGCCATTTTTCTTTCTCCTTTTCCCGACCTTATTCGGTCTGTTTTTATTGATTCGATTTTTGTTTTCTTTCATTGAGTATGGCTTTATATTATACCGGATGAATTTTCTTTTCAGTGACAAAATCACAATTAACATCTATGTGCCGTTTTGCCGTTTCAAGATTAGATTTTTCTCAGTCCTGCCTCGTTAAGTATTTCCACTTTCCCGCGGGTCAGTTTCACAAGTCCGTCAGCCTGAAACTGCTTCAGTATCCTTGTCACTACTTCCCTCGCTGTCCCCGCATCCCGCGCCAATGCCTCGTGCGTAATCGCCAGACTGTCTGAGCGCTCCATCACTTTATGGTCGAGCAGAGCCGATGCGATACGAGATGCTACATTTGAAAAAACGAACTGATTAAACAGCCACATGATGTCAGAAAACTTTTCCGATATCATCTCCATCGTATAGTCTTTCACAATTCCGCTCTCATCATACAGTTTGCGATACACACACTTTGGAATCGTATAAAGTTCACAGTCTGTTTCCATCTCCATATCAAGCTCCACATCCATACCGTTAAGCATACACGCCGCGCTCAGAATACTGACATCTCCTTCCAGCAAACGGAATAATGTAATATCTCCGCCGCCCGGTGATGTAATAAATACCCGCACTCTTCCTTTTCCGATGATCTGGACTCCGGCGCATTCTCCGCCGCCGAAATGGAGCTGCGTTTTCTTTTGGCATTCTGTTTTTACCATATTGTTCCTGATTTCTTCTTTCTGTTTATCTGTCAGACTTTCCCAAAAAGGAAGCGCCTGTTCTAAAATTTCATTCATTTCCACTTTTCACCTTCCGTCTTGCTGCCTCTTATTATAAAAGAATCTTCCTGAAATATAAAGTGTAAAATCTCTCCGCCCGCTCCGCCTGAATTTCTTCTTCGCCGTTTTCCCCTGCAATTTTATCCAAAACGCAGAATATGTCAAAAAAAACCGTCATAATATTAATAAATATTAATATTACTGTAGAAATATTGACGAATATTGCATAAATACAAATTTTTCTTCTTCCTTTTATCACGCCAAAGTGGTATAATGTTATAGACTTTACTACAAAGTCTTTAATTTTACAGAAAGGAAAAGGAATGAACATCATGGAAAAGAAAAATGAGTTCAAACCGTATATTCCGGCAGATAAAATCGTTCCGGAGTTTACGGTAACTTCAATCGTGATTGGTATTATCCTTGCAGTCGTTTTCGGAGCCGCAAACGCATACCTCGGACTGATCGTCGGTATGACAGTATCAGCTTCCATTCCGGCAGCAGTTATCTCTATGGGTATCATCCGTGTGATTCTTCGTAAGGATTCCATTCTCGAAAACAATCTTGTGCAGACAATCGGTTCCGCCGGAGAGTCTGTAGCGGCAGGTGCTATCTTCACTCTGCCTGCATTATTTATCTGGGCTGAGGAGGGAAAAATCGCTTTCCCAAGTATGATGACGATCTTTCTCGTTGCACTTTTCGGAGGTGTCCTCGGAATTTGCTTCATGGTGCCGCTTCGTCAGGCATTGATCGTTGAAGAACACGGCACACTTCCGTTCCCGGAAGGAACAGCCTGCGCAGAAGTTCTTCTTGCAGGAGAAGAGGGAGGCGCAAAAGCAGGTACTGTATTCGCAGGACTCGGTATCGCAGCAGCTTACAAATTCATCGCAGACGGATTCAAATTATTCCCAAGCGAAATCGGTTATGCTTTCAAAAGCTATGCAGGATCTCAGATCGGTATTCAGGTTCTTCCTGCTCTTGCAGGTGTCGGCTTCATCTGTGGACCGAAGATTTCAAGCTACATGCTTGCAGGAGGTACTCTGAGCTGGTTCGTACTTATGCCGGCAATCGCTTTGTTCGGCGCTGACGCTACGATCTTCCCAGGCACAGCTCCGATCTCTGAATTGCTTGCAGCCAACGGACCGTCTGCTCTTTGGAGCAACTACATCAAATACATCGGAGCCGGAGCTGTTGCTACCGGCGGTATGATCAGCCTGATCAAGAGCTTCCCGCTGATCGTCCGTACATTTAAACAGGCTATGTCCAGTATGTCCAAAAAACGTTCCAACACAACGCTCGTTCGTACACAGCAGGATCTTCCTATGCCGATCCTTCTTGTAGTTCTTCTTGTGATCGTTGTTGCAATCTGGCTCATCCCGGCATTCCCTGTAAGTCCGCTCGGATCACTTATCATCGTAATCTTCGGTTTCTTCTTTGCAACCGTTTCTTCTCGTATGGTAGGTCTGATCGGTTCTTCTAACAACCCTGTTTCCGGTATGGCGATCGCAACATTGATCATCGCTACACTGGCTTTAAAAGCAACAGGTACAACAGGTACAAAAGGTATGGTCGGAGCAATCGCTATCGGCGGTATCATCTGTGTAATCGCAGCAATCGCCGGAGATACGTCTCAGGACCTTAAAACCGGATTTATCGTAGGAGCTACACCGAAGAAACAGCAGATCGGTGAATTGATCGGTGTCATTGTTTCAGCGGCAGCTATCGGCGGAGTTCTCTACCTTCTGAACGAAGCTTGGTCTTACGGTTCAAAAGAACTTCCGGCAGCTCAGGCTACAATGATGAAAATGCTCGTTGAAGGTATCATGAACGCAGAACTTCCGTGGGGACTCATCCTTATCGGTGTGTTTATCGCAATCGTAGTCGAGATCATAAAAGTTCCGGTAATGCCGTTCGCAGTCGGTATGTATCTCCCGTTCAGCTTAAGCGCAGGTATCATGGCCGGTGGAGCTGTTCGTTTCCTTGTTGAAAAGATCAAAGGTACGGACGAAGAAAAGAAAGCCCGCACAGACAAAGGCGTGCTCTTCACATCAGGACTTATCGCAGGAGAAGGTATCACCGGTATCCTGCTTGCAGGATTTGCAGTTGCGAAACTTGACGTAGCTTTAAAATTCTCACTTCCGCAAGTTGGAAGTCTGATTATCTTCATCGCTCTTCTCGGCGGATTGTTCGCACTCTGCATGAAAGCGAAACCTGCTAAAAAATAAAACCGTACATTCAGTTCAACGTATAAACAAAGTACATACATGATCTGATTGTTCACCGGAGGCAGTCTGCTGCTTGCAGGCTGCCTCTTTTTATGATATTATTCTGTAATGATATTGTAGAGAGGATCTTCATTAAGATGAGTAAAAAAAGTAAAAAAAACGAAAAAAACTATCTTGATTTTATTCCTGTAAAAAACCCGGATATAGAATATGAAACAGATGAAAATGGAATCGTCACCGTCTTTATCGAATGGAAAGGCTTCTATCACAAAATTGCCCAGAAAATATTCCGCCGCCCGAGAGTCAGCGATATTAAAATGGATAAGTACGGAAGTTTCGTATGGCATGCGATAGACGATGAAAAAGACGTACATCAGCTTTCCAAAGAAATGGAATCTGAATTTCCGAAAATGGAAAAATCATTATCCCGTTTAATTAAATTTCTTGAGATCATGAAAGACAACAACCTGATCTACTGGAAAGGAGAGGAGAAAAAATAATGTTAAAATACATTCCCTACGTCCTTATGTTTGCCGTTGCCACAATGATCATTTACGGATGGGGTCTTTGGCGCACAATACACCAGAAACAGGATCTCTCCAACATGCTCTGTTCAAAAGGAATCTCCAAAGTCAAAAAAGCGCTCAAAAAAAATAAGTCGCTGACAAAAAAAGAACTGGAACCCTTTGTAAAAGATCTGACCGCAAAACAGCCGTTCAACAGCGAGCGAATCGGAGTGACCGATCCAAATGCTTTCCTTGATTCGATTCTCCCGTATATGCTGAAACAAAAAATGATAAAAGAAATAAGAGAAGACAAAAAAGTTGTCTATCAGTTAAACAAATAACTGATAGACAGCTTTTTCTTATCGCATGCTCCACACAGCGATCATTTTCCATTCATCGGATCAAGAATGATAATACAGTTCGATCGGATCGATCGGATCAAACGGATGCTCTTCTTCCATTTTTTTATTTCTGCCATGTCTTTTCACTAATTCTCCGCTCTTATTATAAACCCAGAAGGAATATACCAAAAGCTTGTTGATCTTTCCGATCTTTTCCTTCGTAGTCTTATTATAAAGCACTCCTCCCGCTTTAAACGGAGTTTTCTTATGGATCAGCGAAATCAGTTCCGTTTCACATGTAACAGGTTCCGGAAGGATCGTATATCCCCGTCCGACACAGTCCGGCTTATGTGAATCACTTCCGCCAGTCATAACTTTTCCATATTTTTTCGCCAGTTTTTCCGCACCTGAATTCGACGAAACGGGCTCACAGCTATTAAATGCCTCTACAAAATCAAACCGCTTTACAATCTCCGGAGATAAGTAATACCGCCGCGCATTCGTAAAACTCATATACTTCTCACCGCATGGATGAGCAGGACCTAGGACTCCGCCGTTTCGATGCACAAGGTCGATTAAAAGCGCCAGCGGCATCCCCCGCATCTCAAGCAGACGCATCTTCACCCCTTCCGGCATAATAACAAGGATATGCCCGGCATCCCTTGTGTCATACTCAATCCCTTTCAATACAACAAAATCCGTATGCTTCTTTCCTTTTATATTTTCTTTCCAATATCGGTATCCGTTGTATGTGTCATGATCGGTAATGACCATCCCTTGAAAACCATGTTTTTTTAAAATCGTAATATACTCTTCCACTCCAACCTTGCTGTCGATCGAGCCTTCTTTCACGTGGCAATGCATATCTATTTTCATACACAAGCCCCCTTTTCCGGTGTAATCACCTGATATTTTTTATCCCTATCATTCATGAAATTATTATACATCATCCGAACAGTTGATTACAACTGTTATACACCGACATTTCACTTCAAAATGCTTATTTGCAGAATGTATAAAAATCTTTTGTGCAGCTTCTGCAAACGGAACGCGAGATTGCAAGGCGTCAATGATAATACAGGTATCAACTAAGACTTTCATATTGTATTCAACCTTTCTTCTTGTGCTTCCTCTAAAGTCATATCTGCAGGAAGAATTCCGAACAGCGACTTAGCAACCTCCACTCTGTCCTGATATGGATTAGATAGTTTTGCTACGACTTTTCCGTTGCGGGTTATATAAATATCCTCTGTTTCTGCAAGTGACAGATATTTGCCAAGGTTAACTTTTAATTCAGTTGCGGTAATTGACATATCGTCATCCCCTTTCCATTGAAATATTCATAATCATCATTTGAAACATACAATTCTTTGTTTCAATTATATTATATGAAAATCGCACGATTTTATCAACAGAATCGTGTGATTTTATAATATCGATTAGCCATTTTTCGCTATCTTAGAAAATACATGACTGTATTATTTATCCGTGATATAATTGTCGATGAAGAAAAATAATAAATCGGAATATTATACCGGAGGAGAAACGAAAATGATATCAGAAAGTTATATTAAAGACCTTCTCTTATCAATGGGTTACATAAAGAAAAATCATATTTATGAAAAATTTTTCCCATCTGTCGATTGTTATATTAAAGTGGATTTGAAAAACAGAACAATAATCTATCCTGAAGATCGGGGAATGACGATTTCTAATAGAACGACGTGCAATTTTTCCGCTCCTGAAAATTTTGTCGTATTGGAATGTGTGACAAGGCTGTTTGACAAGGGGTATCGCCCGGAGCATTTAAATTTAGAAAAAGAGTGGACGCTGGGGCATGAGTCGAAAGGCGGACGGGCTGATATTTGCGTATCTGATCAGGAAGGGAATACGCTGTTTATTGTTGAGTGTAAAACTTACGGCAGAGAATATGAAAAGGAATATAAAAATATAGTAAATGATGGTGGCCAGTTATTCTCATATTGGCAGCAGGAAAGAAGCTGTAAGTTTCTCGTTCTTTATGCGTCGAAATATGAAGGCAAGCAGATAAAATGGGATACGGAAAGTATTGATTGTTCTGACGATGCGAATATTGTTGCTTTATCCAAAAAAGATGACTCTATTAAATTATTTAAAAATGCACATACAGTTTCGGAATTATATTCGGTGTGGGATGAAACGTATGAAAAGCGATTTTCGGGAGATGTAATTTTCAGAGATGATTCAAGCGCATATCAAATCGGGGTAAAACCGCTTAGAAAAGCGGATCTGAAAGATTTTGCGGACAATAATAAAATTGTAAATAAGTTTGAAGAGATTTTACGTCATAATAATGTTTCGGATAAGGAAAATGCATTTAACCGTTTAGTGGCTCTGTTTATTTGTAAATTAGTCGATGAGATTCAAAAAGATATGGAGGAGATCGTAGATTTTCAGTACAAAGTCGGCACGGATACTTACGAAAGTTTGCAGGACAGGCTTCAGCGTCTACATAAAGAAGGCATGGAAAAATTTATGAAAGAAGAAATTTTAGTTCGTCAATATACCGGACAAGAGAGAAAAAATATGATCGCTCATCTGAAACATACGCTGCGTATATTGAAATTTTATACCAACAATGATTTTGCGTTCAAAGACGTTCACAACGAACAATTATTTTTACAAAACGGTAAAATATTAGTAGAAGTTGTTCAGTTGTTTGAAAAATTCAGAATAATAGGATCTGAAAATCTTCAGATGTTAGGAGATTTGTTTGAACAACTGCTCAGCAAAGGCTTTAAGCAGAATGAAGGTCAGTTTTTTACTCCTGTTCCGATCACAAGATTTATATGGAACAGTCTGCCCGTCGAGAAAATACTTAAAACCGAAGAAGGTGCGGGCTTGCCGAAGATCATCGATTATGCCTGCGGAGCCGGACATTTTTTGACGGAAGGGTTTGAAGCTGTCTCAGCATGTGTTAAGGCAAATGATGGTTTAAGAGAGCTTGACCGGTCTTTTGCCGAGAACAATATTTTCGGGATTGAGAAAGATTACAGATTAGCCCGCGTATCTAAGATCTCGCTGTTTATGCATGGTGCAGGTGAGGGAAATATTATATTCGGAGACGGTCTGGAAAACTATCCTGACAAAAATATAAAACCGAATACATTTGACATTTTAGTAGCGAATCCTCCGTATTCTGTATCTGCGTTTAAGCCCCATTTAAAGCTTAAAAATAATTCGTTTTCTATATTAGATACTATTTCAAATAACGGATCTGAAATAGAAACATTATTTGTCGAGAGGATTTCCCAGCTTTTGAAACCGAACGCAGTGGCGGCGGTTATTTTGCCGAGCAGTATATTGAATAAGGAAAATGAAAGTTTTATCTGCGCAAGGGAATCTATATTAAAGAATTTCAAGATAAGGGCGATCGTTCTTATGGGAAATAAGACGTTTGGCGCGACAGGAACGAATACGGTTGTGTTGTTTCTGGAAAAATATAATGAACCGCCGAAAAAAGCCGATTTGATCGAAGACAGCATCGACGCTGTTTTTAACGGATGTAATTTGGACGGATGGGAAGACAAAGCGATATTGGAACAGTATTTGAAAAAGATCGACGTAAGTTCTGAAGTCTATGAACGGTTCTTATCAGAAGCGGTTGATATCGGCGATATAGAAGATAAATATTTTTTAAAGTATAAAGAAGCTTTTTTGGCATTATCAAAAACGAAAGAAAAGCAGAAACAAAAGACGTTCGGTAAATTATCAGAAAAAGAGCAGAAAAAACTGCTGACAAAGCAGTATTATCAATATGTAAAAAAGATAGAACGGGAAAAAATGAAATATTTCTCTTTTGTTTATGATCAAAGGACATTGATCGTGGCAGCTCCGGATGATAACAAAGGTCAGGAGAAGTTTTTAGGTTATAAATGGAGCAATCGAAAGGGGCAGGAAGGAATACAGATCATAGATGAAGGCGGGATGCTGTATGATGCGGAAAACAGGATGTCTGATCGTACGATTGCAAGTCTGATCCGAAAAATGTTTAACGGAGAGGAAGTGTCTTTAGATGATCTGGAAGAGTATTATTATTATCTTCATACGAAAGATATGATCAGTTTTAGCGAGGTGTATTTTAACAAAGCTATAAAAACTACGAAGACGCGGCTTCTGAAAGATGATCCGGGCCTGACGGCATATTCCCTTTCTGATGAAAAGACGTTTGATATAACGATCGGAGACCGGGTTTTGTCGGAAGAGATCGTTTCCGGAGGAAGAGTGCCTGTTTACAGCGCGAATGTGTATGAAGAGTTTGGCAGGATCGACAAAGAAAATATGAAAGATTACAGCCGTCCTTCGGTGATATGGGGAATCGACGGTGATTGGATGGTGAATATCATTCCGGCCGGTGTGCCTTTTTATCCTACGGATCATTGCGGCGTGTTAAGGATCAAAACCGAAAAAATCCTTCCCGAATATATGATGTATGCGCTTCAGGCTGAAGGTGAATATGAAAGGTTTTCCAGAAACAACAGAGCTTCCGCACAAAGGATCAGATCGTTGGTTGTTCAGGCGCCGGAAACAAAGATCCAGAAGAATATAATCGATGAGCTTAAAGCGTTAGATGATAAGATAAACGGACAAAATGCTGAAATTGAAAAATACGAGAATAGTATCAGGACAAAATTTGATCAAATATTTCATTTGGAGGAGTTTATTTCCGATGGAGTATTTTCAAAGTATGAAGGGTATTCCGTAGAGGATTTATGTATTGACGGAAGAGGCAGAGTGATCAATCAGCAGTATATAGAAAATCATAAAGGTCCATATCCGGTATATTCTTCTCAGACAACAAACGACGGTATATTCGGATCTATTGATACGTTTGATTTTGACGGAGAGTATATTACGTGGACGACTGACGGCGCGAAAGCAGGAACTGTTTTTTACAGAAACGGAAAATTCAACTGTACAAATGTATGTGGAACACTGAAAGCAAAAAACGATAAGGTAAATATGAGATATCTGGCATATTTGTTGAATCGGATCGCTTATAAGTTTGTAAGTCGTGTGGGAAATAATAAGCTGATGAATGACGCTATGAAGAAAATCGTAGTACCTGTTCCGAAAAGACAACTGCAGGACGAGTTTGCTGATTTTGTGCAGTCCGTTGAGAAATCGAAGTTTGAATGTATCGGTAAAAAGGAAAAGTTTGAAATTGAAAAGGATACTTTTGTCCATAAATATTTCAGGTGAATATATTTTTGACTGCCGCAAAGGAGATTGTTTTGAAGAAAGAAGAAAAAAGATTAATTGAAATCATCAGAGATGTACTGGCGGGGAAAAACAAGTCCGAGTGGTCGATGCAGATTTCAAAAGAGGAAATCGAACGTGTGATAAAGTGTGCAAGAGTACACGGAGTCTTACCGTTTTTGCAGGAATGTCCTGTATTTATGGAGGAACCGTATCGGGAAAAACTGTTTTTTTATTTGAAAGATTATGCATACAAAGACGCGCAGCAGGCGTATGCGGCAGAGACGTTGTTTGAGTTGTTTGAAAAAAACGGGATTTATTGTATGCCATTGAAAGGAATACGGACAAAGCAGTTTTATCCGTACCCGGAATTTCGTACGATGGGAGATCTGGATATTTTATATAAAGAAGATCAGACAAAGAAATTAAAACAGGTTATGCAGGATGCCGGATACAAGTTCGGGGGATATAACATCAAGCATGACGAATATGAAAAAGACGGCGTAACGATTGAAATGCACAGAGATGTTCTGTTCAGACTGACCAATGCATACGACTATTTTGCTGATATTTGGGAGCGGGCAATTCATGCAAAAGGGAAACAGTATATATATGAAATGAGTTTGGAAGATCATTACTTGCATTCGGTGTGCCATCTTGCCGAGCATTTTGTGAGAGGCGGCATCGGAATCCGAATGGTTCTTGATATTTATATTTTGTCGGAAACGCCACGAATGGATAAAGCATATGTGCAGCGGCAGCTCAAAGCTTTGAAACTTCAGAAGTTTGAGGAGAATATCAGGTCTTTGGCACAGCTTTGGTTTTCGGATGATGAGAAAACTGTGAGAACGGAAGTATCGGATGAACTGGAAAACTATGCTTTGTCAGGCGGTATTTTCGGCAGCAGGGAAACAGCGCGCAGGAACGGAACTGTGCTGTATGAATCAAAGAACAAGTTTGTAAAACAGTTGGTCTTTCCGTCTTATGAGGTGATGAAGACATCTTGTCCGTGGCTGAAAACACCGATTTTGCTTCCGGCTGCGTGGTTGGTTAGATATAAAAGAGCATTGACAGCAAGCAGGGGAAATATAGGATATCATATTGAAAGAGCAAAAACTTTTGACCGTGTTGAAGATCAGGAGCAAAAAGAACGGTGT
>OODP01001506.1_pt1 | contig 13795 bp, 25 predicted proteins | sample 1671011 | NCBI WGS metagenome assembly OODP01 (sample SAMN06348113, study PRJEB24527) | human gut metagenome | biome: human gut; feature: ankylosing spondylitis patient; material: feces | host: Homo sapiens | place: China | collected 2015-10
GTGATAATATAGTATGGGAAGAATGATGCACTCTCCCATACTAAACTATCTTGTTGTTTGTCTTCTTGCTGTGTCTCATGCTGTGATTGCACCTTGCATGATACTATTGTTGTCATCATGGTAACACCTATCAGTGATAACCATAACATAAGTCTTATTACTTTCATTTGTTATAATGTATTAGAAACTAACAGGAGCATATGATGTGCTGATTATCAATCAAGGGTTAATGTACTTGATAATGCTCCTGCTAGTATGTTATTTACTTAGTTTTCCTTTGAGTAATCCTTTGAGTTTAGCATACTCTTTGGTAAGATGTTCTTGCTTGAAATCCTTCATAGTTTTCATGCTTGTCTCCTTTCTCTAAAGGATTTAATCTCTTGTTGTATGTGTAACTCAAACTGATGTAGTTCATCAATTACTCTTGGTTTACTTGTAATAGCAAGTAATGCAACACTGTTATTGTTGTGTTGTTCTGTCAAGTAATCAATATGTGCTTTTCTTGATGATGAGTAGTTGCTGCTACTAGCAACAGCTACTCTGTTCAATCTCTTTCTCATCTTTCCATCCAACAATTATTGTGATAACTAACAAGTTTATCTTGATAGTATGCTTGCCAATATGAGCCATTGAAGCTCTCATTTGTTACTGTACCTTTGATGGTTCTTCCATCTAATAAGATTATTGTTTCCATGTGATTATGTATTAAAGGGTTAATATTTGAGGCTAATAGGAGATTTGAACTCCTAACCTTCCTCTACTCGGCGAGGATGCTCCACCATTGAGCTAATTAGCCTATACTTATAAGAATGTTGAAATACTATGTGAACATCAGGTATCTTCTCAACCAAATTTGCAACATGGCTACTCCTTACTTCTTGATATAATGTCATGTTCCCCTCACACTTATTTAGTGCTTAACACACATCAACATTATACATTTTCAGATAGCTTGATAATATTGTCAACCACTATTTGGACAACATTAGATATTCAAACATTGCTTATTATGCTATTAGGATTATATTAGTACTTGATTAACACAATTTAATGGCTTGTGTTCAATGACAAATGACTACTGTTGTTCATCAATTGTCTGCCTAAGTGGTACATTGGTGTAATGTGTTGAGGGTAAAAAATGTCATCCATTTGATGTATGGATGAGTGAATAGTGCTTCAACTGTGAGGAACAAAAAAGGTAGGAAGGGACATAAGCCCCTTCCCTCATACTCCTAGAATGCAGCAATCACATTGCTGTTAGTCCCTTGTTCATGCAATGTCAGCAATGTTTTGCCCTCTTTGGTTCTTACCTCTGATACAACCACAGTCTCAAATGGCTGCTTAGCTACCATTTTGGCTGCCAGCTTGTCAGCCACATAGCCGACAATTTGTCCACATGCAAAGAAGAACTTGCCCTGTTTGTTAGGGCTTGGGATAACTCGCAATGGAGCATCACCTTGAGATTTCTTCACTTCTTCTACAGTCACTGTGTTCAGGAAATTGGAATCTGAGTTGCTCTGTGCAACATACTTTGAAAAATCAATCATGGTTTTAATAGTTTTATAATTGTGCCGGGGGAATATCCCAAGGCTAAGGTAAGGGGGAGGAGTAAGGGTGACTTATATCTCACTCATGTAAATACAGCCACTTTAAAATTAAAAAAAATTTAAAATAATAATGGATGCCTCATTCATAAGTTAAACTTTACTAAACATTTGGTAGTCTCATTTATTTTACTTATCTTTGCCCCCAGTAGCATGGAGTGTAAGTCTGTGTCACCTCTGAGAGGGTTAAAAGAGTATCAGAGCAGAAGTTGGGTAGTAGTCCTAAATAAGGATGAGGTGTCCCCAATACTACTAAAAATTGACATACTATAAGCTTGTTTGTATGAGCCTACTTACATGGGAAAAGGCACAGGTAAATCATACTTTAGGGGTATTCTAAGAACGGGGCAAGTGAAGTGTATGTTTAACTGGTAAGGTAAATCTTACAACTGGCATCAAAACCAGCTAGGGAAAAACTATATCTAAGAAACAAGGACATTATGAAGGATTCAATTAGAAGAATAGCACTGTGGCTATGGCAACTTCCACAGAACTTAATAGCACTCTTGCTTTATAACATATTAGGGCACTGGTCATACTATGGGGGTAAATATAGGGATAATTACATCATTGTATGTAAGGCAGCATTGTCCTCATTTGCATTAGGTGATTATATATTCCTTACTCCTTTTAGTAATGAAAGAGCAATGGACCATGAGTTAGGTCATTGCAGACAATCAGAGATACTGGGTCCTTTATATATACCTATTATAGTAGTACCTTCATTGCTGAATAACTTGTATGACAGACTGATTACTTTTATGGGTAAAGAGTATGACTACTTCTCATTCTACACAGAGAAATGGGCTAACAAGTTAGGTGGTTATTCTCCTTTTCAACCTAAAGACTTAATCACTTAAGGTTAACATTGAATCATGTGAAGAGTTAGTATGTGTTAAATATATCATTTAAATAAGGAAAGATTTGCATATATCAATTATTTTACTTACCTTTGCACCATCATTCAATTGGTGAGTTTATTGCCCCTTGGTGTAATTGGTTAGTCACATAGGATTTTGGTTCCTATAGTATCAGTTCAAGTCTGGTAGGGGTAACAATCTGGATAGGTAGTATAATGGATAATACAACAGTCTTCTAAACTGTATTATAAGAGTTCGAGTCTCTTCCTATCTACAAGAATTAGATAGATATGGGATATAAGAATAAGTATGATTTATATGAGAATCAGAAGAGAAGATGGACTCAAAGAAAGGTCAAAGCTATATTGTATAAGGGTGGCAAATGTGCAGTATGTGGTGCAGAGTATGATGGTACTAATGGTGCTATATTTGACTTTCATCATATAAATCCAGAGGAGAAAGAATTTGAATGGGGAAAGTTAAGAGTAAGAAGCTGGGATTCAGTTAAAGAGGAATTAGATAAAGAGATATGTGTATGTGCAAATTGTCACAGACTTATACACTCCCAGAGGTTCTAAACTTAGAATGATAGTTCGATTCTATCAGGGGGTACATGTTTTTGTAATGGACATAAATTATGTTTTAAAATGTAGACTAATTGGTCTGTGAAGATAGATTAGTCAAAATGGTGGGTTGGACAAATTGGTTAAGTCACTGCCCTTTCAAGGCAGTCATTAGGGGTTCAAATCCCCTACCCATTACAAATTTAGTCTATGTAGCATAGTGGTTAATGTGCTGGACTGTCAATCCAGAGATTAGGGTTCAATTCCCTCATAGACTGCGACACCTAAAGTCCTAGTTGAAGCGTCAATTAGGCAAATGGAAGTATAACTCACAAGGTGTGGGAACTGTCTTGAAAACAGATTGGTCATGTAAAAAGTGACTGGGGGTCGGGACCTCATGCTTCCTCTATGATACAGATACTAAGGAAAGAAGGTTGGATATTAAATCCTAATGATAAGGTAGTAAATGCTATCCTTAAGAGATGTGAGATTAATGATGGTGAATGTCCTTGCCATAATGAAGGAGAAGACAAACATTGTCCATGTAGTGATTACAGAGAAAAGGATGAATGTCATTGTGGTTTATATGTCAAATTGGAGAGTTAACCTAAGAGGTCTTAGGGACTGCCTGCTAAGCAGATTGTACCAGTAATTGGTATATGTTTCAAGTACATAGCTCTCCGCATAATATAGGTGTAATTCAGTTGGTAGAATGCTGGCTTTGGGAGCCAGTTGCCCTAGGTTCGAGTCCTAGTACCTATACTTAATGGGTCATGTAGTGTAAATGGCTAACACACCATCCTTGCAAGATGGAATTGGGGTTCAAGTCCCACATGTATCCACTTTGTTTTCATGTTTTCATAATGTTTTAGATAGGTTGCCAGTAGCCTTAATACTGGCTAATTGCTTCTTAGTTCAGTGGTTAAGAACAGCTCTCTTACACAGAGAAGGTCATAGGTTCAATTCCTATAGAAGCAACATTTAGACACTACTACAGTTAGCAGTAAATCAGTACATACTGTAGATGTATTGGTTGAATGGTGTCTATCTAATGGGTTGTTAGCTCAATGGTGGAGCAAGTGGCTGTTAACCACGAGGCTATAGGTTCGAGTCCTATACTTCCCGCAATTAAATTGGAAGAGTTATGATAGTACAAGTAGAAGATAGAAGGAAAATTAAGAAGGTACTCTTTAAACATCCTTACCTCTTTGGTCCAGATGCTGAACAGCATGTTATCAATATGTACAAAGATATATTGGAGACAGATGACCAGTTGACCTTAGCAAGGCAGTTAGTAAGAGACTTAGAGAAAGAGTTAAAGGAAAAGAAGGATAAATTCACTGAAATTGAAGCAATGTGTACTATGGAATTTGAGCAAAAGGAAGTGGAACATGTTGATGTAGTTAAGTCTAACATGGCAGTGATTAATCCAACAGATGCTAGTAATAGAAGTTATACTGGGTAGTAGTTCAATAGGTAGAACACTGGTCTCCAAAACCAGCAGTTATGGGTTCAATTCCTGTCTACTCAGCATCATGTGCATGTCTTCTAATTGGTTAGGAAACCACTCTGATAAGGTGGTAATGAAGGTTCAAATCCTTACTTGCACACTGTGTAGTTAGCTTAATGGTAAAGCACTGGATTGTGGCTCCAGAGGATAGGGTTCAACTCCCTGCTACACCCTTTATACTCACATAGCTCAGCAGGTTAGAGCAGGAATCTTATACATTCAAGGTCAGGGGTTCAAATCCCTTTGTGAGTACTATCTCCAGTTGTCTGAATGGTTGAGGTCCTAGTCTGCAAAACTATGGTATATTGGTTCAAATCCAATACTGGAGTCTATGGAAGATAAATTAGATAAGATACTGAAGAATCAAGAGATAATTAATAGGAACCAAGTTACAATATACAGAGAGTTACTATTAGTTGAATCAAGACTCTTTAAGAGTGAAAGTAAGGAGTTCCTTAGAAACTACTTAGCAGATATAGCAGGTACTATTACTGCTGAGTTAGGTCTTGTGGACCTTCTTAATGCTATAAAGAAAGCATAAGTTCCTATAGCTGAATTGGTTAAAGCACCTGTCTCTTAAACAGGGGACTCAAGGTTCAAGTCCTTGTGGGAACACACTAACCTTAGTAGGTTTATTCCCCTATAGCAGACAGGTGTAGGCAATTGACTTTTAATCAATGAGGTGAGGTTCGATTCCTCATGGGGGAACATATTGAAGTATAACCGGTAATTGGCAGCCGCAAAGACTGTAAATCTTTTCCCTATGGGACTGGGGGTTCGATTCCCTCTACTTCAACATTTTAATGGGTACTTGGTGTAGGTGGTTATTGCACGTGGGTCTGAAAAACCCAAGGCTCTGATTCGATTTCAGAAGTTCCCACTAATATAGATAATATGAAAGAATGTAATAGATGTCATATAGTAAAGGAAGATGGTGAATTTGCCTTTAGAAATAAAGATAAAGGTACTTTACAGCCTTATTGTAAAGAGTGCAAGAAAGAGATAGACAAAGAATTATATCTTAGTAATCACTCTAATAGACAGTCTAAGATAAGAGATAGACAGAATAGAACACAATCTATACTAAAGAAGTATCTGACTGATATAAAGAAAAGTTCTAAATGTGCCATATGTGGAGAAGATAGATGGTGGGTATTAGACTTTCATCATTTAAGAGATAAAAAATTTGAAGTCTCATCCTTAGCAAGGAGAGGATGTTCTCTTGAAACCTTTAAAGAAGAAATTGATAAGTGTATAGTAGTATGTGCTAATTGTCATAGAGATATGCACTTTAAGGAAAGTAATGAATATGAGAAGTGGAATAATGAGAAAAGAACTTAAAGTTCAATTCTTAGAGTTCCCACATTATGCCCTCTTGGTGGAATGGTTAAGACACACTTGATTTTTTATATGAAAGCAAGACTAGATATATTAAGTAGAAGAGATGAAATACTATCATACATCTCAAATAACTACTCAAAAGTGGAAATAGCTAGGGAGTTAGATTGTAAGATGCCAACTTTAGAAAGGTATTTAAGAAAACTAGGTATTGAATATCATGGTAACCAAGGTGGTAAAGGAAGAAAGACTGACCCTAAGAGAAAGCCAGCATTAGAGTTTATACATAGTAATGCCTCTAATTCTGCTAAGAGGAACAGACTAATAGATGATGGTATTAAGGAATTTAAATGTGAATGTTGTGGTCTAAGTGAATGGATGAGTAGACCAATACCATTAGAACTACATCATATTGACTTCAATCATTATAATAATGATATAAGTAATCTACAAATATTATGTGCAAATTGTCATATGCAAGCACATAACTATTGTAATACAAGGGGGATTGGCGCAATTGGTTGAGACGCAATGGATTTAGGCTCCATAAGCAGAAATGCTTCTAAGAGTTCGACTCTCTTATCCCTCACAATTAACATATTTTATTTGAATAAGTTTGCATAGTTTAATTAAAATACATATCTTTGCAAACATAATAATAATGACAACATGGAACCTTTTTTAAGAGGGGGTTTGTTAACACCAATAGATGATATAAGTGTAGAAGCCCCAACAAGTAATGAGTTCAATATCTTCCTTCACTTTGTGAATGTACTTGAAGGTATTAAGACACAAATAAAGAATGTACATTGGGCATCACTCAAGTTACCTAATAGGGACAAGAGAGGAGCACACTTATACCTTGATGACTTTGTAGAAGTAGTTGGAGATTTCCAAGATACTGTGGCAGAAAGTGCCACTGGTATTACAGGTATTTCCTTTGACTTTAATACAGTACATGGTATAGCTTTTAATGCTTCATCAACAGCAGAGTTAATGGAATACATTAAGAGTAAGACCATAGAGTTCTACAATAGTTTACCAACAAGTACTATGTATGCTGGTATTAAGTCTGAAACAGAGACTTTCATCAACAACATAGTAATTTACATCTATAGGTTTAGATTGACTGAATAATGGCTCAGTGGTGCAACTGGTGAAGACACAACAGGTTTAAACCCTGTAAAGTAAGGGTTCGAGTCCCTTCTGAGTCACATGGAAACAAGAATATGTACTAAATGTGGTAAAGAGAAACCTCTTACTGAATTTAATAGGGCTTCAAACAAGAGTGGTCGTACATACAGATGTACAGAATGCTTAAGAGAATACAGTCAACAGCATTATAGAGCTAATTCTGAATCTTATAAGAAGAGAATATTAGCTGATAAGAGGAAAAAGAAAGAGTTTATCAATGAAGTTAAAGCTAGTTCAAAGTGTTCTATTTGTGGAGAATCAAGACCTTGGTGTTTAGAATTTCACCATTTAGATGGTGAGGATAAGGACTTTAACATAGGTGACACTTATAGAAATTATGGTATTGATAGACTAAAGAATGAGATGAGTAAATGTATAATTGTATGTGCTAATTGCCATAAGGATATACATTACAAAGAAAGGAATGGATTGGTAGTTTAAGGGTAAAACATCTCTCTTGTAAAGAGCAGTTCACAGTTCGATTCTGTGCCTTTCCTCAACAAGTTAGTAGCTGTCACTCTATTCAGTGAGGCTAACACTCCTTGGCTTATAGAGTCTATTTGGTGAGCTGCCACCCACTAGTCCTGCGGAGGCTAAATGAAAAAGAGCTATATTAAGATAGAAGCATGAAGGAGAGTTCCAGCAAAGGGTAAACTGGAAATGAGTGGTACTACAATCCAAATCCACTCAATTGCAGGTATAGTATAAAGGTTATTATGTCTGGCTTCCAACCAGAATATGTCAGTTCGATTCTGACTATCTGCTCATTTATTGTGGTGAGGGTCGGTACCCCAGTAGGTCTCATAAGCCCACTTTAGCAGGTTCAACTCCTGTCACCGCAACACTAATAGAAGAAAATATGAAGGGAGAAAACAAAATGATGCTACTAATCACTGGTGTAACCATGAGGAGTGTAGTCAATCAAGCAAATGAACTTGGAGTTCAAAAGGAAGATATAGTACAGTTGTTCCACATAGCAGGGCAAATATATCTGATTTATTACAAATAATTTGGCAATATGGAAGAGAAAATTATTAGAGCAACAGTAAAGGCAGAGCCTAAATACAATGTGGGCAGAACAATTAACCTTGCATCTTATGAAGCTGTCAAAGTATTCAAGAGTGTAAGGAGAGCACAAAGTAGGGGTCATGTAACCCCTTGGGGAACAATAGCACCTAAGAGACCTTTCAATAATAGAAAGAGAACAGCAGGTAGGGAAGAACAAATTCTAAGAGAAAGAATTTATGGACAAGTTAGAGCAAGATACTCAGCATAATGAGTATAACAATGAACCAGTAGTTTACTGTAAGAGATGCTTGTCACTTGCCATAAGGACAGAAGATGGTACTGAATATTGTGATAAGTGTGGTAGTACTGAAGTAGAGAGTGCCAATATCTTTGATTGGGAAAAGATGTATGGACAAAAGTATGGTGGTAATTATTTAAATAAATAAGGCAATGGAAAGAGAAATGAAGATTGATGCACAGGAAAGTGCATGTGAAGGTACTTGTGCTTGTGGTCAACAACAACCAGCTAAAGCAAGTTATGAACAACTGGCTAATATAGCTAATCAGCTGTATGTGCAGAATCAGGAAATGGGTAAGAAGTTGAATGAGATTGATATGGAGAACTTCTTCAAGAGACTCGATTGGTTATGGCAGATAATTAACTCAACTACTCCCTATATCACTGAACAGTTTAAGCAGGAATGTGGTAAAGAGTTCATGGATATGATGGTCAAACCTGAAGAAGAAACACCTGTAGAAGGTCCAAAAGAATAAGGAGAAGTATGCCTTACAAGGATATTAATAAAAGAAAAGAATATGCTAAGTTAAGGTATAAACAGAAGAAGGAAGAGATAGCCAAAGAAGCTAAGGAATACTATCAAGCTAACAAGGAATCAAAGAAAGCTAAGTCTGCTGAATACAGAAAGGCTAACAAGGATAAAATTAAAGCTTATTATAAGAAGACTAAGGATAAACAAGTTAGACAGGTTGTAGCAAGAAGAGACGATAGAAAGGATTCATATATAAAGCTAAAGGGTAGTAGATGTGAAATATGTGGGTTTGAGTATAATGGAGAAAATGCTGCTTGTTTTGATTTTCATCATTTAGACCCTAATGAGAAAGACTATGAGCCTTCTACAGCAATTAGATTAAGTAGAGAAAAAGCTATAGCAGAATTAAGTAAGTGCCAATTGCCATAGGTTAATACATTATAGGGCTAACATATGAAAAAAGATATAAATTCAGTAGTAAGGATTCCATGTAACTTAAATACATTCTTTAGAATGTGGTTCATGTTCCTGAAACCTTTTCATCATCTGACTGATAGAGAAATGGAAGTTATAACTTGCTTTGTGAAACATAGGTATGAGCTTAGTAAAGTTATTGCAGATAGTGAGATACTTGATAAGGTTACAATGAGTGAAGATACAAAGAGCAAGATAAGAGAGGAGTGTGGAATGGCACTCCCTCATTTCCAGCTCATACTTAGTAAGTTAAGGAAGAACAAGATTATCGTTGACAATAGAATCAACCCTAGGTATATACCCAACTTGGTTGAAGAGAATGGTTCTTTCAAATTGATGTTACTATTTGATTTTGTATGATATACTCAGAAGCAATAAGACAGGTATCTATGGAGCTTGGAATACCACCTGAAGTGGTTAAACTAGCTTATGAATCATATTGGAAGTTCATAAGAGAAACTATCTCATCCTTGCCTTTAATGGAAGACCTAACTGAAGAAGATTTCAGTGAACTTAGAACTAATTTCAATATCCCAAGTATTGGGAAACTAAACTGTACATACAGTAGGTGGAAAGGTGTTAAACAGAGGTATAAGCAATTAATGAAATTAAAGAATGATAACAAAGATAAAGAAGATTAAGCCCATGTTCAATGGGTTGATTACTACTATGGAAAGATATGGTCAAGAGTACCTTAAAGGTACTACAATGATTGACCCAACTAAGACAGGAACAGTCAAGGAATACCAGAAAGTAGTAGCAGTTGGTCCTCATGTAAAGGGGATTGAAGTTGGTGATACAGTGTTCATTAATCCTAAGAGATATGCTGTAATGGAGCATAAGGAAGGTGGACTACAAGATGGAGTAATCAAGGACAACCCTGTGGTTGGTTACAAGTTTGAAATAGTGGAAATTGATGATGTTCCTCATATGTAGCAGAAGTTGAGGAATTTGATGAGAATCCTACTCTGGTTATGCCAGACAAACCAAAGATAGAGTTAAACTAAAATAGACCCTGCCTGCATTAAGCAGGTGGGGTTTTCTTTTATACATAGTTATGAAACTTATAAGATATGAGAATTACCAGATAGTAATAGCAGATGAACTATTACTTATAAGACCAGCAAGGCAACTTCTTAATGCTGATAGAACAGCTACTAAGGAGAACTTCCTTAGACAGATAAGCTATATGTACTTCATGTATGACCCTGAAAGTACTTATGGTTACCTGACTGATGAGGCTGAAAGGGCTAAAGCTGTCATAGAACAAGAGGGTTTAGGTAAGGATTTCAAGCCAGATAAGAAGCTTGAAGAACTAATAGAGATATACAAGAGACATGTAATAACTACATCATATCTTCTATTGCAGGATAATAGGGTTGCTATTGATAAGATTAGGGAGTTTCTTAGGAATGTAGACCTTACACAAGTCGATGATAAAGGCAAACCAGTGTATCCTATTAATCAGGTAACTGCCACTATTAAAATGGTACCAGAGTTAGCTGCTGCTAATAGGAAAGCAGAGAAAGACCTTGCTAAGGAAATGGAAGAAAACTCCAGAGCTAGAGGTATACAGGAGAAGAAGTTATTTGAAGATGGATTAGATATAAATTAATATGGAAGCAGTAGATATAGTAGAAGCATTGAATCAGTTTCATGAGAAACTAGCAGGTGAAATAGGTGGGCAGTTTGTGTTACAAAAGAGCCTGTTACCTGATGAATCATTTAAGGCTTATAAGAAACTAAGTCTTGTTGTATGGTATGTGAAAGGCTCATCTAAGGTTAAAGCACTTCAGGTCAACATAGTATCTAGGATGACAAGTGACAAGGAGATTGCAATTACTAACAAAGAAGCCTGTACAGAATTAGCTAAGGTGATGCTTGACTTTGTAGCAGGTAATGATTATGTAAGTTTGGTTTATGGAGCTAAATAAATACCAGTCCACTTTTGAGGATTTACAACTGGATAGTTATCCTCAAGAGGTACAGGATGAATTTATGGATGCTATTAATTCAGTGCCTTTAATCCAGCACCTTATTAGCCCTAACAGACCCTTAGCTAAGGACTGTCCAAGAGATGAAAAAGGTAGGATTATAGTAGATTTAACAAATCCACCTATAATTGAGGACACTGATTACTTTAGACCAGTTGCTCTGTTCTACAAGAAACATGGCAAAATGACTAACTTGAGACCTAATGCCAATCCAAATAGTGAGTTTGGTAAATGGATTAGAGAAGAAGTCAGAAGAATATGGTATGGTTATGTCAGGGAATCTGATGGAGCATGGGTAACTGGTGACATGTATTTCTATCTGAATTATTGTCCTATCATTCAATCAAAGATTAGAAAGGGTACTAAGATTGCAGATAGAATTGTAGATACACCAGAGTTCTGGGAAGGAATATGGTGGAGGTCTAATTACATAGACCAAGCAAGAAAGCTAGGACATCACTGTGCTGAGATTGCAAAGAGAGGTGCTTCAAAGTCATACTTTGTAGCATCAATTCTTGCTAAGTTATTCATACTTGGAGAGAATGAAGATACTAGCAAGTCAGTAAGGGCAATGGTTACTGCATACCAAAAGGAATATCTTACAAAGGATGGCACTCTGAATAAGTTTGTAGAAATGATTGACTACATAGCACAGAACACAGAGTTTCCTTCAAAGAGACTTAGGTCTTCATTACAGGATATGCAATGGAAAATGGGTTATGTAGACCTTGATACTGGCACACAGAAAGGCACACTTAATGAGATTATAGGTGTTTCATCTAAGGATGACCCTGATAAGTTAAGGGGTAAGAGGTCCTCAAGAATAATAATTGAAGAGTTTGGTAACTTCCCCAAGGTGACAGATACATATAGGGTTATTCTTCCTTCAGTACAGGAAGGTAACATTGTCTTTGGTCAGATGATTCTTATTGGTACAGGTGGTTCTGAAGGTGCAGACTTTGCTGGTGCTAATGAGATTATCTACAATCCTTTAGGTTTTAATATATATGCTATACCTAATGTGTATGACAAGTCAGCACAAGGTAAGAATAATACCATATTCTTCTTTGGTGCTTATGTAAATAGGAAAGGATGTTATAATCAAGATGGTATATCTGATGTAACTAAGGCACTACTTGAACTGTGTTATGATAGGTATCTTGTCAAGTATAACACCACAGATTCAATGGCTTTAACAAGAACTAAAGCAGAGAATCCTATCACACTACAAGAAGCTATCATGAGAAGGGACAGTACCTTATTCCCAGTAGCTACTATCATGGATAGAATACATCAGATAGATGGTAATCCTAATGAGTATGATGATGTATATGTTGGTGAACTTGAACTAAAGAAAGATGGTAAAGTAGAATTTAAGCCTACCAGTGCACAGCCCATAAGACATTTCCCACACAAAGATAATAAACTTGAAGGAGCTGTTGAAATATTCAAGATGCCTGAACTTGATAGGGATGGTAAACCATTCAATGGTAGATATATTGCATCTCAAGACCCTTATGATGATGATAGTGCAGAGACAATGTCTTTAGGCTCTACTTTCATACTTGACTTATGGACTGACAAGATTGTTGCAGAATATACAGGTAGACCAATGTTTGCTGATGATTACTATGAGACATCAAGAAGATTGTGTTTATTCTATGGTGCAAGAATGAATTATGAGAACAATAAGAAGGGTCTGTTTGGCTACTTCTCAAAGATGAATTGCCTGTATCTTCTTACAGATGTATTGGAGTTCCTTAAGGATAAAGATATGGTTAAAGGGCAATTATATGGCAATAAGGCTAAGGGTACTAATGCTACTACTCCTATTAATGCTTATGCAAGAACTCTTATAAGAAACTGGCTGCTTAAACCAGTAGTAACTGTACAGGTTGTTGATGGGGAAGAACAAGAAGTAACAGTACCTAATCTGATGTTTATCAAGTCTAAGGCTCTACTTCAAGAGCTTGCACAATGGAATCCTGATGGTAACTTTGACAGGGTATCATCACTTGGTATGTTGATGCTCTTAAGAGAGGATAAGATGATTACTTTAGGTGGTGATGTCTCAAAGGCTATCAATCATAATAGAGACAGTGACCTTAGTAATGATAACTTCTTCAAGAAGAACTATGATTCAAGGTTTAAAAAATCAGTAAATTTAGTAAAGAATGTGGCACCAGAAGAGTAATTCACTTAATCTATTGGTTTATTACTGTTCTTTGATTACTTTTGTATCAAATTTAAACATGGAAGACTATGGCAGATAATATAAACTTTCCCAGACAGATGCTTCCTTTCTCTAAGAAAAACAAGCAATGGAGAAAGGAATGTCTTCTGTGGGCAAATCAAAAGACATTCTTCAATTACAGCTTGGTAAGAAAGTCAGTTATCCACAAGAAGATTAACTATGACTTGCTTAATGGCAAGCTACATATGAAGGATTTGGAAATGGTGATTAACCCTGACCACATTGA
>OODP01001526.1_pt1 | contig 13610 bp, 12 predicted proteins | sample 1671011 | NCBI WGS metagenome assembly OODP01 (sample SAMN06348113, study PRJEB24527) | human gut metagenome | biome: human gut; feature: ankylosing spondylitis patient; material: feces | host: Homo sapiens | place: China | collected 2015-10
ACAAAAAAACACAGAGTTATAATTTTATAAAAACTCTGTGTTTCTGTGACTTTATGTCCTCTTCAGACAAGAATATTATTCAAACATCTTGTTGAATTCTTCCATCGATACGGTTTTGTTGTCCAAAGCCACCTGCGATTTCAGTGCTGCGGCCAGTTTAGCTTCAACGACACGGTTTACCAGACCATCGACGTTTTCTTTCTTCTTCAGCATTTCCTGAGCATAATTCTCAAGCACGTCCTCAGGGACGGTCAACATTCCGTATTGAGCGAACTGAGCTTTTGTTGCATCTTTTGCCATCTTGATCACATCTTCCTGCTCAACTTTTATTTCATTAGCTTTCACTAATTGCTCTTTGATCAGGTGCCATGTCAGTTCTTCAATGCTTTTATCATAGTTTTCAGCAACAAACTCTTCGCCCTTTTCCTTATTATTAAGCAACATGATGCGCTTCAGTAATGCATCGGGGAATTCAAGCTTTCCAACTTTCTCCATCAACACCTTACGTGCATCGATTAAGAATTTATAATCACTATCTGAAACGAATTGTTCTGCGATACTTTCTTTTACTTTAACACGGAATTCTTCTTCTGTTTTTACTACATCCTTACCCAGCACCTGATCGAAAATTTCTTGGTTCAATTCACCCGGAACGAAACGTGTTATTTCTTCAACCTGGAAACTGAAATTAGATTTCATATCGGCTACGGCTTCTTTTTCAATCTTCAATAATGAAGCGATTTCAGCTTCATGGCCGTCATAAGCCGTATTTGGATTAAACACCAATACATCATTCACTTTTGCATTGGCAAAGATAGCTTTCTGTTCATCATTTTTCATATAAGAAGGCATCAATACTGCACCTTCTACCTGAACACCGCCTTCTTTAGTATTTCCATTTTCATCCAATTCGGCAATCAAACCTTTCAGCATATCATTATCTTGATATACATCCACTTTGTCATATTTGCCGTTACGTTGGGTGTAGGCTTTTACTTGGTTATCCACCATCTCGTCAGTCACTTCGATGGTATAATAATCAATCTTGTCCTGATTGCTTACTTCAGCTTTGAATTCAGGGGCAAGGGCAATATCGAATACAAATTCAAACTCTTCCATTGTATCGAAATCGATCTCCGGCTGCTTTTCTTCATTAGGCAGCGGTTCGCCCAAAACGTTCAAATTATTATTCTTGATATAATCGTATACCTGTTCTGAAAGAGTTTTGTTCACCTCTTCGGCGATCACTGACTTACCATACATTTTCTTCACCAAGCTCATCGGTACCATTCCTTTGCGGAACCCCGGGATTTGGGCTTTCTGACGAAATGATTTCAACTGTTTATCTACTTTTTCCTGATAGTCAGCTTTTTCCAGCTTTACCGTAAGCAATCCACTTACTTTGTCAATGTTTTGTAATGAAACGTTCATTCTGACAATTATTTATTTGATTTATACTAATCTATATTTAAGCGAGGGTGCAAAATTAATGCTAATCTTTCAATTATCAAAAAAACGTCGGGAGAATTATTCGGATATGGTAATAAAGAATGCTCGAAACCCTTCCCAATGGCAGGTGGTTGTAAATATAAAACACATAGATTGACATCTTCATATTTTTACATTAGAAAACGGTGTCAGAACACTCTAGTCTCTAACCACCCCTCTTTTAGTTACCGTATTTCCGACTTTATCTTCTGAAACTGCTTTATCTTGTTTATCAGTTATGGGTACTCAATTTATTGGGTATGGCTACCCTGTGCGTAGGCTATTAATGACCAGCGTACTGGTTATTAATAGCCAGTACGCTGAGTATTAAAGGTTATCACATGGAATATTAATGATCCGCAATGCAGATATTAGTGAAAAATGCGCCTCTTATTAACGGCTGACTTATTAATTCGTGATTCTCGCCACAGGTTGGCTTGTAAAATCAATCTTTCACCATTTGAAAATCCTTCCGACGAAGCACAAAACTGTTACTCAAATACTTCTCTCGTACGATTTTATTTTCAGCAAGTTCTTCCGGTGTTCCCTGAAAAAGAATTTTCCCTTCAAACAGCAGATAAGCACGGTCGGTAATGCTCAAAGTCTCCTGTACGTTATGGTCGGTAATAAGGATGCCAATGTTTTTATCTTTCAACTTCCAGACTATCTGCTGAATATCTTCCACTGCTATGGGGTCGACACCCGCAAAAGGTTCATCAAGCATGATAAACTTCGGATCGATAGCCAAGCAACGGGCAATCTCCGTACGACGACGCTCGCCTCCGGACAACTGATTACCTTTATTCTTGCGTACCTTTTGCAAACGGAACTCTGCTATCAGGCTCTCCAACTTATCCTTTTGATACTCTTTTGATTTGTTCGTCATCTCGAGGACGGAAGCGATATTATCTTCCACACTCATCTGACGGAACACGGAAGCTTCCTGAGCCAAATAACCGATGCCGGTCTGTGCCCGCTTGTAAACCGGATATTTCGTAATCTCCAGATCATCCAGAAAAATGCGCCCCTCGTTGGGAGTAATCAATCCCACGGTCATATAAAAAGAAGTGGTCTTACCGGCACCGTTCGGTCCCAGCAACCCCACAATCTCACCTTGTTTCACATCAATGGAAACATGGCTGACCACCGTTCGTTTACCGTACTTCTTCACCAAATCTTCCGTACGAAGCACCATTTTGCTTTCTTCCATAACATGTTATTTTGCGGCAAATGTAGTAAAAATAAGCCGAAAATAGGTACATTTGCAGACAAATATACGAAGTTATGATCAAAGCATTAAGGACTGTCGGAGCATACATGATACTTATGGGGCGTACATTTGCACGACCAGAGCGGATACGTATGTTTTTCCGTCAATATCTCAAAGAGATAGAGCAACTGGGAGTCAACTCCATCGGGATCGTATTGTTGATTTCATTTTTTATCGGTGCAGTAATTACGATTCAAATAAAACTGAACATCGAAAGTCCGTGGATGCCTCGCTGGACAGTCGGCTACGTCACCCGCGAAATCATGTTGCTGGAATTTTCTTCCTCCATCATGTGTCTGATTCTGGCAGGTAAAGTAGGTTCAAACATCGCATCCGAATTGGGGACAATGCGTGTGACGCAACAGATCGATGCGCTGGAAATCATGGGAGTGAATTCGGCCAATTATCTGATACTCCCGAAGGTGGCAGCCATGGTGACAACCATTCCGATCCTGGTAACATTCAGTATATTTGCAGGAATCATCGGTGCTTTTGCCACTTGCTGGTTTGGAGGCATCATGACTGCAACGGATTTGGAGTACGGACTACAATATATGTTCGTTGAATGGTTTGTCTGGTGCGGAATCATCAAATCGCTATTCTTTGCCTTCATCATCGCCAGTGTAGCATCTTATTTCGGCTATACGGTAGAAGGCGGCTCGATAGAAGTAGGCAAGGCTTCGACAGATGCGGTGGTTTCCAGCAGCGTGCTTATTTTGTTTTCCGATTTGATATTAACTAAACTCTTGATGGGATGATTGAAGTAAAAGGACTCTATAAATCATTTGAAGATAAAACAGTATTGAACGATATAAATGCTACCTTCGAAAACGGGAAGACAAACCTGATTATCGGTCAAAGCGGTTCCGGAAAAACTGTACTTATGAAATGTATCGTAGGCTTGCTGACACCTGAAAAAGGAGAAATACTGTATGACCACCGCAATTTGCTGGCGATGGGAAAAAAGGAGAAAAAGATGTTGCGCCGGGAGATGGGAATGATTTTCCAAAGCGCTGCCCTTTTCGACTCCATGTCCGTACTCGACAATGTGATGTTCCCATTGAACATGTTTAGTAACGACACGTTGCGGGATCGTACAAAGAGAGCCATGTTCTGTTTGGATCGTGTCAACTTGGGAGAAGCCAAAGATAAATTCCCCGGTGAAATCAGTGGAGGTATGCAGAAACGTGTGGCTATCGCACGCGCCATTGCCTTGAACCCACAATACCTCTTCTGTGACGAGCCGAACTCCGGACTGGACCCAAAAACTTCTTTAGTCATCGACGATCTGATCCATGACATTACGGTAGAGTATAATATGACTACCATCATCAATACTCACGACATGAATTCGGTATTGGGCATCGGTGATGAAATCATTTACATTTATCAAGGGCATAAAGAATGGGAAGGAACCAAAAACGATATCTTCACTTCAACAAATAAACGCTTGAACGACTTCATCTTCGCATCGGATCTACTGCGCAAGGTCAAAGAGGAGGAATTGAGAGAGAAGGCAGAAGGAAAAAGGGAGAATTAAGAAGGGATAAAAGAAAAAGGCAATTGTTATTTTTTTGACTTGGAGGATGACTAAAACTTCTAATGTAAATCGGTACGTACCAATCATTAAAAGTGTCTCCCCAATTAAGTATTTTCACTCTAAGAAGAAAACAAGATAGATATTTTTCGTGCAAAACAAATAATAATCAAATAGTATGTCGAAATGTACTGTTGTATGGGTTTACATTTTCCTGACGGTATACATATGCATGGCATGTCACTCCGGAACAGGAAAAGATTCAAATAAATGCCGACAACCGGAAGAAGAATTCAAAGCGTTGAAAACAGAAATCAGCGAGAAAAAATATCCTGAAGCGATGGCTGCAATCAAACAATTCATATCGAGGCTTCCAGCCGATGACATGGCAAATGATTCACTGCAGCACTACTGTCGTATCTATATAGATGCCTTCTTTAACATAACAGATGCAACCAAGACATATGCCAAAGGAATAGAATATATAGACAGCCTTCACGAGCAACCTTTCCTTCGTACCTACTGCCACCAGCAACTAACAGTGACCAAAGCGCATCTTTTCCAGCTTCTCGGAGACAAGCAGAATGCCGTCAGCACAGCAGAGAAGTATTTGGCGCTTCCTCCCGAAACAGACAATGGACTAAGGATTCAGAATCTTGAAATGGCAAGTTGTGTATATTATTATTGCTCGGATCAAATCGGCAAAGCGATCAGCTTGCTTGAACAAGCCGCAATCCTCCACCAGCAAGGGGCTGAGTTCAAAAATATGGGAAGGGTATTCTCAAGGCTGAGTTCTTACTATCGGCAACAAGGACAATACGAAAAAGCAGTTTCCATGAATCAAGAAGCGATAAGCAGTTTTGATGATTCCCAATCACCCATCAATGTGATGGTAGCTTACGGAGAACAAGCGGACATCTACGCGGAACTGGGACTCTATGAACAAGCACTCAGCCACAACGCACAAGCCGTAAGATACTCACTACAGATGGATAGCCTCGGGCTAGGCGACGTCTTTCGCAATCGGGCCGCCATTTTTAAGCAAATGGAAAATCGGGACTCTCTATTTTATTACCTACAACTGGCAAAAAGCATCTCTGCCTTACAAGGAAAATTCAAGGGAATATTCATAAGCAATATCGAATTATTGAATGCTTATACCGACTACCCCGACTCCATTGCCAAGGCTTTGCAATTGGCAGAAGAAGTTTGTAGAGATACGGCAGGCATCCCTCTTTGGGCCAAATCACAATTGAAATTGTATAATGGGAAAGCTTTCATTGCTGACGGAAAATTGGCGGAAGGAGTAAGATTGGTAAAGGCAGCAGCAGAAGATTTTGAGAAATCAGGGTGGAAGGAAAATGAAATCATAGCCCATACGCTGTTGATGGACGCTTATCGAAAGCAAGGGATGAACGAGCAATTTGCTTATTATTATGAAAAGACAAAACCTGTTTTGGATTCATTAGCAAGCATGGACGTAAAACGGGCGGTGATCGGAAATAATATACGGTATGAAACGGAACGAAAAGAACAAGAGAACAATTTACTGACAGCCAAGGTGGAGTTGCAGCAACAAGCATCGTTTTATCAGATTTCGTTGATTGTACTCCTCTTGTTACTTTTAGTTTCGAGTATAGCATATATGCTGATCCGCCATAAGGCCTCCCGACTCTTAGTGGAAAAGAAGGAGCGGGAAATCGAAATCCAAAAGAAGGAAATGGAACTAAACCAACACGAAATCGAACGTCTCATTAACCGTCAACAGGAGTTAAATCTGCGCAACGAACAACTATCGCAGGAGATAGAGAAGGCATTAGCCGACAATAACCTCGAACCGATACGCACGTTGACGGCACAAAGCATCATCAGCCGGGAAGACGAAGAACAGTTCAAGCACTCTTTCGCAGTACTGCATCCCAATTATATCCCGGTGCTTCGTGAAAAGTTTCCGCAACTAACCCGGAGTGAAGAGCTACTTTCAATGTTAATCAGCATGAATCATACCTCGGCAGAGATCGCCTTATTTATCGGAATCAACCCACAAAGTGTAAACATAGCCCGATCACGTCTGCGCAAAAAACTGAACCTGCAAAAAGGGGAATCACTGGAAGAGCATTTCAAAGCTCTGTTATAGGCTGGAAACATCTTCTCTGAAAGGGTAGAAGCTACTATCATCCAGCAGGACATTGCAATACCCATGCTAATTCTCGTGATTCCTGAAAAAGGGCAAGCACTATACTATGCGTAATTGTACTACCACCTAGCCTTACATATTCACTTTTTGTACATTATCATCCCATAAAGGTACAAAAGGCGAGAATATAACATATCACATAGTGGATAGTTTACATATTATATCCTCAACATGGAGGATGTCAACAAATTTCAGCCACAACCTTCCATACAACATCAGCAAAAGAGAAGAATTAAATAGCTGATAATCAATACATGAATAGAGTGTTTTTTACCTCGGTGACTAACGGCCTCTTCATCGGTGATGAAGAGGCTCCTCATCGGTGGCCAACGGGGTGTTCCTCGGTGAGGAAGGATGCCTTCAGTAGCAAGGTACTCTCATGTAATATTTTTTCTCTATGACATTCCATAAAATGGCACTCACCATCTTCGTCCGGAATATCCGGCTAATGCCGCATTGCCGGACAATGAACTCTTTCTGTCCGGACAGTAAGAATATCTTTTTGGAAGTGGAAAAAATAAAGGGACATATCCCGAAATCAGGATATGCCCCTTTTTATTGTAAAACCAGTTAATAGAATTGACATATATCATCACGATATATTCACGTCTTCTGTTTCATGTTGAAACTTAAAAGAGAGTTATTTCAATTACTGGGTCAAAGGTAAAGGATAATTTAGATATATACATCACGGAAAACCGTGACAAACGATAATTAAAACAAATTATCCGACTTTTATCCAACCTTGTGCCATAGCTTTCACAACCAGGTCGATTGCATTCTTTGCATCGAATTTCTGAATCAACCGACGACGAAATGTCTCAACAGTATTTTCCGTAATATCCAACCGCAATCCTATCTCGGCAGTTGAAAGCCCTTCAGAGACGGCTTGCAACACTTCAAGCTCTCGCCTCGTCGGTACATCTTTGGGATGTATATCACAAGAAGCATGATTCAACTTCTGACGGATACTCTCAAAACGCGGACATGTATACGCTTTACCTTGCAAGACACTTTTTATTGCCTTTTCTATTTCAATAGTATCCGAAATTTTCAATGTCACCGCATTTACTCCCTGGCGAACCAGCCTGTTGATATACCATATCTCGTCATGCATCGTATTTACAATAATGCGTGCATCTTCATTTATTTCCCGAATCATATCGATTAATTCGAATCCGGACACATCAGGAATGCTTATGTCGATAATATAGATATCATAGTCACGCTCTTCGATCAGTGCTATGGCTTCTCGCCCAGTAGTTACGGCATTTGCCACAACTACCTCCGGTATCCTACCAAGAACTTTGCACAATCCCTCAAGTATCAATGCATGATCATCTACGATTAGAATCTCCGCTTTTTCTTTCATAATGCTTATGCCTGTTAATTAGTCTTATACAAATATATACATTATCGTTGAAAAGCCTAGTTTTTTTACCGTTTATTTCCAATTACTTCTGACGAATATAAACATTGATGGGTGTTCCGGTCAAATCCCACTTCTCTCGCATCTTGTTTTCTAAGAAACGTTTGTACGGCTCTTTCACGTATTGTGGCAAATTTGCAAAAAAGACGAAAGAAGGCACCTTAGTGTTAGGCAACTGGGTGATATACTTAATCTTAATATATTTTCCTTTGATGGCAGGTGGGGGATAAGCTTCGATCAAAGGAAGCATTTCTTCGTTCAGGCGAGCTGTCGGTATCTTAACAGTACGATTTTCGTATACTTCACGTGCTGCTTCCAGCACTTTAAGAATACGTTGTTTGGTTAATGCTGAAGCGAAAATAATCGGGAAATCGACAAAAGGAGCAAAACGGGAACGTATAGCTTCGGCAAAAGTCTTCATCACTTTATCCGACTTCTCTTCTACCAAATCCCACTTATTAACAACAACTACAAGTCCCTTCTGATTCTTTTGGATCAATGAAAAGATATTAAGATCCTGGCTTTCAATCCCACGGGTAGCATCTACCATCAGTATACAAACATCCGATCCTTCTATGGCACGGATGGAGCGAACCACAGAGTAATATTCCAAATCCTCGTTTACCTTGTTTTTCTTACGGATACCTGCCGTATCGACTAAATAAAAATCAAAACCGAACTTATTATAACGAGTGTAGATTGAATCACGAGTAGTCCCGGCTATTTCAGTCACAATATTACGGTCTTCACCGATGAAGGCATTGACAATAGATGACTTCCCGGCATTAGGACGCCCTACCACAGCGAAACGAGGAATATCTTCATCCAGAATCTCATCAGATTCCTTCTTGAACTTGCTGACAATCACATCCATCAGATCCCCAGTGCCACTACCGCTTACAGCCGAAATGCAATATGGATCGCCTAAACCTAATTTATAAAACTCTGCTGAATTATACCGTAACTCATGGTTATCGGTCTTATTTGCTACTATGATCACAGGACTCTTTGATCGGCGCAATATAGTAGCAACTTGCATATCCAAATCGGTTACACCATTCATTACATCCACTACAAACAGAATAACATCGGCTTCATCCACAGCCATCAATACCTGTTTACGGATTTCTTCTTCAAATATATCGTCAGAATTGACAACCCAGCCACCTGTATCAACTACAGAGAATTCACGGCCCAGCCATTCCGACTTGCCATACTGTCTATCACGGGTAGTTCCCGCTTCATCATTCACAATAGCCTGACGAGTCTTTGTCAAGCGGTTGAATAAAGTCGACTTTCCCACATTGGGCCGACCTACAATTGCAACTAAATTTCCCATAGCTTACATATTATTATTACGACTATCACAGTCGATCCTATTACTTTCCTAATCTAACTGATAACCAAAGTTACGCAACTCCTTGTCTGAACTGCGCCAATCTTTGTCTACCTTTACATATGTTTCCAAAAAAACAGTCTTTCCGAAGAAACGTTCAAGATCACGGCGAGCCTCTGTAGCCACTTTTTTCAAAGCTTTTCCCTGCTTGCCAATGATAATTCCTTTTTGAGAGTCACGTTCCACATAAATTATGGCACGTATAAATATCTTATTTTCTTCCTCTTTGAATTCCTCCACAGCAACTTCCACAGAATAAGGAATCTCCTTATCATAATACAGCAGAATCTTCTCTCTGAGAATTTCGTTTACAAAGAAACGTGCCGGTTTGTCCGTCCATTGATCTTTACCAAAATAAGGTGGTGAATCAGGAAGCAACTCTTTAACTCTCTTCATCACATAATCCACATTGAACTTCGTAGCTGCCGAAATCGGAATAATCTCAGCCTGGGGAAGCAATTCTTTCCATTCTTCTACCAACTTGATTAGCTTTTCCTGATCAGTAAGATCTATTTTATTTATAAGTAGAAGTACCGGAACAGTCATCTTACGCACTTTCTCAATAAACTCACTGTTTTTATCAGGAGTTTCTATTACATCTGTTACATACAACAGAATATCTGCATCTGTCAGTGCTGAAGTAGAAAAATTCAGCATCGACTCCTGCAGCTTATAATTTGGCTTTAAGACACCCGGAGTATCGGAAAAAACTATTTGCATGTCATCTGTATTATAAATTCCCATAATACGATGACGGGTGGTTTGCGCTTTAAAAGTGGCAATTGATACCTTTTCACCCACCAACAATATTTACAAAACCTGCTTTATGCATATCACCGTTCGTTTATTGATTTAGACAAAAAAACGCATCGAACCGAAATAAGATGCGTTTTATGTGTTATATATCAGTAATGATTGTTACTATTTCTTCTGTGAATCATAACCCCACTTCACATAAACGGCTCCCCAGGTAAACCCTGCACCAAATGCTGTAAAAATCAGGTTATCGCCTTTCTTAAGTTTATCCTCAAAATCCCAGATACACAATGGCAAAGTTCCAGCACTGGTATTACCGTATCTGTCGATATTGATTAAAACCTTATCTAACGGAAGCTCTAAACGATGAGCTACCGCATCAATAATACGCATATTTGCCTGATGTGGAACGATCCAATTAATATTATCTTTATTTAAACCATTCCGTTCTGCAATTGCAGCACAACTATCAGACATGTTGGACACAGCATATTTAAATACTGTTCTACCTTCTTGGTAGATAAAGTGCATATGATTATCAACGGTAAAATAAGAAGGAGGACAAACTGAGCCACCCGCTTTCATATGAAGGAATGGCAGACCTTTACCATCTGTTCTCAATAAAGCATCCATGATACCTACGTCTTCCGTTGTCGGCTCTAACATAAAAGCAGCTGCACCGTCACCAAAAATAGGACATGTAGCACGTTCAGTATAGTCTACCATCGATGACATTTTGTCTGCACCCACAATGATAATCTTTTTGTATCTGCCCGAACGAATGAAATTAGCAGCCGTTTCCATTAGAAATAGAAAACCACTACAAGCCGCCTGTAGATCAAAAGCGAAGGCGTTTTTTAGTCCGAGTTTGTCACAAAGGATAGAAGCAGTGGAGGGGAAGTGATAATCAGGAGTAGTAGTTGCAACAACGACCAGATCAATGTCGTCAGGATTAGAACCGGTTTTCTGCATTAATTGCTTGCAGGCTTTACGAGCCATATACGAAGTACCCAATCCTTCTTCATTCAGAATTCTTCTTTCTCTTACCCCGATACGAGTCATAATCCATTCATCATTCGTATCTACCATCTTTGATATCTCGTCATTAGTCAAGACATAATTAGGTACATATCCACCGACTCCTGTGATTACTGCATTTATTTTTTCCATCAATTCAATTTTAAATAAGCAATACCATAATACTTAAAGCAGCCGGAGAGCAATGCCCCCTGGCTGTCTGATTAAGTATAAGTCTATCCAGACTGTACAAATATTATACAGCTGCCTCTTTTACGATAGCGAGTTTACCTCTGTAATAACCGCAAGCACCGCATACAGTATGATAAACATGCCATTCGCCACAGTTAGGACATATAGCCAAAGTAGGTGCTACTGCCTTATCATGAGTTCTTCTCTTTGCAGTTCTTGTTTTCGATTGTCTTCTCTTAGGATGTGCCATTTTCTTTTAAACTTTAATTATTATCTAATATTTTTTTTAATTCATTCCAGCGGGGATCGATCTGTTCCTCGGCTTCTTCTACAACGATATCATCGCCACCACCTACAGATTCGAATGCATCATCACTTTCTTCATCCGCATTGTTTCTAAGGTGCTTGCTCAATTTACCGGTCATAGTTTTATTACACTTACCGGGTGCGTGGACATGCTTCATCGGAATAGCCAAAGCTATAAATTCATACATAAACCATGCGACATTGATCTCTCCTTCTTCTTCAGGGATCACAATTAAGTTATCCCCTTCCTCTGCATATTCATGACCAAACTTAACCATCAACTTATCAGAAGAAGTAACAGGCAACTCCATCTCATCCAGACAACGGTCGCATGGAACCCATACGACACCATCGGTCTGAAAACTTAATTCAAAAGCACGCGATGTCTTTTTGACAGTCAACTCCACATTAACCTTACCCTTCTGAACCTCAGGACCATCAATGTGAGAGAAATAAAGGTTATCAAGAACAAATTCATACTTAGTAGAATCTGCCTGCATGCCTTTCAAATCAATTTTATATTTATCAAACTTTCCCAAAGCTCTACTTTTTTAATCGTTGCAAAGGTATAAAAAAAGCCTAATCATCCTGTTCTTCATCCTCTCAAATTCCAATAAGAAACAATCGGATGGACAGAATTCGGGCGACAAAGATACAAATAATAATCCTCATAACACACAAATTATCAGTAAATATTTACTTTTTAAGTTCTATTCTAAATACTGTACCTTTATTTAATTCTGATTGTTTCACATATATGCGTCCTGAATGATACTCCTCAACAATTCTGCGCGCCAATGAAAGCCCAAGTCCCCAACCTCTTTTCTTAGTCGTATAGCCAGGAGTGAAAATTGTTTGGTGTTTACTCTTTATTATTCCTTTTCCTGTATCCTCTACATCAATATACCAACGATTAGTAGAGTCTGTGACAGTAATAATAATCTGTCCTACTCCATTCATTGCATCGATAGCGTTTTTACATAAATTCTCTATCACCCATCCAAAGAGTGAAGAGTTTAAAAGAATAATCACTGAATCACTAGGCAATTTAGTTTGTATCTTTACCTTATCCGATGTTCGGCGGGCCATGTACTCAGTCACTTCTTTTAATAATATTCTTAAATCGACTTTTTCCATCTCGGGAGCAGACCCAATTTTTGAAAATCGGTTAGCAATCATTTGCAAACGCGCCACATCCTCTGCCATACACGGAATTAAATTATCCGACGGATATTCATCTCTCAATAATTCCGTCCATGCCATGAGCGAAGATATAGGAGTACCTAACTGATGGGCAGTTTCTTTAGACAAACCGACCCATACTTTATTTTGTTCCGCTTTCTTCGAACTAAGTAAGGCAAATATTGCAACCAAAACAAAAATCAAAACAACTCCCAACTGTACATAAGGATAAACCGAAAGCCGCATCAACATTAAGGAATCTTTATAATAAACATCAATATAGTCAGCTCCGGAAGAAAGGTCCATTCGTATCACACTACCCCCTTCTTTAAAAGACTCCAATTCGGCATTTAGATATGCTACCGAATCTTTAGCAGGAATATCAATATTACGATAAGTCTGAATATTTCCCGCTGTATCCGCTACAATTACTGGAATAGTGTTATTGGCATTCAAAACTTTCAACACAAGATTTAAATCCATATTCTCGTCTGCAGTACTAAAAGCTCGCATTGCTTCCGCCCAGACTTCCATTCTTAATCTTTCTTCCATAGAAAGATCCTTCACTAAACGATGAGAAACATATAAAGAAGCTACAGCTATGATTACAGCTGTTATAACTAATATAACTTTAATACGCCGGATATCAATAATTTGCATAAAAATAAAATTTACTAATATATAACGTAGTAGTACTCTAAAAAGTGTGCAAATTCTATTATGAGTAAAGTTTTAGTGCAGCATGAACATTCCGTCGCGCCTTCCGGGCGTCTCCGGCCTCCCGCGGGGGGGGGCGACGGCGGCCCGCGGCAAAAAGAAAAGCCCCCCCGCGTCCCTTCA
>OODP01001537.1_pt1 | contig 13518 bp, 18 predicted proteins | sample 1671011 | NCBI WGS metagenome assembly OODP01 (sample SAMN06348113, study PRJEB24527) | human gut metagenome | biome: human gut; feature: ankylosing spondylitis patient; material: feces | host: Homo sapiens | place: China | collected 2015-10
AAATGAAGTTATACCTCCTCTAGTTTTGGAATATAATTATAATGAAAGTTTTATTATTGCAAAAACAAAAGATATAAAGACGAAAAATACAATCTTTTGGATTGTTGAAAAGTCAAAAATGAAATCTGAAATTTATTTGGATTTTATTGAATTTTGTAAACAGGTAAAAGATAGGAATATTAATTTAATATTAAAATCAAATTATAATAGAATTGGGGATTTCTGATTGGAATTTTGTTGTAAATTCTCATTCGAAGACGGTGTAATATTTATATAAAGTACCGGGGTGTACATATAAATTATTAATAATCCATTTAAACCAATAAAATATGAATGATCATTATTGTAGAGTTTGTGGCTTATATTTAATGGATAAGCCATGGGGAGATGATGGAGAAACTCCCACATTTGAAATATGTCCATGTTGCGGTGTTGAATTTGGTAATGAAGATTATACGTTAACTTCGATACGTAGATATAGAATACAATGGTTGGAACAGGGCACACCTTGGTTTGATATTACAAAAAAGCCAAAAGATTGGAAGTTGGTAGAGCAGTTACAAAACATTTCTGAATTCCTTTAAGTCAATAGTTCGTTAAGTTTTGAATTAACATAAAAAAGTAGGTCAAGTCCTGCTTATTTATTAAATTATGGACTACTACATCCTAGAATGATGAACCATACGGAATTTGACATTGGGCAATTTGGAGAGGTAGTTATAAATCCACAAACAGGAAAAATTATATCAGTAAATCCTACATTTACTACTAAAGCTATAAAACTTTTAAAACAACTAGGACAATGATAATTAAATTAAATCGAGATCAAATGGATTATTTAAATGATAATCTTTTTGAAAATAGGGAAGACTTAATTTTAAAGTTAAAGATAAATAAAGTTGGAAATTGCTTTTGGATTGAGTTGGATAATGTTACTTCAAATGAGATAAGAGATTGGGCTAATTTGCAATTACAGTATAGAGGATTTGATGCAAATTATGAGCTGACAGAGGAGGGTGAAATCTTAGATAAATTGATTGATACTTTACTAGAATGAAGCCTGGTGAAAAAATACGTTGTCATATAAATCTCGCATTTTAATATTCCAAAAGGTGTATGCGTTTAAATGTAATGAAAAAAGTGGTTAGTCAATTTGGTGGAAGGGTCAGAATGGATTTGCACGGAGTAAAAGGTACAGGTAAAGTGCCACATGTATACGTTGAAGGCCTAGGAAAAAGTATTGAAGCCAAGCATATATGGATAGAATCCGGAGTTAAATAATTAAAAGTATAATATGTAGTATGAATAACTGGAATTGTATTGTTAGATTTTTATGTTCTTTCTTCAATGTATTTGATGCATATATAATTGAAGTAAGAATACGAAAAGATGAAGTCGAAGGGGTAATTATGTATACTGATGATGATATGCAAAGGTTTGTATGGCATTATTCTAATTTGAACCATCTGAAAATGGCTACTGAACTTTTGGACATCTTGAAGCAAAAAGAATGGATTTCCATTGATAAAATTATAGTTTCAGAAAAGGAACTTATTAAATATTTGGAGGAGATAGGATGGAATATGGATGATATTAATAATGTTCTTTTCTTCCTTGTTTCACTTAATATTAATATGATTGATGAAGGAGAAGAAACTGATATGTTCTTTGTTCATTTCTAGTTATCCTATCATTTGCCGGAAAGGAAGTTTAAAGCAAAACGATGGGAGGTATGCTCAAGAGAGATACCTCACCACCATTTATTACAGTAATATCATTTATAATAGCGCAATCGTGGATAATGGCTATGACTTTGCTCGTGAAGTATTTCAACTGCATCCTTACGGAAGATGGCTATATCACCTTGGGCGGTACTAGCCCCATCTACTATTACTTCTTAAAGGATTATTTGGGCAACGTCCGTGTGGTAATGAACGAGGACGGGAAGACGGTTGAACAGTCTAATAACTATTACCCTTTCGGTGGCATTTTTAACAGTAAGGGGGACGGTGAGCAGCCATACAAGTTTAATGGCAAGGAACTGGAAACGATGCACGGGTTGAACTGGTATGATTACGGTGCGCGAATGAAAGACGATTGGTTCTTTCCCACACCGGATCCTTTGTGTGAGAAGTATTATTCGGTGAGTCCATATGCTTACTGCTTAAATAATCCGGTAAGATTTGTCGATCCCGGGGGAGATTCTGTTCGAGTTTATACGGAAACTCATGCTACAGGACACACTTGGATAAGTGTTGGTGAAGGAAATAATATGGTTGTCTACAGTTATGGTCGATATAATGGAACAAATAAAGGTCCTGATGGGAGTTTTAACTCTTTGGCAAATGGTCCTGGAGTTCTCTTAAAATTGACAGGAGATGAAGCAAAAGCTTATAATAATGATAAAAGTGAAGATGGAATGTCCGTATTTGTTGTGGCAGACGTAACCGATGAGATCATAGCAACTGCTATGGATAAAAAATTTAATTCATCTGCCATAACTCCTGATAAAGGAATATATAAAGATAATCCTTCTGCACATGTGATAGATGAATATAATTTGACAAGTAATAATTGTACTACTGTCGTTTCTGATGTTTTAAATGAAAGCGGATCGAATGCTTTAAAAGGGAATATTCTACAACAAAGTAGTTCATTCGGTACGTATTCAACGATTCCTGTAACTAAAAGATTTATACTTCCGGTATTAATGCAGAACTATTTAAATAAAATATCCAAAGCTGGAAGTATAATCCATAAAACTAAATAAATTATGAGATGGTTTAGAATTATATATTTTATAGTCTCTATTGTTATACTATTAATAATTGCTTATGCAATTATTAATAGTATGGTAAGTTTCAAATACGAGATAGAGGAACCTCCAAAATTGGATAACATAGACATAGGGTTCGCTGTTGGTTATTTAAAATCTCAAATAACATGGTTATATTGTTTTGGATGTTATGTAGCAATAAATGTTATATTCTTATCAAGTTCAATATTTCTAAAAAAATAATTGATAATGAAAACAATGGTTGATACAGGCATACTTTGGTTTGATTCTACAATTAAGTCAAAAGATGGAAATTAGTAGAGCAATTACAAAATGTTTCTGAATTTCTTTAAAAGCAATAGTCCCTTTTTATGATTTTTGCATGGCTTGGATTTTTTTATTATATTCAAGTTATTGATTGTTGTGCTTCAAGTACAACACTACTATTATATTTTCACTTATGGAGACATATGAAACGTTTTTAGAAGTAGTACCCGAACTGTTTTACATGAATTTGGTCATCCCACAGGATTGTCTCATGAAAGTGCAACAGGCTGGAGCAATTTGATGAGATCGGGAAAAATTGCTACAACTGTTACACTAGAACAACGTAAGATAATGATAATTAACGTGAATTCGATATAACATCAGAAGATTTCGAGCTGTGAGTCATTGATAAAATTCACATTTATGACTGGCTTCTTCTCAGAGAAGCAATAAGCAGAAATTACTGAAAGGGCGTTTACAATGAAATTGTTGAATGATCGGTGTTTGGAGTGTTCAATCTGTGGGATGCTCATCAATTCATCGTTGCCTGTTTCTATCAGTGCCCTTGTGAGAAGCTGTATGACATTAAGGAAGAGATTCTTAGAGAACGCCTGTCCGATATATTCCTTATCGGTGCATAATTTCCCTTTTATATTTGCCAGAAAGTCCCCTTGTCTTAAAGGTTCACGATCATTCACATTTCCAGGAGTAAACATGAAGTTCTGTATTTCTCCTTTGTTGTTGATGATCAAGTGAAGTTTAAACGCGAAGAACCATCTCATAGGACATTTCCCATACTCGGCAAACCCCTCAAAGTTTTTGTGAATTAGTATCCGCTGATTGCAGCGGACGCGCAGGGGAGTCGAATCGGCAAAACTGATACCTGTGTAGATCCCCAATAGGACTTTTTGATAAAAATGGTCAAAAGGAACAGCACCTCCTTTTCTAATTCCACAAAGCGATTATAGGATACGCGCTCGGGAAATAGGATTTTCAGGTGTTTGCAAACATATTCTTTGTGTTTTTCCTGTTATAATGCAAATTCCTTGCAAAAATTCATCTACCATACAAAAAATCTCTGTAATTTTAGCCTCTGTGAACATGGTATTGACAATGAAATATAACGAACACCAATTAAGACTTTTGTGCGAGATGCTTGAATTTATAGAGGCTTTTCGTAGGGGAGAATTATCATATTATTTGCTTGTTGGTAACTTAGAAAGTGCTTTAGATGCGGGGGAGTTCAAAAATGAAGAAATGGTTGAATTATGGTATGATTATTGGGGACCTCTAGAGATTTGGAATGCTACAAAAGGGGATAGCGTAATTATTGAAGATGTTAATCCTGATTTATCTAATATGGAATCATTCTTAAAAAGAATTCTTTCAGAAGTCCAGTAATTGAAGGGATTATGAGAATTTGGTAGTGGTAAATTTGTAAATGACAATGATCTGTTTGCCGAGATCAAAATGAAAAAATGGGTTGATACTCCTTTCGGAGATAGTATTGTCTGTTCTTTTAGATTTGATTCAGATGGAATTTTAAAATTTATATATAAAACAGAAGTGTCTAGTCTGTAAAATAAAAGATTTATCTTTTGGATGTGTGTTGATTGAACGATTAAGAGCCGAAGATAAGTCATACCGTTTGGAGTTTTCTATTCTTTTAATAATAAAGAATGTTATCTGAATGAAACTTTCCAGTGGAAAATTGTTTTATTGGAAAGCAATCATTAAAAATACCCGTTAATAACATGGTTAAAGCATTTTTCAAGAAGAATTGGCTCACATTTGCAGGGCTTGCAATAGGAGCGATAGGAGGTTTTCTGTACTGGAAGTATGTGGGTTGTACTACTGGTACTTGTCCCATAACCTCTTCACCCGTAAACAGTACCCTTTGGGGAGCTTTGATAGGCGGACTCCTGTTTAATCTGTTCAAAACAGGCAGTGAATCGAAAAAGATAAATTAAACATTGCATGATATGGCAACATCAAACGAACAAGAACAATCCAAAGCCTACATCCTTGCAGGCATGTTTACCCTTTCACTGCGGCTTGTAGTCGGTTGGACGTATTTTTCCGCTTTTTGGCGGCGGCTTGTTCTCGAGAATAAGTTGCTCCCGGACGCACCGGGGTATATCGGTGAAAAGTTCAACCATTTTCTCCCTAACTCGATAGGCATCCGCCCGGTTATTGAATATCTGGTATCTACACCGGATTTGCTATGGTGGGCTATGGTAATCTTTACATTGGTCGAGGGCATTGTCGGTTTGCTCTATATGTTCGGGTTTTTCACCCGGCTGATGAGCATAGGCGTGCTGAGTCTGGCAACCGGCATTCTTCTTGGATCGGGATGGCTCGGCACTACTTGCCTGGATGAATGGCAGATCGGTATATTGGGTGTTGCCGCAGGTTTCACCATTTTCTTGTCCGGTGGTGGTAAGTTCTCGGTGGATTATCTGGTTGAACGCAAGTTCTCCCTACAAAAGAACGCTCGTTGGTTGGTATGGCTTACGTCCGGTGAGCTTCCGGTCAAAGTCAAGCGGTTTGCCGGGATCAGCGTGCTGGGTACGGTGGCTATCTTCATCCTGACGTTGTATACCAATCAGGAATTTCATAACGGTGTTTGGGGACCGTTGCACAACAAGTCCGTTAAACCCAAAATTGAAATATCTGATGCCCGTTTGGAGAACAACTCCCTGTCATTTGATGTTTATCGTGTGGAAGGTGCCGATGTGTATGGTTCGTTCCTTATTGGTATAAGCCTGAAAGATGCGGACGGAAACGTGATCTTGGAAAAGGACGGTGAAGAATTGGCAACCTTCCCGGTTGCTAATATCCGTAATAAGTACGTAGCCCGTGTCGCTCCGGGAAAGCACAGTCTGGTGATCCCTCTCGGAAGCAAAGCGACACTTACGGTCGATGATCCCGTTTTATCCGGTCTGTCTCAGGGAAATTACGAATTGGTATTGACTGACATCAGCGGCATTACCTGGACAAAAGAGATCGTACATTAATAATTTAAAAAAACTGGAAAAATGAAAAAGAGTATTCTTCTTTCCTTTCTGTTTGTAGGATTGTTTGCATTTGCATCCTGCAATGGGACATCCGGAAATAAACAGGCAGCCGCTTCGGAAACGGCGCAGACAGATAAAGCTCAGTCGGGAACCATTCATCTGACACGGGCAGAGTTTCTGACAAAAGTGGCGGATTATGAAAAGAATCCGAATGAATGGAAATATCTAGGTGATAAACCGGCCATTATCGATTTCTATGCCGATTGGTGTGGCCCTTGCAAGCTGGTGGCTCCATTGCTCGAAGACTTGTCTAAAGAATATGCAGGGAAAATTTATGTCTATAAGGTAGATGTCGATAAAGAGCCGGAACTGGCACAAGCTTTTGGTATTCAGAGCATCCCGACTATCTGGTTCGTACCCATGAAAGGTAAGCCCCAGATCAGTATGGGAGCGTTATCGAAAGAACAATTGAAAGAGTATGTGAATAATGTCCTGTTGAAATAGGTTTTATTTTATTTTTTCTCTTAGTGGAAGGAGGGATGTCTTACGGGACATGCCTCCTTCTTTGTTGTATCAGTTATAGATATCTATCGCCCTGTCCGTTAATATTCATCACAATACTCATTAATACCTATCGCGGTAACTTTTAATTCTCAGCATGATGCTCTTTAATGCCTGACAAACATGTAATCTGTATAGTAATATCTTTTCGGTACAAAGCATTGTAAAGCTTCGCACATAGATGTTGATTATTGCTCGTTTCCCGAAATAGAACTTAACGGCACTGAACTCTCAAATAGCAGAAAATCAAACGATAAAATAGTGAAAAAGTATCTAACGGAAGGAAAACAGAAATTCAAAATGTAACATTTAACCCCGAAAATGTTACATCCGGTACACATAGCATAGCACAGCATAGCATAGCAAAGCATAGAAGAGAATAGCAAAGAACTCCCCCTTCTTGTTCCCCCCCCCCGAGGGGAAAGATACCGGCAGAGCCGGAGTGGAGGAAGGAAAAGAAAAGAGAAGGAGGAGATTTTTCTGAAGAAGGTTGAAACCGCACACCCCTGCGGTCACAAAACGGCATCTTTTCCCTATGCCGGATATCCAAACTTAGCAGATTGGACTGCTAAAGGATCAGCAACCGAATTTTCGTTTTTTCATATCAAAAAATACGCCCCAGTTGTCCTCCATCAAGCGTCCTTTACTTGAAGAATTATTAGTTTTTTTCATTCCGACCCGGAAAAACCAAAACCGTTTTAGTATCTTTGGGCACTCAAATTTTAAATAGTATGCGACAAGACATTAAACAATTAGTAAGTATCTTTTTAGGTCTGTTCCTTCTTCAGACCTTATCGGCACAAGAGGTTAGCCGTGTGGAAATCAACCTTGGAAAGCGCGGAGCTAAAATCCCTTCTTCGCTTTATGGAGTTTTCTTTGAAGAAATATCAGGATCGGGTGATGGCGGACTGTACGCGGAAATGGTTCGTAACCGTGGATTCGAAGACGGTGTGCTGCCCACCGGATGTACGCTGGATGCGGATGGATTCGCAGCCGCCCCGCACAAACATTGCTACTCCAATGATTCCATTAACCGTTTTCGTGTGCCTTGGAGTCCCGACCGTTTCATGACCGGATGGCGGACACAATATGCCGATGGTTCGCAAGCGGCATCTACCATTACAGACGAATTCCCGCTCAATTCCGCCACTCCTCATTCACTGCGTTTGGACTTGAAATCAGCTTATCGGGAAGTCAGTGCCGTGAATACAGGCTATTGGGGAATGGCTGTGGAAGCAGGCAAAAACTACAATCTCGAATTTTATGTTCGTGCCGAGGAAACTCCCGGATGCCGTGTGGCAATTATCACTTCCAGCGGAAGAACGGTAGCACAGAAAGAGATTAAGCTCACTGCCGATGGTCAATGGCATCGCTATACCGCCACTTTTACCCCCTCCGTGACAGGAGACGATTGTAGCTTGAACCTTATTTTCCCCCCTAAGGGACAAATCTGGCTCGATTATGTTTCCCTTTTCCCGCAGGATACGTTCAAAGGTCGTCCGAACGGGTTGCGCAAAGATGTCGCCACCGCCATTGAACAGATGCACCCCGCATTCATCCGCTGGCCGGGCGGTTGCATCGTGGAAGGTCTTACGCTCGAAAACCGTGTGAAATGGAAAGAAACGATCGGTGATCCCGTGAAACGCCCGGGAGAATATAACTTATGGGGATACCGGAGTACGTATGGTTTCGGATATCATGAATTCCTTCAGTATTGCGAAGATATCCATTCGGATGCCATGTTCGTATGCAATGCAGGTATGGCATGTCTGTTCCGCAACGGTGACTATGTGCAGGGAGACGAACTGGAACCCCTGATACAAGAAGCCCTCGATGCCATCGAATACGCCATCGGAGATGCCAAGACTACCAAATGGGGCGCAGAACGGGCAAAGAACGGACATCCCGAACCTTTCCCGTTGAAGTACATAGAGGTAGGCAATGAAAACGTATTCTCCCGCTATGCCGAGAATTACAATCGTTTTCATAAGGCTATCAAGGCAAAATACCCGCAATTGACCGTCCTCACGGCACTGATGTTCAGCAAAGACGTGAAATCACTGGATAAAGTGGAAGTAATCGACCCGCATTACTACGAGACAGCCGATTGGTTCTATAACAATGCGGACGTGTACGATAAGTTGCCGCGCAACCTTCCCTACAAAATCTACATCGGAGAGTATGCGGCCGTGGGACGTTCCAATCTTTATTCATCCCTTGCCGAGGCAGCTTTCCTCACCGGGGTGGAACGTAATGCCGACAAGGTGCAACTGGTTTCGTATGCTCCCTTACTGCAAAATGCCCATTTCGGACGCGGACATCTCATCGTGTTTGACAATAAGCAGACGTATGGCCGTTCCAATTACCATATCGTAAAGCTCTTTGCCGAAAACCGTCCGGACGTAAATGTGCAGACCCGTATTACCGGTGAGCAAACCGCTGTTCCCTATTCCCCGAAAGGATTTATCGGACTGGGTACAGTGAATACGGCAGCCGAATTCCGTGACTTGAAAGTTGTCAGTGACGGACGTACGGTCTATGCTACCGATTGGAGCGACTTTGCCGAAAAATGGAAACCTTTGCGGGGAGAATGGAAAGTTGAAAACGGTGTATTAAAACAACCCGTAGCAGCTCACGAAGCCCTCCTCCGCCTGAACGACCTCAACGTGGGAGATTGTACCATCACCCTCAAAGCCCGGAAGACGAAAGGAAGCGAAGGTTTTAGAGTGATCTTCGGGATGCAGGATGAAAACCATTATTTTATGGCCGACATGGGCAGCCACTCCAACGAATCGGTTCTTTTCAGGGAGATCAGCGAGAAAGGTTCCGTATCCCTCTTTGATTACCGCAACCAGGAGCCGATCCTGAAAGACCATTGGTACGATGTCCGCATCGAAATCCGCGGTAATAAGTGGAAGTGTTACCTTGACGGGCAGCTTAAATATGCTTATGATTATAACATTGTCAATAAGCACTATGCCGTAGCCGGAATCGACCATGACAAGAACGAACTGGTTGTGAAGCTCGTTAATGGACGGACCGAACCTTGGAATACCACATTGGCGTTGAAGGGAAGGAATATAAAGGCGGGCGAAGCTCTCCGGATCGACCTGACATCAGACTCCATCAATGATGAAAATTCGTTTGAGAATCCCGAGAAGATATCAGGACGTGAGTCTACTATGAGGATCGACGGGCGGAATGTCCCTCTGGAATGCGCTCCCAATTCTCTCACAATCATACGAATCCCGTTATAAATAAACGGTAAGTTAAGAAGATAATATTTGACTGGAACCTATAAGCGCAATCTTTCTCTTTTGCAAGGAATCGATTTCAATCGAAAGAGAAAGATTGTCCTTATAGGTTTCACTGTGTCTGACCCTGTTTTTATCACCCTACACAAATATGTTACAACAAATATGCTGCTATTTCGGGTGATAACGCGATGCTTTGATCTTTGCGGATAATGATGAAGTTGGCATTAAACAATGCGTTGATTATCTCTTTATAAGTCGATATTCCCATCCCTTCAAGGCGTTTCAACGCTGGCCATCCGTGCTGTGACGTATATTGCAGGAGTTGGTGTACGGTCTTTATGTCCAGCTTATGTAAGATGCGGCATGCCCGCTCGCTGACAATCTGTGACAAGTCGATCTTGGTAGGATAATCTGTGTCATATTTGCCAAACAGCAGTGTCATCACTTGCTTGCGATATGTGGAGATTCTTTCTGGGTTTTTCCCTAACTCTTCGAATATTTGCCCGTATCTTGTCGTAACCTGGTCGTACGTCATTTTATGACGTTCGGCTACTTGTACAATCGGCTCTCCCAAAGAGATGGAGACGAATATGTCACGGTCGGAACCATCCGTAATCAGTCCACCGAGTTCCCTGATGATGATTTTGTAAAGCGGTTCAAAAAGTTTCTGGGTTTTTAGCAGATAAAGATTATCATCAAGTTGTGAGAGGAGGATGTCTCGTTCCTGTTCCTTTTCTTTGATCATTTTTTCTAAAGAATCGCTTTTCATTCCTTTAGTCCGTTTGATATCCAGAAAGCGGATCAAGTCCTCTTCATCGAGCATCACGACATTGTCTACGGTTGACGATGTGATGTAACCTAAACATTTCCATCCACGCAGAGTGGATTCAGGAATGCCGTATTTCTGCGACATTTGCAATATTGAGTGCCAGTTTGCCATAAGATATATATTGTATTAAATTGTGAGTATTTTGTTTGCAATGGTTTAGAAGCTGTCTCATCTTTTTCTTCACCATGCGGTGAAGATTCTTTAAGTGGGGGGAGAAAGGATAGCAAGGAATCTCGGTAAGTGATTCCGCAATGTAATGATTGGTTCCTAAAGCCGCACCGGTCAAGCTGGCTGTTGGTTTCACGATTTTTTCATGATCACTTTGTTCGTACATTGTTCTTACAACGCTGTACAATGTTTTTTTGTTTGGCCTTTTCATTCCTTTTGAATATTAATGACCGTCCGCTTTCTAATGTGTGCCGCACATAAAAAAGAAGTCGGGCGCTGAGTTCATATTTATCCAGACAAAAGGTACTACCAATACCCCATGGTTTAATAAATATGTTCACACGCCCGACCCTACGTCGCACGCATGAAACAGATTTATTGAAACCATGTTTTTTGTTTATAATAAAGTTGGTAGTTTTTTTGTCTGCAAAAAACGTTTCAATCTGCCGCATTTCTCTTCGGCTTTCAAGAGACAAAGATAAGTGATTTATTGGAGATTGCAAAAAAAACGATGGAAATGAGTGGGTTACTGCCTTGATTCTTTTCTGTATTACCGAATTAATAAACTCATTAAGGCACTTTCTTTGAAACGATAGGCTATATGGGCGCATACCCGTATCTTTGTATTGTCATTAAGCTTAAGACATAACTAACTGATTTATTCACACAAAAAAACATGTATTATTATGCCAGTATTGTATCAACCATTTCAGTCCTCTTTGAAAGACAAAAACGGAAAACAACTATTCCATCCCCGCGTAGTTCGTACGGGAACTGTCAACATCTCGCAGATAGCCAAAGAGATATCCGCTTATTCCTCCCTTTCTCCCGGTGATGTGAAAAACACCGTTGAAAACTTGGTAACAGTCATGACGCAGCATCTGCAATCTTCGGAAAGCGTGACATTGGACGGCTTCGGAACTTTCCGCATGGTCATGAGATCGCGGGGAAAAGGCGTGGATACATCCGATGAAGTATCCGCAGCGCAAGCTTCCCTCACCGTTTGCTTCCAACCGGCATCTACCCGCAATCCGGATCGTAGCATGGCTACTCGCTCATTGGTGACGGGTGTGAAATGTCTTCGTTTCGACCGTGCCGAGACGGGCAGTGATGGGGGCGACCACGGAGAAGACCCGACTGTATAGCCTCCTGTGATTTGATAGGAGAAGAAATCTAAGACGGTCTGTCGAAATCGGTATCGGACTCGTATGAAGAAAACGTGGAAATATTTTATAATTTAGAATCAGAAAGGAGGTAAGTGATTTATGGCAATAAAGAAATCGGTATGGGATGTACTCCTGAAAGTGATTATCGCTGTAGCTTCGGCTGTAATGGGTATCTTAGGCGGTAACGCGATGAACCTTTAAGCGACGCGGTTGTTTATTATAGGTGATATGAAAAAAACGGTAATTTAAGAATGAAGGACGTACGCTTTCAAAAGTGTACGCCCTTCTCTTTGATTTTGACTTATCGTTTTTTAGCCTTATATTTGCACACCTAAAGCTTTTCCATTGTTATTGGATTGCAAAGGTCCGTTCCGGAGAAGCTTTTTTCATTGAAAAACACATTTTTATCCCATGAAAAAGAGCGATGCCCTATTCATTTTGTTAGTGGTAGCCCTATTCCTGCCATTCATCCTCAGTGATACCATTTATGAGTGGTATAAGTCATTCAACGCTTCGCACGGCATGTTGATGAGTTTCATCAAGTTCGCCATCCTCTCTACTTTAGGAGAGTCACTCGGTTTGCGCATCAGCACGGGAGCATATTACAACCGTACTTTCGGCATTATCCCCCGCATGGTCGTTTGGGGATTTTTAGGTATGGGCATCAATATGGCAATGATTATTTTCTCGAAAGGTACTCCTGTGTTCTTGGAGTATTTAGGTATGGATCATGCTGCCAGCCTTATGAACGGTGAACTTTGTTTCCCTAAATTCCTTGTGGCGCTCGCCATATCCGTGGCCATGAATTCCATCTTTGCCCCTGTCTTTATGACATTGCATAAAATAACGGATACCCACATCAAAGATTGTGGCGGTTCCATCAGGACCCTCGTCACCCCCATTCCTATGACACGCATTATCACAGGACTGAATTGGGCGGTCTTGTGGGGCTTTGTATTCAAGAAGACCATTCCTTTGTTTTGGTATCCGGCACATACCATCACTTTCCTGTTGCCCTCGGATACACGAGTGTTGTTTGCAGCCTTCTTGGGCATCATATTGGGAGTGTTGTTGGCAATTGCTGCAAGAAAGAAATAAGGAGGCTGAATGTCTTTTTATGATTTTAGGTGAAAGCATGGATATTAAGAGCAGTAAAAGGGCCAATAAAAACTTGGTCTCTTGTATATGGCATTCATGTAAAACAGTAATATCATTGCCATATAGTCGTTAAATCTATCTTTTTTTCTCTAATATTTTGTAGTCGAATAGATTATTTATATCTTTGCACCCGAAACGGATGAAAGGTGGAGGGGCGATTAAGCTCCTTTTTTTGTTCTTAATAGCTAATAAATGATAGAAAAGAAAACTGTTTGTCAGATTGTTGAAGAGTGGCTGGAAGGAAAAGATTACTTTTTGGTAGAGGTAACTGTGAGCCCGGATGACAAAATTGTGGTCGAAATTGACCATGCAGAAGGTG
>OODP01001538.1_pt1 | contig 13510 bp, 9 predicted proteins | sample 1671011 | NCBI WGS metagenome assembly OODP01 (sample SAMN06348113, study PRJEB24527) | human gut metagenome | biome: human gut; feature: ankylosing spondylitis patient; material: feces | host: Homo sapiens | place: China | collected 2015-10
TTCCAGCAGCTCCTTCACATACTCCTCATCCAAAGAAGTATAAATACTCTCAATATCCGCGCTCTTCTCATTCAAGTCCGCAGTATCATCTCTCCACAGCCACTCATGCACATACCATCCCAGCACAGTCGGAAGCCCTGTCATAGCAGAAACACGCTCATAACCACTATAGCTGTCCCCGTTCGCCTCAAGCACGACCGGTGACCCTTTCACATTCTTCTTCAGCCATTTAATACCAGCCACATCCTCCGCGAAATCATTCTCCAGGAAGGAAGCAGCATTCAGCCCCTTATATTCAGAAGGCTCCCATACCTTTCCAAACCACGCATACACGCTGTTTCCAAAATAACCAAAGGTCCAGCAAAGCAATACCAGGCCGATCACTGACACAACCTTAAACACTTTCTTACGTGCAGCCACCAGCATACGGAAAATACCATATCCCATGGTCATCCCAAACAGCATATACGCCTGATAAGTCAGCTTAAACATAGTATTCGCCCTGGCGTTTCCATTTTCGTAAATATCTCTTACATAAACCAACTCCGGAATCACGATCAGCCCGATTGCACAGAGTCCCATGACAATCGCAAACAGATCCGGCACAGAGATTGCTTTCATCAGTCTATACAGACTTCTGTTCGCACCACCACAAAGCTTCTCCCAGATAATACAGATGATCAGCAGAACTGTCAGAACCACAGGCAGTCCCCACAAAATCAGCAGCTGATGGATCATAGAATGATTCTGCGCAATTCCCACACCTTTAAACATACTGTCAAACTGCAAAGTAAACGGCAGAGAAACAACGTATGAGATCACAATGATCTCCACTGCCTGAACCGCAGTCACTGCCAGAATCCTCTTCACTTTACCATCAAACTGAACGATATTGGTAAACAGCACCACTCCACCGATCACCACGAAATAAATAATAAAATCCCAGAAATTCGTAAACCGGAACATACCGATCATCACTGCAGCCAGCAGGATATGCGGAATCAACAGCTGTTTTTTCCAGAACTCTTTTCGTCCAGGTTTCATGATCACTGCTTCTCTCATCCGCACACTTCGCATCCACGCATAAAGAAGTCCCACCAGAAACAGCACAAACATTACATTTACCACATGGGCATGGAGATCTCCCAGCACAAAGGAATAACATGGAAATTCATGGATCGTCTTGTCCGGCACATCCGGATTGTATCCAATATAACGGGTCGCATCCGGGAACCAGTAGCTGTCCGCTTCTCTTCCCTGCAGCTTCTGGAGCCATGGAATGATCTTACTGTAAACCACATAATGCATATTTCCCGCAATTGATACAGAAAGTCCTGCTATGATCCCGGCCACTGCCGGCAAACAACGTTTCTTTCCTGTCAGGCTTCCTTTGAGCCTGTCCACAGACATCTGACGAACCAGTGAAAACGGAAGCACAAACGCAAATGCAGCCACAAAAGTACGCATCAGATTGTAAGTGAGTTCTACTTTACTGCCAGTCAGCTTCGTCAGAAATACTGCAAAATACTGTCCGCCATAATAATAATTGATCGTACCTTCTGAATACCACAGATCTCTTGCAGGAAGTGTCGTACTTCTCATCATGGCTTCCATGAAACCATAATCCATAAATTTCTCAGTTCCGTATGCCTGCGGACGGAATCCTGCAAAATAAGTCCACATCAGGAAAAATATAAAGAACAGAATTTCCTCTCCGTAAATCAGATTTACCTTTCCGGACGGAAAGCAGTCAATTCCATTTTTTCCCTGAAAATGATATAAAACCCCACAGCCAACAGCACATACAACAGACACACCGATACATGTCGCTGCAGTAAATGGCAGTATCTTCGCAGTTACCAGAAACCACGTAAGAAAACCTGTCACAGTAATCGCCAGCACTTTTGAAAACATCCAGCCTTTGTCCTCAAATCCGGCAAACAGTCTCCCTGTCACAGGCATGGCAACCATTCCCATCAGAAATGCCAACAGCCACCAGGTCCAGAATGTCCATACATCTCCCTTTAACAGAAATGCAGACAGCCCTGCAAGAGCTGCTGCAAGAAGCACTCTCGGTGCCCATTTCTTCATCCGTACGTCCTCCTTAATCATTTATAAAATTATTGTGGTTACTATAATCTTACACATTCTCTCTTATCTCTGTAAATCTGTGATCACCCGGCTCATAATCATAAATCCGGAGTAATCCCCGTAATAATTGCATTTGAGGATTATTCTGTTGTTTTATAGATCCGTATCCGTCCATCCTGAGTCTCATAAACCTTTTCATATGCTGCAGCAATTGTCTCTTCATGACATTCCTGCTGTTCAAATTCCGAACCTTCTTCAAACAGGATATATGTTATTTTTTCCTGTTGTACTGTTTTTTTCAATGTTTCACTGTCAGATGTGGTGTATATCGTTACAGCCTGTGCAGCCCTGTAATTCGTATCATAGCCTGCAGACCATGCGTAATATGGCCATCCACAGTAAAGCATAGCTCCGGACATCGTCACTTCATTCATGCTGTACTCAGGAGTAAGTAAAAGATCGTTTTTCTCCAGATTCTCCTCCAGCCATTGGGTCAGCTCGCTGTTCATATTTACAGTCACACGTCTGCCCGGACCATTTCCCTTTATGATTACCACAAAATCATAAATCCCGGTCACACTCAGAGATATCACCAATACTATTGCCAGTATCTTTCCCATAGTTTTCTGTATCCCAGACTGCCCATTTCTCCCTTTCCAAAGACTGCATACTGCCCATGCCCAGAAAATCGTCAGAAACGCATATGATATCATGATATATTTATGGTTTACATTAATATCCGGTGTCATCAGAAGCACAAAAGCAAAAATCACCGGAAACAGGAAACTCACAAGGATTGCTCTCTCCCGTCTTCTCATAAACCATACCATTAGTACCAGCCCAAGGAAAAAAACTCCGCTCATCCAGAACAGATATTTCACAACTCCCGGGACAGTCTTATCCTCTGCCAGAAATCCCAGATAAATCTGAGAACTCATAGCACTTCCAACAATAAAAATCTTTGACTGAAGCCAGGAAAAGAAGATGGATACCCCCGCCATGACAGCGTAATCCACTTTTCCATCCGAGAAAATCGCAAAGCCGCACAAAATCAGCAGACCACCGATCACTGCTGCCCCATTCCAGAACGCACACAGACCCAGAAACATTCCCATAAGCAGTGCCTGATCCAGATTTCTGCTTTTCCATCCTTCCTTCGAAAAGATTCTGTTTTTTATCCAGAGTATTCCCTTCTCTTCATGTGCCGTCCCGGCTTCCAGCCAGTCCATAAACAGATATAGTGCCAAAGTCACCATCAGAAGTCCAAATGCCAGATGCCTCTGATTAAGATAAACATTAAAGTTCCACAATCCCCAGTTCTCATTGACAGTATATCCGATAAAGGAAGTATTTTCTTCCAGGGTTTCCACAAGATTCCCTGCCTGGATATGCTCCCATACAAATCTGAAAAAAGCCATTCCGCTTCTGAAAAAGAACAGAAACAATGCCAGTACACCACAGCACATTTTGCCTGTGATCCTAAGTGCAAGCTGATATAACAGCATAAGAAATCCCACAAGCGACAAGGTACTTACGATATTATAGGCAAAGTCCATACGCATTCCCAGATATTCCAGATTTCCTGTGAGAAACTGAAACATAAAATGATACTTTACATCTGCACCTCCATAATGAGGATACTGTGTAGGAAAATTATTTCCTGCAGAAAAAGAACGCATCATCGCCGTATGTGGTGCATAATCTCCATACACAGTCAGGCCGGAATACAGGATTCCGTCTTTTATATAGAATACATAAAACATCATATATGTAATAAATACAGTCAGCAGACCAAAGAGTAATATTTCCTTTTTTAATCTGCGCTTATCCTGTATTTTATCAGTATTCCAGTTCCTGCATCCACCCTGTCTTTTGTATTTCCATACACTGATCAGTATAATAATAACTGCAGCACCTGTCATCCCGATAATATTTCCATACAAAAGTGGATTTTCAGCTTTTCCCACAACACTGAAAAACCAGGAAATAATATATACTGTCCAGGTCAGTAAAAGTGTTCCGACTCCAAAAGAAGCCGGAAGCATGAGCCAGATACGATTAATACCTGACACACTCCTTCCCTCTCCTGTCAGCATTTTCGATGCTTCACAGCCCAGCATTCCTGCCAGAAGCAGATAAATAATTCCAAGCATAATTTCTCCCTGTACATTTCCCCGCCATGCAGATACTCCTACCTCCGGGGGATTTTAGCAAACAAGTATCAGTATAACAAAAATCCTTACTTATTAAAAGCAAGTTCACATAAATTAAACATTTTAAATTTTTTGTTGCTTCAGATATTGTTCAATCCCTTTCACTATAGCTTCCACTATTTTATTCTGATATTCTTCTTTGCAGAGAAGTCCGGCCTCTTCCGGATTTGTAAGAAAACCACACTCTACAATATTCAAAACACTTTCACTTCTTTTTAACAGATAATAGGTTTTATTACCTTTTGCCACACGAGGGCGTTTTACTTTCAGTCCCAGATTCAGTTCTTCCTGGATAAACTCTGCCAGATTCTTTCCCCGGACAGAATCTTCATAATAAAACACCTGTGGACCGCATACAGACGAATCCTGATAGCTGTTCTGATGAACACTTATGCACAGCACAGGTCTGTATTTCTTTATCATAGCAATCCTGCACTGCATATCCTGTGCTTTCTGATTTCTGCTGTCCTCCTCATAAAGGCCCTTATCTTCTTCCCTTGTCATGATTACAGAAAATCCTTGTTTTTCCAGAGAATCCTTTAATTTTACGGCAATCTGAAGATTTATCCCCTTTTCTTCCAGTCCGTTCACTCCGATCATTCCCGGATCCGCTCCACCATGTCCTGCATCTACCAGAATGATTTTTGAATTTTCTGTTGAACTCATAGTCTCTGAAACTTCAGCTGCCTGTTTTGACAGAATGAGAAAACTGACAAGAAGCAGACACCCTAACATTAATTCCAGTCCATATTTTTTCAAACTAAAAACACCTCCTGAGACATCTTTTACAGTCTACGGGAAAATTCACTGTTCCTGTAGATTGGCTATAGCAATTCCATAAAATAATGCAATCAGTATTTCATAAAATTCTATATTAATATATGTTTCAGAAGATGTTTTTATAGCCTGCTGATGCAGAACTTTTAATTATTCAGATTGTCCGAGATTACCTGCCAGATTACGTTGTTTTCAAATCCAAGCTTCCATGCAGAAACTCCTGCAAGGTCATATTTGGATACCAGCTTCACTTTCTCTGCAACTGACTGAGCATCCTCAAGCCAGATCTGATAGGTAGAATTATCTATATCATATTTTCCATAATTCTGGGAGGTTGTCTTATCCCAGTAGGTTTCCACATTATTCTCGGCAATTGTCTGCTGTGCCTGATCCATGCCGATTGCTTCACTGGTTACATTTCCCCCTGTGGTCCTCCACAGTCTGGTATAAAACGGAATGGCATTGATCACACGTTCAGCCGGAACCTCATCCAGTGTATCCTGGATTCCCTGTTCCACCCATGGAAGAGATGCCACAGAACCGGCTTCAGATCCTACATAATGCTCGTCATATCCCATGATGATCACATAATCTACAACCCTTCCCTGCTCAGCCCGGTCATAATGGCTTGTAAAATCCTCAGGAACCGGGTTATCCACTGAAAGAACCAGATTATTCTTATGACACTCTATGGAAAGTTCTCTCAGAAATTCCAGAAAATGGATTCCCACATCCTCGCTGAGAGATTCAAAATCCACATTAATGCCATCCATTCCCACATCTTGGGCTGCCTGGATCAGCTGACTGATAATATTCTGTCTCGCCGCAGTGCTGGAAAGTGTTTCCGTTGTACTTACTTCCTGTGTAAAGTTGTCGATCAGTCCCCATACCTGAAGCCCCTTTTCATGAGCCTGTGATACATAATCTGCACTCGCAATGCTTGCAATGTTTCCTGAAGTATCTGTCAGATAGAACCAGGTAGGCGAGATCACATTCACACCTGTCATATTTGCTGTCGCATCCGCAAAATAAGCATTGGCATCTGTGGAAGTCACCTGATGCCACACCATATTGACCTTGCTGTCCATAGTAAGATAGGAGTACTGTTCCCTCTTAAAGCTTCGTTCAAATTTTGTCTTCTCTGCTTCTCCCACTTTCTTCTTATCTATATAACCGATATATCCGTCATCCGTAGCTACCTGATCCCAGTTCTCCATTTCTTCAATAAGACGAAGCTTTGTACCTTTCTTTACAGAAGTAAGAATAGCCGATTTGATTCCACCGCGGTAACGTATGCTTGTATTCTTCTTAACTGTGACTGTTTTTACATTTTTGAATTTATACTGTATGGCAATCCTGTATGGATCTTTTGTGATGTATGCATCAAGATCTGTAAATTCCTGCACATAAGTAAGATTCAGATACACTTTATCATCTTTCACCCATACCTTATCTCCTGCCTCAGATGATGCACTCGCAGAAGTCAGCTCCGAAGGTGTTGCATAAAGTATCTGCTGATTGACAGAATCCCAGTAATATCTCTGGTTCAGATAAGTATTCACCACATCCAGTGGTAAATAGACTCTGTCTCCGTCCACCAGACCACGTTCTTCCATTTTCTCAGTTCCAATGACCAGGGCAATCTCCCCATCTGCCATTTCTCCATAATATTCATTCAGATCCATTTTCTCAGAAGATGGTATGTACTTCATTACTACATGAGTGACAATTCCAAGAATCGCAACAAGAATGACCAAAACGGCAACTGCGATAACTGGTTTATACTTTTTATTCATAGTATTTTTCCTTTCAGTAAATATTGTGTTACCGGAAACAAAGCAGACAGTAACACGATCGCTATTGATACATCAGCTCACAGAAAGGTATTTCATATAGTTATTTTGAGTATGATGTACCAGTATTATCAACTGTATCGGTAACTTGATGATACTGGCTTAAGTATACCATAAAATATTACAATTGTATTGCAAAATCGTATTTTTCACAAATTTTTAAGATATGCGTAATTATATTCTTATGCTGCCCGAAGGCATTATGAACATCGGGGGGACTGATTCAGAATCTGTTCGGGCAGCTTTCTCTTTTGTTATTTTTCTTTGACGAAATCAAAATCCACACGAGCGATCCGTCCTTTTTCATCTTCAACGTAATCACGCATGTATCCACCACCTTCTGCAATCTGACAGGCTTTTGCAATTGTTTTCGGATTACTGAGTATACCATTCAGATACAGAGAAATTCCCTGTTCACGATAACTCTTCAATTCTTTTTCCAGTGGTTTACGCATGCTCTTTTTGGTTGCCCGTGATATATTTTCCGTAAGCTTACCTCCCTTCTTTCATAAGATTTTTTAGAAAGCACCTTATCGGCTGTTGAAAAAACAATATCCCTGCACCTGTTTTATCGTTACTGTGAACGGAGTGAACAGTAACGTTTCAACTTCTTATCATCATGGAAATTTTACCTGTACATTGCCACAGCAGGAACGCTGCATGAAAAACGGCAATGAAGTTTAGAAATAAAAGATCACTTTGGTTAATGTTTCAGATCTTCGCTTATGTGAACCGCAGGTTTACTGCTTCTTCTGTTTTCATTATATCCATCTGGTAAACAGATGCAAGTGTTTTTCTTCATTTATGTATTTTTTTCTGTTTTGTTTCTAAAAATTTAATATTTTGGTTGATTACTTATCTTTACATTTTGCAGTTCTGTGTTATATAATATAGTGTATAAAATTTTATAAATTCACAGTCAGACAATAGAATTTTTGAAGTTACTTGCAGCAATTTTCCAAAGACAGCGCATCTATGGCAATCCTTTAAAATTGCTGTTCAAAAAAACAATAGTAACTTTTAATTTATCCGTAATTGTCCGCAGCTTTCAAAAGTTAAATTTTCATTATCAGAAACATTTTTAATGGATTTTCACAGGCAATTATGAAGCTGCCAGATAATTCAATGTTATTCAGAATAGGATGTGACAACATGAAGATAGAAAAGATCAACGACAACCAGATACGCTGCACACTGACAAGAGAAGACCTGGAGAACCATCAGATCCGTATCAGTGAACTGGCTTACGGCACTGAGAAAGCCAAGAAACTTTTCCGTGATATGATGCAGCAGGCACAGATACAGTTTGGTTTTGAGGCAGATAATATTCCATTAATGATTGAGGCCATCCCGGTGAGTACCGAGAGCATCATCCTGATTATTACCAAAGTAGAGGATCCTGAAGAACTGGATACCCGTTTCTCCAAATTTGCTCCATTCAGAGGGAATGATAAGACAGATACTCTTCAGCTTGACGGTGCAGACAATATTATTGATATCTTCCAGAAGCTTTACGAAGCAAAGATGAAGAGTACTCAGACAAAAGATGGCAAATCTGCTCAGAATACCGGAGCAAAGGAAAATGACGATACTCAGGTTCCTGATGTAAATCTTATCCGTCTCTATGAGTTCGACACACTGGACGATGTGATTGCGGCCGCCCATGGACTGAACGGCTATTTTACCGGTACAAACACCCTGTACAAAGATCCGGCCGATGAGCTTTACAAACTGGTACTTCACCAGTCATCACTTTCTCCGGAGGATTTTAACAGGGTATGTAATATTCTTACGGAATATGGACAGGGAAAAGCTTTCTCTCTTTCAGGAGAAGCTTATCTGACAGAACATGGAGAACTGATTTCCGATTCTGCCCTTCAGCAGCTGATTCAACTGTAATAATTTTCATAATTAAAAGAGCATTCAGTTTTCATCTGAAAGCTCTTTTCTTATACCATAGTAAATTACAGATTTCTCAAAAAAGGATGTCCTGAACTTATTCAGAACATCCTTTTTACATGTCAGTCTATGACAATTCAACAATTGTCATAGTCCGTCATATGATTACCTTTCAGGAAGATTATTCTCCAAGAAAATCATTAATCTGGTTAACCAGTACATCAACATCCAGTCCATGAACCATAGCTGCTTCTTCGAGAGATTCCATCTGGGAAGATGGGCATCCAAGGCAATGCATTCCTGCTCTCATAAGAATCGGTGCGATATTTGCATCAATCTGAAGAAGCTGACCGATCAGCATGTCTTTTGATACTTTAGCCATTGTATATTTCCTCCTTAATTTTTCTTCATACTACTCAGCTTTTATAGCTTCTGATATTATAATACTATTTTACTCTGGAATCAACTGCAAACTTTTAATTTTATCGTTCCTCCCTGAAATACGGAAGTCCCAGCGCAGCAGGCGGCTGGTGTTCCTTTTTCTTTCGGAAGCTTGTGAATACCAGTACGATAATCGTTACCACATAAGGCAGTGCTTTAAATACTTCCTGCATGCTTCGTCCAAGTCCCGGGATATAAAGATACAGGATATAAAGAGCTCCGAACAGGAATGCTCCCCAGATTGCATTCAGTGGTTTCCATAATGCAAAGATTACCAGTGCAACAGCAAGCCAGCCACGATCTCCAAATCCATTGTCTGTCCAGGTTCCTCCTGAATATTCCACCCAAACCTGCCAGACCTGCACCGATACAGGTTGACAGATATTTATATTTGATAACATTGATACCTGCTGCATCTGCAGTTCCCGGATTTTCACCGATTGCCCTGAGATTCAATCCCGCTCTTGTCTTGAACAGAAAAAACGATAACAGGACTGCTATAATAATACAGAGATATGTAAGAAAACCATAATTAAATAAAATACCTCCGATAACCGGAATCTTAGATAATCCCGGGATTTTTGCCGTATAGGCACTTCCTGTTACTTTTACGGAAATCTGTCCTACACCGCCTGCAAGTTTGGAAATAGAACCGCCGAAGAAGTTACCAAAACCTGTACCAAAAATGGTAAGTGCAAGACCTGTTACATTCTGATTTACACGAAGTGTGATAGTCAGGATACTGTAGATCAGACCGCCGATTGCAGCACATGCAAACGCACACAAAAACGATATCAATACACCCACAAGTGCGTTTGGATCAGGATTATCCTTCTCATAAAGGAAAGCTCCCATCAGACCTGAAATGCCGCCCATATACATAATTCCCGGAATACCAAGGTTCAGGTTACCGGATTTCTCTGTCATAATCTCACCAAGCGCCCCATACAGAATACAGATGCCCTGGACAATTGCTTTTTGAATAAAAACTATCAGTACACTCATTGCCGCTACCTCCTATTTCTTTGCACGCTTTACTCTGTAGTTGATAAAGAATTCTGCACCAATCAGGAAAAACAGAATGATTCCCAGAAGAACATTGGAAGCATTCTCATTCAGTCCATACTGCGTTGCGATCTGTACGGCACCCTGGTTCATAAATACGATGCCAAAGGAAACTGCAACCATAATAAATGTATTAAACTTGGAAAGCCATGCAACAATGATCGCAGTAAATCCACGACCGCCTGCTGTTGCAGTGGAAATCGTATGGCTGGCTCCGCTGACGATAACAAAACCTGCGATACCACAGATTGCACCGGAGATTGCCATTGTACGGATAATAACCTTTTTCACCTGGATACCGGCATATCTGGCAGTATTCTCGCTCTCACCTACTACTGCGATCTCATAACCCTGCTTGCAGTATTTCAGATAAATGAACATTCCCACTGTCAGAATCAGGACAATGACTACATTCCAGCCATATTTCTGTCCGAACAATTCCGGAAGCCATCCGCCTTTTGTAGCCTGATTGATGATACCGACTGTATTGGAACCTTTCGGATTTTCCCAGAATACAATACAATAAGTTACTACCTGCATGGCAACATAATTCAACATCAGAGTAAACAGTGTCTCATTTGTATTCCAGTTTGCTTTAAATACAGCCGGGATCATTCCCCAGATCATTCCGCCAAGTGCACTTGCCACAAACATTACGATCAGGAGTAACCCTGTAGGCATCTTATCTCCTGCATAGATCATGACGGCAGCAGAGCAGGCACCACCGATCAGGATCTGACCTTCTGCACCGATGTTCCAGAATTTCATTTTAAATGCAGGTGCCAGACCAATGGAAATACACAGCAGTACCATTGTATCTCGTATAGTCTGCCACAGACGGCGATCCGAACCCATTGCTCCATCCCAGATTGCCTTATAGACATCCACCGGATTCATCTTTACCAGGGCAACGATCACCGCTCCGCACACGATCAGTGCAAGGATCAATGCAATGAAACGGATCAGAAGACGTTCCTGCCATCTGGCTTTGTTTCTTCTTTTACTTACCTGTAAGAAAGGTTCTTTCTTCATGCCTGTGTCCCTCCTTTTTCATGCTTCGTCATAAGAATCCCGATTCCTTCTTTCGTTGCAGTTCTTCCATCCTCAATTCCGCTGATTTTACCTCCGCAGAACACTGCAATCCTGTCACACAGTTCAAGAACTACATCAAGATCCTCAATAACACAGACTACTGCAACCCCTTTTTTCTTCTGTTCATTCAGAAGGCGGTAAATCACATGGGAAGTATTGACATCCACCCCTCGAGTTGGGAAAGCTACCAGAAGCACTTTCGGATTCTGGGCGATTTCTCTTCCTACCAGAACTTTCTGTACATTTCCTCCTGACATCTGACGGACAGGTGCAGAAATACTTGGAGTCATGACTTCAAGCTGTTCTTTGATTTTTAACGCCAGTGCCTTTGGACCTTTTCGATCCAGGAATGGACTTTTGCCATTGCGATAGCTTCTGAGCATCATATTATCAGTCATATCCATATCGCCCACAAGCCCCATACCAATACGGTCTTCCGGAACAAAAGCAAGGCTGATCCCTGCTTTATTAATGGAGATAGAATCCATTCCTGCAAGCTCTGTTCCTTTTCCATTGTCATCAAGCAGGGTGATCGAACCGCTCTCTATTGCCTGGAGTCCTGCAATTGCCTCCAGAAATTCTTTCTGGCCGCTTCCGGAAATACCGGCAATACCCAGAATCTCTCCTGCATTTACTGTCAGATCAACATCATCCAGAGTTTTTACCTCTTCTTTGTTTTTACAGTTCAGACCTTTGACCACTAATCGTTTCTTTACATTCTCCGGTTCAGGACGGTCGATATTGAGATCTACTCTGCCGCCTACCATCATCTCTGACAGACTCTGTGCATTTGCCTGAGCTGTTTCTACTGTATCAATATACTTTCCTTTTCTGAGTATTGCCACACGGTCTGATAACGCCAGAACTTCCTGGAGTTTGTGCGTGATGATCATAATGGAACATCCATCTTTTCTCATATTTCTCAAAATATCGAATAACCTGTCAGACTCCTGTGGTGTCAGAACTGCGGTCGGCTCATCCAGGATCAGAATCCTCGCGCCACGGTAGAGCATCTTTATGATCTCAACTGTCTGCTTCTGGGAAACGGACATTTCGTAGATCTTCTGTGACAGATCCAATTCAAAGCCATATTTATCTGCCAGCTTCTGAATATCCTCTGTGATCCTCTTCATGTCCAGCTTTCCCTTTCCCGGAAGTCCCAGAACAATATTCTCTGCTGCTGTCAGTACATCTACCAGTTTAAAATGCTGATGTACCATACCGATTCCCAGTTCATAGGAATCTTTTGGTGAACGGATCGTTACTTCTTTTCCATTTACAAAAATATGTCCCTCATCCGGATAATAAATTCCATAGATCATATTCATCAGAGTTGTCTTTCCGCTTCCGTTTTCCCCCAGAATTGCAAGAATCTCCGATTTTCTCAGTGTGAGATCTACATGATCATTCGCCTGGACCGAACCAAAACTCTTGGAAATATCTCTAAGTTCAAGTGCATAGTTTTCTCCCACTATCGTTTCCTCCTTTTATCTAATGATATCCAATCTACAGTAAAAGTCCTGTCTCTTTGACTGCCGATATCATTTAATCCTACTTCTGAATTATGGAATTGCTCTCCTGTATACTCCATAATACAGCAAAAGAAACCTTCTGTCAGAAGACTTCAAGACTTCTTTTGCACGTACGATATGAAAACAGCAGAGCTGCCGCCCGGGCAGCCCTGCTGTCGTAAATTGCTCCGCGCTTTGCAGCTCCCGCAATTTTTTTATTCTGTAATAGATGTAATTCCATCAATCGCAATATCAAATGCAGGTGCGGAACCATATTCAGATTCATGGAAGTATCCGTCAGAAATGTACTCTGTATCACCCTTCTTATAAGTATCAAGTTCCTTGCCGTCTACTGTAAATGCAGATGTATCAAATACATGAAGGGAACCATCAATGAGCGCATCTTCCACTTCTTTGACCTTTTCTTCTGTACCCTCTGCTACAGTTTTGTCATTGAGAGCTGTGATCTTATCTGCACCTTCCGCAAATCCTTTACACCAGTCAGTATCAATTGCTGTGCCATCAAGCATACACTGTACTGCGTATGTATAATATACACCCCAGTCCA
>OODP01001545.1_pt1 | contig 13432 bp, 14 predicted proteins | sample 1671011 | NCBI WGS metagenome assembly OODP01 (sample SAMN06348113, study PRJEB24527) | human gut metagenome | biome: human gut; feature: ankylosing spondylitis patient; material: feces | host: Homo sapiens | place: China | collected 2015-10
CGATGTGTTCGGGTACGGTGCAGAAGCCGTCATACTTGGGAACGCTGCCGATGTAATCCCTGCCGTAATCCTGTCGCAGGGTCTCGTTGTTCCATGCGATGCGTTTCTTCACATACCCTCCGTTCAGTCTCGGTTGCTCCACAATCTTGTAGAGCGTTGTCCCGACACGGATAAATTCTTCCTTTGCCATGCCGCCATCCGATGGCGATCTGTGGCTGTCTTGTTGTTCGATAGCTGACATAATCAAATGGTTTTAAGTTTGAAAATTACCAGCTGCAAAAATATAATCAATTATCGGATAGGTTGTTATGCAAAACACGGCAGAATGGTGACAAATAGCCCCCGAAACAAAAACGTTCAATGGCTTGGGGCTGTGCAAACGGAAAAACTCCCGAAAAGCAAATGTCGGATTACGCTTTTCGGGAGAAAAAATCAGAGCGTCTGTCGTTCTGTCGTACTGACTTAATGAATTACTGACTTACCGAGTGAATAATGTCAGGCATTCAGCTACGAGAAGTATTCGGATTTGGATATACCGTTGGTATTCAGCGAGAAGAAGATGCTTGTTTTCTCTTTTCGCAGGTACAGTCTTTCAAGAACGGCATTGCGTACCCGTTCCGCTCCGAATGTGCCGATATGGAAAGCGAGGGTAACTATCGCTTCAAGGTTGTAAACCTCCATACAGCAATTATCGGATACCCGTATGCTTCGCCTTATCCCGTATTCCCTTAAAACTCCGCTCTTGCAAAGAGCCTTCAGCCCTGTACGGAATGTCGGGGCGGTTACTCCGAACAGGTCGCAAAGTTCCCATTCGCTCATGGCGGTTGCGCTAATGTCGGTCGGCAAGGTGATGTTGCCGTTGCCGTCCGTTGTGATGATGCTTCGTTTCATGGCTATGCTTGGTTATGGGGTTACACTTCCGAACGATGCGTTCAGCTTGTTGCCGAACATCGTCAGGTCATTGTCAAGTTTCTGCGTGGTTATCTTCGCATAGATTTGAGTCGTGACAATGTTCGTGTGTCCCAGAACACGGCTCACGCTTTCAATGGGCATCCCCTTGCTAAGAGCCAGTGTTCCAAACGTATGACGTGCGCAATGGTAGGAGATTTGCTTCTCTATTCCGCATTCCGCCATTACCTTTTTCAGCTGTTTGCACATCGTCCAATAGTTGATTTTCCCGAAAACCAGCTTGTCTTCCGACAGATACTTGTACCGTTCGATTATCTGCAAGGGAATACCCAGCAGCTTCACTTGGAACGGGACATTTGTCTTGTGCCGTTTCGACAATATCCATTTCTCACCGTTCACCTCCACTATTTCATCCGTTGTGAGTTCTTTCATATCCACGAAAGACAAGGCGGTGAAGCAGGCGAAAATGAACAGGTCTCGCACCAATGCGAGGGTGGGGTTGTCAAACTCGTGCGCCATGATTCTTTTGATTTCGTCCTCTGTCAGATACTCCCGTTCCTTAACATTCGGGCTGATATGGAACTGCGCAAACGGATTTCTCGGTATCAGTCCGTTATAGTGCGCACGCATGACCACGCCTTTCAGCCACATGCAGTTCAGCCAGATGGTGGCGTTTTTCAGTCCCCGTTCAGCCGTAAGATAAGCCGCAAACTCCTTGATGAAGTCGGGTGTAAGTTCCAGCATGGACATGTCTGTCCGTTTGTAGAATGACTTGATAAAGGCTGCGACATAGTTCCTTGCCCTTACCATGACCTTGTACGTGCCGATGCTGCGGTCTTTACCGACACGTTTCAGAAAGTTGGCGCAATCCTTGTCAAAAGCCTTTATCAGTGTCTCATACTCGCTTCCTACCCCTTGGTAGGCATTGCGCACCATTTCAGCCGTTACGTATGCCTCTCGGTCGGATATGCGCTGATAGTGCTTGATGATTTGCGCCTTGATGTTGTCCAATGCCAGATTGATGTTCCGTGCTTCGGCACTCTTGCCTTTGGCTCGGTTGCCTTTCGCATCCCAAAGGGTTTTCGGGATGGTCTGCTTGCAACTGAACTGCGCCACAGTACCGTTGATTGTCACTCGTCCCATGATGGGGACAATACCGTCTTTCTCCTTGCTGCCGTTCACGTAGAACAGCACTTTGAATGTACTTCTTGCCATACTCGTTTTTTTGTTTGCAAAGTTAAATATCAACGAGTTAGACCTTGATACGCAAATCGGTGACAAACGGTGCAATAGCATCTCTCATATGTTAAATCTTACTCTTTCACGGGTAATGATTTGCAAACCATTCTTCTTCTTAAATCCGCTTTTCTTTGCGTTTTCCGATTTTTCGGCTTGTCATCATTTGACACCGTAACAACTCTGATATTAAGTCGCTTAGCGTCATTTCTCCCGTTTTTCGAGGTTATTCCAGAGATTTTTACTATATTTGTATAATGGATTATGCTGTCTTCATTCTCCCCATTGAAATAATAATGGTCCAGCTTGACTGTCAAAGCTACTGCTTGCATCCGGAGATCTTTTTTATCCCCAGACATTTCATATAGCGAATCGGCCATCCTAAGCACACTTTCATTACCTATATTTTCCTGGCAATGCTGAAAATATGAATAAAGCGTACTATCCACATTGTATTCTTTTTCCTCTTGAGCTACAATCATAAAGCAGGAAAGAAGAAAAGAATAAGTCAATAATATTCGTCGTAGAATTGTTAAATACATCTTTTGTATTGATTAACAGTAGGATTATGCTATGCAAATATACGTTTATTTTTCATTTTTTAAATATATAATTGATTATATTATTCAATCAGTTACACTATTTATCCATTTTGCTCACATAACGTTAAATATAGTTTCTTATGCATATGACAACAAACGGGAGTCCCATAAAACCATTTGGATTTACCAAGCTCTTTACCAGGTTGTCACTGAAAAGAAACATTAATTCACTAATACGATCCCTACTTTTTCCTTCCGTAATATGTTTATTAAGAAAAAACTTGTACATTTGTGAAAGTATGAACCTTTTTATACCGTGAAATTATGAAAGAAGAAGATAATAGCCGTTTAGTTGAAGTATTCAACGGATCAAGATGGGAAGCTGAACTGATCAAAGGATTGCTTGAAAGTAATGACATAGAAGCCCTTCTGAAGGATGGACTTATGACAGCAATCGCGCCTTATATCAGTCCGACAGTTTCCGTTATGGTAAAAGAGGAAGACTATGAATCTGCAATGGAAGTTATCAGAAGCCGGAGCAAGGCTGACAACGACTGAATAGAGCAGATTTCATAATGAAGATTCTTCAATGAGGTAATGCGTACAATGAATAAGTACGCTGTTACTTTCTCTGTTCATACCGGATTAATCCCCGGTATGAAGTTAATGTGTATGATTAAATAACTTAAGAAGAGCCTATTAAATTCGTACTTCCAAGTAGATGACATCTGCCACAACAGCAATGGCTACTCAGCGCGATGTATGTTAATACCCAAGGCGATAGGCATTAATATCCAACGCGATAAGTATTAATACCCAATACGATGAATATTAATACCCATTGTGAAGGGTATCAATACCTCTAAAAACAAGGATGAATACGCATGAATACGGCCTATGAGTATCTGAAAATAAAGAAAGGCCGATAACTTTCATTTCGATAAAAAGTTCTATATTTGTGCTTCCAAATCGAAAGCAAAAATGAAACAAGAGTTTACAAGAGTAGCTGTAAAAGTAGGAAGTAATGTACTTACACGCCAAGACGGTACATTAGATGTAACGCGCATGTCTGCCCTCGTTGACCAGATCGCAGAATTGCATAAAGACGGTGTGGAAGTAATCCTGATCTCCTCCGGTGCCGTAGCCTCCGGCAAAAGCGAGATACGCACGACCAAAAAGTTGGATAGCGTAGACCAACGACAACTCTTTTCAGCCGTGGGACAGGCCAAGCTAATCAATCGTTATTATGAACTCTTCCGCGATCACAACATTCCTGTCGGCCAGGTGCTGACCACTAAGGAAAGTTTCGGAACCCGCCGCCACTACCTAAACCAGAAAAACTGCATGACAGTGATGCTGGAAAACGGTGTACTGCCCATTGTCAACGAAAATGATACCATATCCGTCACCGAACTGATGTTTACAGACAACGATGAATTGTCCGGACTGATTGCTTCAATGATGGACGCACAGGCTCTTATCATATTAAGCAACATCGACGGAATATACAACGGTTCCCCCAGCGATCCTTCTTCCTCCGTAATCCGCGAAATAGGACATGGAGAAGATCTGTCGAATTACATTCAAGCCGGGAAATCCTGTTTTGGAAGAGGAGGAATGCTGACAAAGACCAATATTGCCCGTAAGGTGGCAGACGAAGGAATAAGCGTCATAATTGCCAACGGGAAACGGGATAATATATTAGGCGACCTTTTGAAACAGCCTGAAGAAACCGTATGCACCCATTTCGTCCCCACTAAGGCCCCCGTGTCAAGTGTGAAAAAATGGATTGCCCACAGTGAAGGCTTTGCCAAAGGAGAATTGCATATCAATGAACAAGCCACGGAAATCCTGACTTCAGACCATGCAGTCAGCATCCTTCCCGTCGGTATAGTAGGCATAGAAGGAGAATTTGAAAAAGATGATATTGTAAGAATCATCGATTACAAAGGAAACGCCATAGGGGTAGGAAAGGCAAATTGCAATTCGTTACAGGCTCGTGAAGTGATGGGAAAACATGGGAAAAAAGAAATTGTACACTATGACTATCTGTACATAGAATAGCGGAACTCTTTCCATCCATATCACATCTATATAAAAGGTGTTCAATAATCGTTATCAATCTAAAGGACAAACAGGAAAATGATACATCTGAATGAAACTTTCACCGCCGTCCAATCGGCCGGAAGAGAATTAGCCATAATCAGCGATGAACGCATAAATGAAATACTGAATGCAGTAGCCGATGCAGCGATTGCCGAAGCAGCATATATATTATCCGAGAACAAGAAAGACCTGGCAAGAATGTCCCCGGACAATCCGAAGTACGATCGGCTGAAGTTAACGGAAGACCGTTTGAGGAATATTGCCGCTGATACACGCAATGTAGCCACATTACCATCACCACTTGGAAAAGTTCTCAAAGAGTCAACACGTCCCAACGGAATGAAGTTGACCAAGATCAGTGTGCCATTCGGTGTGATCGGAATTATCTATGAGGCACGCCCGAATGTAAGTTTCGATGTGTTCTCACTTTGCTTAAAGAGTGGCAGCGCTTGCATTTTAAAAGGCGGAAGCGACGCCGATTACTCCAATCGAGCCATTGTAAATGTCATACATCAGGTATTAAAGCGTTTCGATATAAACACCCATGTAGCAGAACTGCTTCCTGCAACCCGGGAAGCAACCACCGCCCTGCTCCATGCTAATGGATTTGTAGACCTTATTATTCCGCGAGGCAGTAGCCGGTTGATAAATTTTGTCCGTGAAAATGCGACCATACCTGTAATAGAAACCGGAGCAGGCATTTGCCATACTTATTTCGATGAGTTTGGTGATACGGAAAAAGGTGCGGCAATCATCAACAATGCCAAAACTCGCCGGGTGAGCGTATGCAATGCACTGGATTGCGTCATTATCCATGAAAAACGATTAAATGAATTGCCTTTGCTTTGCCGGAAACTTTCGGAAAGTAAAGTCATCATATTTGCCGATGCTCAAGCATTTCAAGCCTTGAAGGGATGTTATCCTCCGGAGCTTCTGAAGCCTGCCACTCCGGAAAGTTTCGGTACGGAGTTTCTGGATTACAAAATGGCCATAAAAACCGTAAGCAGCTTTGAGGATGCCATAGGCCATATACAGGAATATAGCTCCAAACACAGTGAAAGCATCATCACGGAGAACAAAGACCGGTCGGAGTTGTTCTGTAAACTGGTAGATGCAGCCTGTGTATACAGCAATGTATCTACCGCCTTCACCGATGGTGCCCAATTCGGTTTGGGAGCAGAAATAGGTATCAGCACCCAAAAGCTGCACGCACGCGGCCCGATGGCATTGGAGGAAATCACTTCGTATAAATGGATTATCGAAGGAAACGGTCAAATCAGAGTATAAATGAACAGATACATTACATACCTTTTTATAATTTTCCTTGTTCTTTCCTGCCTGTCATGTCAACTTAACGAAAAGACATCGCAGACGGAAGAATTCGCAGTCCCGGTGATTGACTCACTGGAACAGGAACTTCCTCAACCTGAAAAAGAGACTCCCAAGAAACTGGAACCGGAGGATATTTCGATTATAAAAGAGCTGAAATACGATAAATATACATTAGAAGATATTTATCCTTATAAAGACACCACCCGTAACTTTCAATGGGACAAAATCAAAGAGAGGCTGGCATTGCTTGAGAACATCCAACAAGAATCTCCCCTCCAATGGGGCATCCTGCAGAATTACAAAAACCGCAACGGTGAAGCACCGCTGGTGAAGAAGTATAAACGCGATGCTTATCGTCGAATAGCCGATACGTTGGGCGTGGAACGCTATCAGTCCATTCCGCTTTATATGCTCAACGATACACTTGTTCCCGAACGTTACGGGCAGGATGGCGAACTGGCTCGGATTTTAGACGATGGAGAAAGATTCATGAAAGTTATCCCCATCTTTACGGGAGACGAGTGGTACGTTCCCCGGAAATATATCAAGCTGATTCCCGACACGGTCGTATTTGACAAAGCTATCATGGTGGATCGGAAAAATCAGAATATTACAACTCTGGAACAGGCCGGGCACGGTCAATGGACGGTACGAAGCATGAATCCGGCTACCACCGGACGCCACCTGCCGCCCTATGCCCAAGAGACTCCCCTCGGTATTTTTGTCCTGCAGGAAAAGAAGAGCAAAATGATTTTCCTAAAAGACGGTTCACAGGAGACGGGGGGATTCGCACCTTACGCTAGCCGTTTTTCCGATGGAGGATATATTCACGGAGTACCGACCAACGTTCCGCAAAAGTCACTGATAGAATACAGTCCGTCACTAGGAACCACGCCACGCTCGCACATGTGCGTACGGAATGCGACCTCTCACGCCAAGTTCATCTACGACTGGGCACCTGTAAACGGAACCATTGTTTTTGTTTTGGAATAATAAAATACCTATCTTTGATATTATTATAATGACTTAAAAGCCACAAATATGAAGAATTTTACTTGCGTACAAGACTTGGGCGATTTAAAACCAGCCCTTTCAGAAGCATTCGAGATTAAAAAAGACCGGTTTAAACATGTCGAACTGGGAAAGAACAAAACTTTAATGATGATTTTCTTCAATTCCAGCCTGCGGACACGCCTGAGTACCCAGAAAGCAGCCCTTAACTTGGGTATGAACGTAATGGTTCTCGATATAAATCAAGGAGCATGGAAACTGGAAACAGAACGTGGCGTCATCATGGATGGCGATAAACCGGAACACCTGTTGGAAGCAATCCCGGTAATGGGTTGTTACTGTGACATTATCGGTGTACGTTCTTTCGCCCGTTTTGAAGATCGCGACTATGATTATAAGGAAGTAATTATCAATCAGTTCATTCAACATTCCGGCCGTCCGGTATTTTCAATGGAAGCAGCCACACGGCATCCTCTACAAAGCTTTGCCGACCTGATTACCATTGAAGAATTTAAGAAAACAGATCGTCCGAAAGTCGTTATGACTTGGGCACCCCATCCTCGCGCATTGCCTCAGGCTGTCCCCAATTCCTTTGCCGAATGGATGAATGCCACCGATTATGACTTCGTCATCACGCACCCCGAAGGCTACGAACTTGACCCGATGTTTGTAGGGCATGCCCAAGTGGAGTATGACCAAATGAAGGCATTCGAAGACGCTGACTTCATATATGCAAAGAACTGGGCTGCCTACACAGGGGATAACTACGGAAAGATATTAAGCACCGACCGGGCATGGACGGTAAGCGACCGTCAAATGGCGGTAACCAATAATGCATACTTCATGCACTGTCTGCCGGTACGTAGAAATATGATTGTTACGGATGAAGTAATCGAGAGTTCCCAATCAATTGTTATCCCGGAAGCTGCCAATCGTGAAATTTCAGCTACAGTGGTATTAAAAAGACTGCTGGAGGGGTTGAAATAGCATAATAGCAGCTAACGAAAACAGCAAAAAAGCCATGATATCTCTTGCGGTCATTTCTGGTGTATTCTAGATTGAAGACATTTCTCCATATGCGATATTTGGTATGTCAGAAGTTGATGAAAAGAAAGAAATTAATGGACAATCATCCATATGCACCGATCACCCGGAATTGTGAATATATCACACTTTCAAAAGACACTTTGCTGATCACCGATGAAGCAATTCTTGGTCACCGATGAAGGAGTCTTTGATCACCGAGGAAGAGCCCGTTAGTCACCGATGAACGGGGCCTTGATCACCGAGGAAGAACAGGGGTAAAAACAGCTATGAATATCAAGCGATTAGCCTTACCGTTTTTCTGTATGACTATTAGGATATCCCCGAAAAGCAAATTAGAGATCGGCAACTTTAGCCGACTCTTTAGCATGTCACCCAACAATCAGGCCATGCTTTATCGGTACTAAATATTAACAGGAAAGAAACGGGGAAGCATAAATAAAAAACGCGAATTACATAAAACTCCTATTCCCCTTATTCTTGAGTTTTATGTAATTCGCGTTCTTATCATTTCTTTGGCAGTTGCACGATAGCAACAAAATAAATGCGGATTGATCGCGGATGAATGCATCCACTTCTTCAAATGTGCCGAACTTAACCTCTAACCGTTACCTTGCCCATCTCATCGTTTCACCGTTCTACCTCTTTACCGGCTTCTTGCCAAGCTGTAATGCCTTTGTCAAGATTGTAAACTTTATACCCCCGTCGAGTCAGAATCTCAGCAGCTTTCTTACTCCGTTTTCCTGTACGACAATAAACAGCAACCGGTTTGTCTTTCTGCAAAGTAGAATCGGCCACGGCAGCAAATGAATCATCCAGTACATTGATATTCACCGTACCGGGAATATGTCCTTCGGAATATTCAGCCAGCGTACGAACATCGACCCGTTGCACCTCGGAATCTTTAATAAGAGATTCAAAGTCGTCTACCGGCAATGTTTTGAAATCACCTTTCTGCTGTTGACAAGAGAAAAGTGTGGAAAGAAATAGGAAAAAACCTGCAAAAAGAGAACCGATCTTCATCATATTATTCTTTTTCATTATTATACTTTTTAGCGGGCAGCCAAATAATTTGTCAACGGGTTAGCATACATCAGTAACATCTTTTCCCGCAAAAAAGGCACGTCTTTATTGGGGATGTCTATCTTGGACAACTGCCTATCAATATATGCCTCGAAATGCTCTTTCTCTTCCATCGTGTAATGGCTGCCAAACTCCCTTGTACACGTCAGCAAATCATGTGCCACATAATTACCCGGATACATGCGGTAATTACTATGTATGGACTTATCGATCAGTGTAGATATAGAGGCAAATAATTCTTGCCGGGACACAGAACGATCCATTGTTCCAAGAGCTTCGTTAATGCATGGAGCAACCTGAAAATGAACTCTCCCTTTATAGCCGAATAGCCCGATCTGCATATTTTTCAGATCGTCGGCAGTCGTTTTCTTATAATCCTCGATGTCTCTTTTCAGTTGGAACTCCTGCGCTTTGAGGTAATCGCAAGGGTCGTATTCATACGAAATGGCCAACGGAGCAATGTTCATTTCCGTCAAGCTATCCAACGGAGTACCTTCCCCTCCCATAGCCAGCATCTTAAGTACACTATCCTGCGTGCGGTCATTCGAGTCCTTGGCGCGCCCCTCCCGCTGTGCAATCCATATGGACTGGTTCTTATCCTTTATCGTATAATGCATATAGCGGGACATACGAGCCGATGATTCCAGTTTCTGACGCATGGAAAGCGCACGTTGCACGATAAAGGACTTATTGACGCGGACAAATTTCTTTATCCACGGATAAATAAGGAGATTATCACCGATAGCAATTTCTACCGTATCCATTCCTTGATCGACAAGCAGAATAGAAAGAAAGCCCGAATCCAGGATTATATCCCGGTGATTGGAGATGTATGTATAAGCTTTTTCCTTGTCCGGGAGTGCCGTATGATCCAAAGTCAGGCCATCCGTACATTTTCCAGCCAGTTTCCATAAAGCCCCATAACATAATGCCTTCTGAAACTCCAGTTTTGTCTTAGAGGCACGCATCGTTTGTGCCAATAACTCGAAGGGAACATCCGGCATTGCAATATGCGCAGCCTCCTGAAATGCCGGATCGGCAATCAATTCCTCATAAACCTGAGGTAGCTCCTCATCATTATAAGGGCGGATTTCATCGAATTCTGTTGTATCCATAATCATTAAAGTTAAGAGTAAAATAGTATATAACGAAAAGCGCTTACCACTTCTCTAAGTAAATTTATTCTCTATTATATCTGTCATCACATCCTTGATATCCAATCCCGCAGCGCGCACTTGCTGAGGGATGAAGCTGGTAGAGGTCATACCCGGAGTAGTATTGACTTCCAGCAGATTGATCTTATCACCGGAAGTGATAATATAGTCCACACGAATGATGCCCGAGCAGCCCAAAATGTCATAAATAGCAGAAGTCAATGTCTGCACACGGCGAGTCAGGTCTTCGGAAATGCGGGCAGGAGTTATCTCGTCCACCTGACCGTTATATTTTGCATCATAATCAAAAAACTCATTATCCGTAACCACTTCGGTGATAGGGAACACTACCGATTTCTCTTTTGTTTTGTAGCATCCGCAAGTAATTTCCGTACCTTCCATAAAAGCCTCCACAAGCACTTCCTGTGCTTCACTAAAAGCCTTCGTGATGGCAGGCTGAATCTGTTCGCGGGCCTTCACCTTTGTCACCCCGAAACTCGATCCGCCCAAGCTCGGCTTGATAAAACACGGCAAACCGATCTTATCTAAAACATCTTCATCGGAAACGGACTGTCCCTGCCGAAGCAACAAAGACTCGGCAATGCGTACACCAAACGCCTTGAGGTACTGATTGCAGGTAAACTTATCATAAGTCATGGCAGCCGCCAGCACTCCGCAACAAGAATAAGGAATGCGCAACATATCGAGATAGCCTTGAAGACGACCATCTTCGCCCGGAGTGCCATGAATCGTAATATAAACAAAGTCAAACTTAACCTTCTCCGTGCCATTCATGAAACTAAAGTCATTACGGTCAACCGGTGTTTTCAACCCGTCCGGCAATTGGACCTCCCATCGAAGTCCTTCCATTTCGACTATATACAAGTCATACTTTTCCTTATCTATAAAGGAATACACTCCCTGCGCGCTACGCAGAGATACATAAAATTCGGAGGTATCGCCTCCCGCTACGATCGCAATTGTGCGTTTCATTCTATTTCTCTATTACTGATATAGCCTCTCCACTTCTCGATAAGCTGAGTCATGTCATCGGGCATTTCCGAGGTAAAATACATTTCTTCTCCCGTAACAGGATGTACAAACCCCAGCGTCATGGCGTGTAAAGCCTGCCGCGGACAAGTGGCAAAGCAGTTATTTACAAATTGTTTGTATTTACTAAAATGAGTTCCTTTCAGGATTTCGTGTCCACCATAACGTTCGTCATTAAACAGAACATGACCGATATGCTTCATGTGTACACGTATCTGGTGCGTACGCCCGGTTTCAAGAATGCATTCCACGAGAGTGACATACCCCAGACGTTCGAGTACCCGGTAATGGGTGACAGCATGTTTGCCCATCGTCGGATCGGACATCACAGCCATCTGCATCCTGTCTTTCGGGTTACGGGCTATGCTACCGACAATCGTTCCTTCATCCTGTTCCACAATCCCCCATACCAACGCACGATATCTGCGTTTGGTCGTTTTATTAAAGAACTGCATTCCGAGATTAGTCTTCGCATCGGGCGTCTTAGCTATCACCAAAAGGCCGGAAGTATCTTTATCGATTCGGTGTACCAAACCGACATGCGGGTCATTAGCATCGTAATCGGGATTATCTTTCATGTGCCAGGCTATGGCATTGACAAGCGTACCATGGTAGTTTCCATGTCCGGGATGTACAACGAGTCCGGGTGGTTTATTCACTACCATCAGAAACTTGTCTTCATAGACAATATCAAGAGGAATATCTTCGGGAATAACTTCATTTTCATAGCGCGGACGATCCATCATCACCGTGATAACATCGAGCGGTTTCACTTTGTAGCTGCTCTTCACCGGCTTACCGTTGGCCATGACAAAACCACCTTCCGCTGCTTTCTGAATGCGGTTACGCGATGCATTCACAATACGTTCGAACAGATATTTGTCCACCCTCACCATCGCCTGGCCTTTATCAACTACCACGCGAAAATGCTCGTACAATTGAGCCTCCGCCTCCTCACCGACAGGTTCTATATCATCTATATCATCATTCCCAATGTCGTCGGGCAATTCCTCAATCATATAGTATCTTCCCTTCTTTATTAAACAGACTAATTATTTAAAACCAAGAATCATCGGCCGATGATTCCGTCCCGGTTTCGGCAGCCCCTTCAACAACGTCAATAGAATCACCATCCAGCTCCGCTTCACGTTCACCGTTGCCAATCACCAACGTCAATGTTGCTCCAACCGGGGCTTTATCTCCTGCAAGCAAATGACGGTTGTTATATTTCACGCCATACACCCAGTCCTTCTCTCCGGCAATCACTTCATTCTCGGTCAGCTTAAAGCCGGCAGCCAATATCTTCGCTTCCGCTTGACGCGCGGAACTGTTATCGGCAACATCCGGAACAGGACGCAAAGGTACATTTATGGTATTTATCGTGAGGTAGACAGTTCTCCCCTCTTTTACTTTCTGACCGGCAGCAGGACTTAGTTCCAAAACACTTCCCGCCGGCTTATTTTTTACGTAATTAGAATCTGATACCACACATACCAAGCCATGATTACGAAACATCATCTCAGCCTCCCCTACCGTCATGCCTTTCACATCGGGGACAACGACCGCTTCGCCATGGCGCGTGTAGACATCCAGCCATTTCAAAACGCCAAACAGCAACACAATGACCACTATCACCATACCGATCATGTTCAGCCAAAAATATCTACTGGCTTTGAATGAAAAAAAATCCTTTAACGTCATAAACCTTAGTTAGCTGTTAATCCGGGGTCAAAGATACAATATTAAGTACAGAGTAACAAAAAAAAGCAAAGGGATCACCTTTGCTTTTCTCATTTCTTTAATCACGATAGTAGACTTATGCCTTTACTCCGTTGTATTCGTCAGAAACGGTTAATTTCTTACGTCCCTTGGCACGGCGAGAAGCCAATACTCTGCGACCATTAGCTGATGCCATTCTCTCACGGAAACCGTGTTTGTTTTTTCTCTTTCTGTTAGAGGGTTGAA
>OODP01001553.1_pt1 | contig 13364 bp, 9 predicted proteins | sample 1671011 | NCBI WGS metagenome assembly OODP01 (sample SAMN06348113, study PRJEB24527) | human gut metagenome | biome: human gut; feature: ankylosing spondylitis patient; material: feces | host: Homo sapiens | place: China | collected 2015-10
CTATAATATAAGAAGTATATCATTTTAGAATAAGTTCGACAATAGCGATCAGGTTGTTTACATAAAAGTCAGAGGCATATTAATAAAATCAAAATTGCTACAATGAAGAAGTAAGAATATAGTTTAAAAAAGTAGTTTTGGAATAGAAAGTGAAAAATGTTAAGGTAGTGCGTAAGGGGGAATTCCATTATGAAAAGAAGACGTTTTATATCATTTGTATTCGTATTAATCTTGTGCTTTGGAATGATTGGATGCGGAAAGGAAAAGAAAGCTACTACATCTGACAAATTCCAATCAGATTATATGAAAATATGGGGTGGTACGACAGTAGAGGAAGGGGATTTTAGAGTTATAAACGGACTTTTATATTATATTGATTTTGAAACGATGGAGGGAATACCGATTTGTAATAAGCCGAATTGTCGTCATATATCATGGAAAGAAGATCGTAATACAAAATGTGATGCGGCAAATATAGATATTAGTACAGTATTTCCGTATGAAGGAAAACTATACGGATTTCGTTCTCTTTCTGATGGCGGCAGTGAATTGGTCGTATCTGATTTAGATGGGGGAGACTGGAAATCAAAGGGCATGTTTATTACAGCCGAAGAAATTTTTCAAGGCGGGGTTGTCGTGGGAAATCAGATGTTTTTTTTAAAGGATGTAGTGGTAAGACCCGAAGATCATATCACAGAAATGAGAACGGATACAGTAATGTGCGTATTGAATTTTGATACGATGGAACTAAAAGAACTTCGCAGAGAAAAGGGTGTTTTTTCTATTCAATTTTTAGGAGGAACGAAAGATTATCAGATCTATTCAGTACAAGAAGATAATGGAATCAAATGCTATCAGTTTGACTATGATGAAGAGGAGTCAAAAGAAATCTCTTTGAAAAACAGAACACAGTCTGTTGTAAAAGCAGATGAGACAGGATTTTATTATAATAGTGGAATTGATTATCCGAAAGAAGTATATAAACACGATCTTGAAACCAGTGAAAATGAAATTTGTATAAGTGAAGAGGAAGCGAAAGCAGCATTTGGAAAAGAGTATCTACAATTAATAATATGGGATGTTCGCGAAGATGGAATTCTATTTCATTTAGTGGATGAAAAAGAGGGGGACGTGTTTTGGAAAGAATCAAAAAGTGGAGAAATAAAAAGACTTTACTTGGAAGAAAATTTGCCGAAAAAGAATTCTAGATTGAATAGTTTTATGTTTGGAACGGAAGACGGAATTGGTTTTTCTTATTTGCAATCTTTAGATTCGGATAATATCGAATGGTATGGATATATTAGCTGGGAAGATTTACTAGCCGGAAAGAATAATATAAAGACACTCGTTGAAACAAAATTTACGGGTGGGGGAAAACCGCTGGATGAGGATGGAAATGTGATCGGGGCACAAGAATGAGAATGTGAGAATTAACTGTTAAGCGTTAAGCGTGTGAGCAGGGGAGAACGGATATGAAAAAGAAACTATTAGCAGGAACAGTCTTGAGTATTTGTCTTTTATCGTCAGGGTTGTCGGCTTGTTCATCAGAGGATAAGACGGAAAAACCATCTTCCGAGAATCAGCTTCAATCTGATTACATGGAAGTAGACGGTATTCTGACGAAAACGGAGAAGGGGAGTTTTTCGGTACATGACGGATTGATGTATTTTACGGATTATGAGACACAGACAAGTATACCGGTATGCGGAAAGCCGAACTGCCGCCATTTATCAGTATATGAAGATGAAAAGACGACATGCAATGCAGTTTGTTCTTCTTCGTATATGTTTCCGTATAAAGAGAAACTATATCGGATCGAGAGTGTAGATAATCGAGAAGGTAAGTTGATCGCTTCACATATGGATGGGAGTAACCCGAAAACAGTCGGTACGTTTTCTTCGGGAGATATGTTAGAATCGGCAGTGATTTTAAATGAGAATATGTACTATACCTACTGTGAATTACAAAATAAAATCCTGGCGGAACAGGAAGACGGACAGGCGCAAAGCGGACAGGCAATGGGATCTAATTGTTCGTTGAATCGTCTGAATCTTGACACGTTGGAGCAGACGGAAATTGTAAAGCTGGAAGATGTAAGCCATATTCTTATGCTTGGAGGAACGAAAGAGTATCAAGTGTGTGCTGTAGTGAAAGATGACGGAGTACAATATAACTTATTTGATTATGAGAGCGGAACATTGACTGAAATCTCGTTGAATACCGTTGATTATCAGCGTGTTGAAGTGACGCAGGATGGGAAGGGTTTCTATTATATCGGTGATGAAGGAAAGTCTCTCTATTGCTATCATATTGATTCAAAGGAAAATGAAAAAATTGTTCAGGCGGAAGAAGTTGGCGCTGAAAAAGTCACTGTAGAAGGTGTAAGTGAAGAAGGAATTTTGTTTCGGGCATTTCCGGAAAATGAATTATATGTAAAAAATGAGGAAGGAATCAGTAATCTGAAGCTGTCAGACCGACTTCCGACAGATCAGGCGTGGCTTAGTGGAATTAACGATATAACGAAAGACGGAGTTTATTTTACATATCAGGAAAAATATATCGGCGAAAAAGAAATTGAAGGAGATCTTCTCATGTACGACGCCTATATTGAGAAAGAAGATCTGTTTGGGAAAACAGGTGAAATGAAAGTGATTTATACGCCGAGAGTTTCTTCGGCGGGGAATATTGTAACTGAAGAGTAAGAGAAACAAAAAAACCTTGCCGGAGGGGAGGGATCGGATGAAATCTGTAATGTATGAATGGAAAAAGTTTCGTGCATTCCGCTATTTTTGGTTTTTGTGCTCGGTGTTTTTTCTTTTTAATATTTGGACGCTGTCTGAAAAAATGAAGATGGAGATGTACGATGCAGGAGCGGTGAAACAGATTTACGCAGATTTGAAGGCACAGCCGGAAGAAAAGCGTAAAGAGTGGATCGAGAAGCTTCCGGAAAAGAAAGTTCCTGTTTATACGGGGAATGAATATGCAGAAGAGATGTTGTACAACAAAATCTTTCAGGAGTACAGACAGGTCAACCGATACGACAAATATCTTGAGGAGATCAAGGAAAAAAGCGCGAGTATGTCCAGCGCTATTTTCTCGAATGAAGGAACGTTTGCTTATCGAAATGCACAGATTACCCCGGATGCGTATGAGAAACTGAAAGGACTGAAACTAAAGAGTGATGTATCGGACGGAGTGATCTTTGCCACAGAAGCAGAATTTACAGATCTTTGCATCGTTTTTATGCTTGCGGTGACAGTGTATTTTCTTGTGTTGGATGAAAAGAAAAATAAACTATATCCTTTGCTGAGATCCTGTTATCGAGGGAGAGGCTCTGTGATCGGGGCAAAGCTGACAGTGGCGGCATGTGTGACGGCGCTGCTCGTTCTTCTGTTTTACGGAGTCGATTATCTTTATGCGTGGCAGAAATATGGCTTTGGTGACCTCTCTCGTCCGATCCAGTCGGTAACTACGATGTACGAAAGTCCGTATATGATGTCCGTAGGAATGTTTTTATTTTTATATCTGATCGTCAAGATGGCAGTCTGCTATGTGATCATATTAGGAATGATATGGATTGCTCAAAAATCAGAGACACCGTCCGGCGCAATGATCGGAATCGGAGCGGTCGGAATTGCAGAGTATATGCTGTCTGCATTTCTTCCGTCGGTGTCTTATGCGGACGTGTTCAAATACGTTAATCTGGCGGAATATATGAAAGTGTATCCGCTGTTTTCTAAATACCATAATTTAGACTTTTTTGACAATCCGGTCAATGCGATGACTGTATTTCGGATTGTTCTTCCGGTAGTACTTGTTCTTTTTGTTTTGGGAAATGTGCGGAGGTTTTTCCGATGTGCCAAAACAAAGAGAAGATGGAGAAGGGAGAGAAAAAACAGCAGTCGGATCGGTTTTATTTCGGATAAATTATATTTTTACGAAAGTGTGAAATGTCTTTTCTCAAACCGTGCGATATGGGTATGTATCGCGGTCATGTACGGCGCCGTTCTTGTCGGGAATTCTATTCCGACATACAGGGATATCAAGGAAGAATACTATAAGTTTTATATGACCGATCAGCAGGGAAAGATGACAGAAGAAAAAGTGGAATACTTCAATGAGGAGCGCAAACGATTTGAAGAGATCTATTCTATGACTCCGGAAAATTCAGATCTGACTGCCGTTGAGATTGTTCAGAAGCAGGAAGAAAACAAGTATGCTCATGAAGGATTTTCCGAGGCGTACAGTCAGGTGATGTACATTATGTCAAATAATCAGGGAAAGGGAGTCAATGAACAGGAGTTGGTTTATGAAAAAGGCTATCAGCTTTTGTTCGGAGATAAGGCGGTGAAGGAACGTCTGATCGGGATTCTTTTATGTGTGATCGCTGCGGTGTACAGCGCATCCGGCGTTCTCGGAACGGAATATGATCTGAAAGTAATGAACCTGCTTCGCAGTACGAAGCGGGGGCGGAAAGAATTATTTTTAAAAAAGCTTGGCGTGTCATTCGGAATTACAGCGGTGATCTTTGTTTTAGTCAAGATTCCGGCGATATTAAAAGTTGTCGGGGAGTATCCGCTGGAATGTTGGGGCGCAAAGGTGCGTTCGATGATGTTTGCGGGACAGTCGGTTATAAATTGTTCGATCTTCGGATACGTTTTGATGCTGATGATTATGCAGCTTGTGACATTGTTTGTCATTGTATTTAGTACGATGGCATTGTCCGTCGTTTTGAAAGACTCTACGATGACGATGATACTTTCGCTTCTTTTGTTCGGCGGTCCGCTGCTCATTGAATGGGGCGGAGTTCCGATCGTACATTATCTTAGTCTGAACAGTCTTTTGGACGGGCATCAGATTTTACAAGGAAACTGGCTTGTACTTATTTCGGAAATCGTGATCTTTTGGGGAGCGCTTTCATTTGCGGCAGGATATGTTTTATATCGTGCTTATGAGAACAGGAGGTAGCAGGGATGGAAATTAAGATTCGGGAATTATGTAAAAGCTATGGGAAGAAAAAAGCCCTGCAAAATTTTGACGCGACGTTTGAAAACGGAATTTATGGCATACTCGGACCAAACGGGGCAGGGAAGAGCACGCTGATGAATATATTGACAGATAACCTCCTTCGGGATTCGGGGAGAATATTGTGCGGCGGAAAAGATATTTTGAAATGGGGCGCGGCTTACAGAAAATCGCTCGGATATATGCCACAGCAGCAACAGTTGTACGAAACGTTTACAGTGACTGAATTTCTCGCTTATATGGGAACGCTGAAAGGAATGAAGAAAAAGGAAATCCGCGCTCGGATGGAGCTTTTATTTCCTTTGTTAAATCTTGACAAGGTGAAACGTAAAAAGATCAAGGAACTGTCAGGAGGAATGAAACAGAGAGTGCTTCTTTTGCAGGCGCTTTTAAACGATCCGAAGATATTGATCCTCGATGAGCCGACGGCGGGATTAGACCCGAAAGAACGTATCCGCATCCGTAATCTTATTTCGGATTTGAGTCAGGATCGGATCGTTTTGATCGCAACTCATGTTGTATCAGATATCGAATTCATTTCCAAAGAAATTCTTCTGATGAAAAACGGACGGCTGATCGATAAGGCAAGTCCCGAACAATTACAGGCAAAGATTCAGGGAAAAGTGTTTGAAATGAGTGTAGGGCAGCAGGAGCTGGAAGAAGTGAAAGAAAAGTTTGAAATAAGTAATCTGTTCCGAAAAGACGGACAGATTATCGTTCGCGTAGTGACACAGAAGCGTCCGGAAGGGTATGATGAGATCAGGGAAGCCGCTCCGACATTGGAGGACGTTTACTTGTATGAATTTGAGGTGAAGGAAAAATAGGACGACTTCGGAAAAGGAACGGGAAAACGGATTCCGAAAAAATCGCTTTATTGGTATAAAAATGTGATAGAGAGCAATGGAGATTGTCTGCGCGATGATGCTTGAAAAATAAGGCCGCACAAGTTATAATGAATACCATCGAGAATAAAAAGTAATAGTTCAGCCTGCGCCATTCGTAAAACCGCACTGCGTGCTTACTGTAGCTGCCGCTACTGTTTTACTCATAAAAAGGCGCTAAGCACATACAGATGTCCGCTTGCAAAAACATGCAGGCATGTTTTCTGCTTCCCGTACATCTGTATGGCTGAACTGTTACAATAAAAAATGTGAGGAGCATAAAAATGGTTGAAAAGACAATGGATAAAATCGTGGCGCTTGCAAAATCAAGAGGATTCGTATATCCGGGATCAGAGATTTACGGCGGTCTGGCGAATACATGGGATTACGGCAATCTCGGTGTAGAACTGAAAAACAATGTAAAAAAAGCATGGTGGAAGAAGTTTGTACAGGAGAACCCATACAATGTCGGTGTCGACTGCGCGATCCTTATGAACCCGCAGACTTGGGTGGCTTCCGGTCATCTCGGAGGTTTCAGCGATCCGCTTATGGATTGTAAAGAATGTCATGAGCGTTTCCGCGCGGATAAATTGATCGAAGATTTCTGCGAAGAAAAAGGAATTGAACTGGAAGGTTCTGTGGACGGATGGTCTCAGGAAGAGATGACGGCATTTATCGAAGAGCATCAGATTCCGTGTCCGACATGCGGAAAACATAATTTTACAGATATCCGTCAGTTCAACCTGATGTTCAAAACATTCCAGGGAGTTACAGAAGATGCGAAGAATACGGTTTATCTCAGACCGGAGACGGCGCAGGGAATTTTCGTAAACTTTAAAAACGTACAGCGTACATCAAGAAAGAAACTTCCGTTTGGTATCGCTCAGATCGGAAAATCTTTCAGAAACGAGATCACACCGGGTAACTTTACATTCCGTACGAGAGAGTTTGAGCAGATGGAGCTTGAGTTCTTCTGCAAACCGGATACAGATTTGGAATGGTTTGATTATTGGAAAAACTTCTGTCTGAACTGGCTGTCTGAACTCGGACTGAAAGAAGACGAAGTACGTTACCGTGACCATGATGCGGAAGAGTTGTCTTTCTACAGTAAAGCGACGACAGACGTAGAGTTCTTGTTCCCGTTTGGATGGGGAGAACTTTGGGGAATCGCAGACCGTACAGACTATGACCTGACACAGCATCAGAATGTATCGGGACAGGATCTTACTTATTTTGACGATGAAGCGAAAGAAAAGTACATTCCGTATGTAATTGAGCCGTCACTTGGCGCAGACCGTATGGTATTGGCGTTCCTTTGCAGTGCATATGACGAAGAGAATATCGGAACAGAAGAGAAACCGGATATGCGTACCGTTCTTCATTTCCATCCGGCGCTTGCTCCGGTTAAGATCGGCGTTCTTCCGCTGTCTAAGAAATTGAATGAAGGCGCGGAGAAAGTATTTGCACAGTTGAGCAAATATTATAACTGCGAGTTTGACGATCGTGGAAATATCGGAAAGAGATATCGCCGTCAGGATGAGATCGGTACTCCGTTCTGTGTAACATATGACTTTGATTCGGAAGAAGACGGAGCTGTTACAGTGCGTGATCGTGATACGATGGAGCAGGAGAGAGTGAAGATCGAAGATTTGAAAGCATACTTCGAGAAAAAATTTGAGTGGTAAGAAGGAAGCAAAGGAACAATGAAACCATCAGAAGAAATCGTCCGTTTTTTTGAGAAAGATCGGTTTGCGGCAGAGACCGGGGCGGTGATAGACGAGATAGACGACCGCTATGCGAGATGCAGTCTGACATTAGAGGCAAAACATAAGAATGCGCTTGGGGCAGTAATGGGAGGCGTTTATTTTACACTTGCCGATTTTGCGTTTGCAGTTGCTTCAAACTGGCAGGGCGATACAATGGTATCATTGAACTCACAGATTGCTTATCTTGGAGCGGCAAAAGGGAATATGTTGATTGCAGAAGCAGTCTGTTTAAAAGACGGCAGGACAACGGCGTATTATGAGATTCGTATCAAGGATGAACTCGGGAATACGGCGGCAGTCGTGAGCACGACAGGTTACAAGCTTACGAAATTGTGAAGAACAGCCGTCGGGTAAAACTTTTTAAAGAATAAAGAGAAAAAATAAAAATTTCCGCGTGGAGAAGATCCATGCGGAAATTTTTGCATTCAGATAAGTTTTGTGCTTTCGAGCTTCTCCGTAAATGCATCATTCAGACGTATGACAGGTTTCCGAAGGAGCAGACCGAGCAATAGTGCGGGGATGAGAAAAAGAGCTAATGTTCCGAGTTCTTTCCAATAAACTGTGCTGTAAAAGCCGGCAATACATTCTCTCATGGCATTCATGCTGTGCGTAAACGGCAGAAGGGGATAGACTTTTTGGAAAAAGTCAGGCGCTACCTCAATAGGGAATGTTCCGCCGCTTCCGGCTACCTGCATAACAAGTAAGACGACGCAGACGGCTTTTCCGATATCGCCGAATGAAACGGTGAGCGCATAAATGATACTTACATACACGATGCTTGTAAACCATCCGGCGAAAAGGAAGTAAACCGGATGTTGACACTGGATGTTTAAATAAAACAAATCGCCCAGACAGATGAGGCTGCTTTGCAAAAGGCCGATCGCTATAAAAAGTAGACTTCTTCCGATATATGTTTCATGAGGTTTCGGATTAAAAACTCCTGTCAAAGCTTTTCCTGAAACATTGACTTTCAGCATGGCGGCAAGCACAACGCCGCCAACCCACATGGCGAGTGTAGAATAAAAAGGAGCCATTGCCGATCCGTAATTTTCGATCGGGTAGACCGGATGCTCGGAAAGACTGACCGGAGACGCAAGAAAGGCGGCGATTGCTTCCGGTTTTTGCGCCAACAAGTCGGTCAACACGGAAAGTCCGTCACGGTTTGGGTTTAAGAGCGCTTCAGACGCGGATGAAAGTTGTTCAGATACATTACTTAGCAAAGTTGAGGAATCTGAAAGCGAAGTATGGATAAGGGCAAGGTCATCGGAAGCGCTGTTTGTAATATCTGTCAAGTCAGAGGCGCCTTCATTTAATTGTGTTAAAAGAGCGGATACAGAAGATCCGGTGCTGCCTAGACTGCCTGCCAAATTTTCCAGTTGATTTTTAACAGTTGCTTCATAGCTGTCTTTCACTTCCGAAGTGGAAGTCAGGCTCTCTTTAATAAGTCCGTCGATTTCTGTTTTTAAAGAATCCGCATTTTGAACGGCGCCGGTAATTTTTATTCCGGCATTATCAAGCTCGGCTTTTAAATTTGTCTGATGCTCGACGGCAGTCGAAATCTGCTTCAGAATCGGATCGATCACAAGACTAAGGTTTGGGTTTGCGTTTTTTATAGCAGTTAAAGAGTCCGCAAGAGATGTATATCCGTCGATGACAGTTTGTATCCTGTTTGAGACTGCATTAAGGGAAGTGAAAGCGGCATCCGCATCTGTACTGTAGGCGTCAAGTGCGGTTTGGATCGTGGAAGAGACGGATGAATAATAAGTTTCTCCGTCAGATAATGCCTGACTGACTGCGTCAGTTGTGCCGGATAAAGCGGAAGAAAGAGAAGCAATCCCGTTTCCTGCATCTGTCAAGGCGCCAAGGCTTGTCTTTGTTCCGTCTCCGGTATGGGAAAAGATAACAGAAGTCGTATCTAGCATCAAAGAAGCGGCGTCTGTCATATCAGAAAATGCCTGTACAGTTCCGGAAGCAGAATCAAGATCGGCAGAGATTTCTGCAAGCGAAGCAGATAAATTTTCTGCAAGAGATGCATCCCCTTTTTCTGCGGAAACGTCAGCAACAAAACGAAATGCGTCCAGAGCTGTTTTGGAAATTGTCTCTGTGAAGGTTTCGTTAATTTCCTGACGGATTGCATCTGCGCCTTTTTCTGTTACTTTTGGGGCGATGGCGTTCTCCTTTTCGTTGATGCAGTAAGTAATTGTCGGATGTGTCGTTTCAGAAGAAAACAGACTCATCATATCTTTGCTGAATGTTTCAGAAATGACAACAGAAGCATAATATTTTCCGGAACGTACACCGTTAGAAGCGTCCTTGGCATCTGTAAATATCCAGTGAAGCTGTGTGTTTTCACGCAGTGAAGAAATAATGTCATTTCCGAGATTGAGCCGGACCGGAAGCAGTTCGCCGTCATATCCTTTATCAAGACTTGCGACGGCTACTTTTAAATTTCCGGTATTTTTGTACGGATCCCAACTTGCGGCAATATTAAACCATGCATAGAGAGAGGGAACGATAGTAATGCCGAAAATAACGATCAGCGCGATTACGTTTTTTCGGATATTGTGGATGTCGTTTCGCGCAATGCGTATGATATTTTTCATAGTCAGTTTTCCTCCATTTTTCTGAATAATTTCAACATTTCTTCAAATGACATACCGGACAGTTCCTGTTGAGCTGCAAGTTCGTTATGTATGTATTCCACTGTGATCAGCCATGTGGCGATTAAAATAATAGATAAGATCCAAAGAATGAGGAATACAATTTTAGATTCAAGGCTGAACATAAGGATCAGGAAAATGAGTGGAATAGTTAAAATCGCAAAAAATCCAAAACGGATCATTTTGTGATAATTTTTTTCAAAACGCTGTGCTTTCTCGGCAGTTTGGATCTGAAGTTCTTCTTGTGATAAAGAAGCTTTTAGTAAAAGAGAAAGCTGTGCGCTGCGTCTGATATTTCTGTCGGGTGTTTCACCAAGCATTAAATCGGTTTCTGCAAGTTTAATGTCAAAAAGCCGGTTCAGACCTGAAAGCAGAGGTCTGATCCCAAGTCCGATCAGTAAGGAAACGGGAACGAAAAGGAGCAGGATGAGCAGATTGTGTATATAAGTGCTTCCGTACATTCCGGCAATACATTCTCTCATTGCGGAAATACCGTAAGTAAAGGGTAGGAACGGATGGACGTTTTGGAAAAACGCGGGTGTCATTTCTACAGGATATGTGCCGGATGATCCGGGAATCTGAAGGATGACGAGGAGAACACATAATGCTTTCCCGATGTGTTTAAATGAGATTGACAGTGCATAAATAATATTGACATACACAAACGAACAGATCACTCCGGTAAAGATAAGAGCGGCTGGATGCGCGCATTCAATCCCTTTTAGAAAAACATCTCCGATACAGACAATGAATCCTTGCACCATTCCGACCGTGATATACAAAAGCCAGCGTCCGAAATAGAGAGAGGCAGAAGAATATCGAAGCATAGAGCTGTCTTTATCTACTTCTAATTTAAAAATCGCGATGAGGACGATGCCGCCGACCCAAATTGCAAGGTTTGTGTAAAAAGGCGTCATTGCCGAGCCGTAATTAGCTATTTTATAAAAACTCTTTGTTTCTATTTTCACAGGTGAGGACATAAATGCCGATACCGATTGCTTGTCGATTCCTTCTAATGAGAGAAGAGTTTCGTAGATGTCAGAACCGGAAAGGGCATTTAAGTCTGTTTGAATCGTACCGAGATGTTCCTGAACATTTGACAGGGCGGTTTTTGTGCCTTCAAGAGCCGTTACAGTATTTGAAAGTCCGGCGCTCATTTGGTCTAACAGGTTGTCGATCTGATCGGCGGAGGAAGGAACTGTTGTTAGAAGACCGTTCATTTCTCCTGTCAAAGAAGAGAAAGCATCTAATGTCTTGTTTAGCTGCGGCAGAACGTTTTTGTCCAAAACAGCGCGGAGGTCGTGCAGACTGCCGATGTTTGCGGATGTAATTGTGTAAAGCTGTTCCCGGGTAGAAGCGGTTGTGTTGATGGCATTTTGTATTCCTGCATTTCCGGCGCTTAAAGAGAGGATCAGTTCCTGATTATTTGTGTTTTGAGCCTGCAGTCCGGCGATGGCAGAATCCAAATCAGATCCGGGAATGAGTGAGGCGAGCTCTCCTAACTCTTTTAAAATATTTCCGTTTAAGACGGCAGTGGAATTGGCAAAATCCAGTGCGTTTCCAATCGATCCGTTTACCGAGCGGGCGGCAGTTTCAAGATCGGTAAGTCCTGCTGATGCGATATTGTGCGCCTGACCGAGCAAAATTTCTCCTTGTGTCAAAGATGAAGATAGGGATGAAGAAAAGTTTCCTGCGGCAGTACGGGTTTCAGAGAGGATGCGGGAAGATTCGCTTAGAGCCGAAGAACCCGACGAGGCGGCGGATTTTAAAGATGAAGCAGTTGATTTTGCGCGTGTGATCAGGGGGGCAGATTTTTCTGCGGCTGCATTGAAGTTTTCGAGAAGTTGTTTGTAGGCGGCAATGTTTGCATCAGCTTTTTCAAGTGTTTTAGTAATATCGGAATTGACAGATCCAAGTGTTGACGACAAGTCTGACGCAGACTGCTTTAATATGCCGGAAACGGATTCAGAAGCAACCGAAGAGAAGGTGCTGTTGATCTGTTCCTGAATTGCGGCTGCGCCTGTGCCTGTGATTTTGGGAGCAATGGCATTGGCTTTTTCATTTATGTAATAGTCAAGTTTCGGCGTCTGTAAGTCGCCGGATAAAATACTGATCAAAGAGCGGCTGAAATCTTCGGGAATAACAATAGAAGCATAATATTTTCCTGATTTTACTCCGTTGAGAGCCTCTTTTTCCGAAGTGAACGTCCATCCGAGCTGTTTGTTTTCTTTTAGATTTTTGACAATTTCTTTTCCAGCATTGATAGAAAGATTTTCGGAAGATGCTTCTTTATCTAAACAGGCAATAGCGACTTTAATCTTAGACGTATTTCCGTATGGGTCTAAATTGGCTGCGATATTAAACCATGCGTATAGAGAAGGCAGCAGGCATACGCCGATCAGAACAAGAATCGCCGCTTTATTGTGTAAAAGGCGGGAGAGGTCACGCTGAAAAATGTGAAATGATTTTTTCATAATATCAGAACTCCTTATATATTAATAGATACAATGTTGATTTTCTTGATAAAGAGTATTATATTAAGGTAGAAATAGATTTACAACCATTAATAGAAGTGTGAAATGTCGGATAAACGACAATATAACGAAATGTGTTGACACATGTGAAGAGATATTATGACGAGGAGAAAGCGATATGGAAAAAAAGACAGACCGCAGGGTGAGAAAAACTAAAAACCAGCTTCGTACGGGACTAGCCCGTCTTATGAAGAAAAAAAATATCGGACAGATTACCGTAAAAGAACTTGTAGATGATGTGGATATTAACCGTTCGACATTTTATCTGCATTATTCGGATATTCCGTCTATTCTAAAAGAGATAGAAGATGCCGACAGCCGATGCAAAATCCGATATCCTTTTATAGAATTTCCCTTGAATCTTACATCTTGGAATAAAAGCAAATACCTCAGTCTTGGGCCACCCACATTCATCCCGTAATTGCTTCACTAAACGGAAACATTCTATAAACGAATATTCTGGTTTATAGCGCTGTTGTCCATATACTAACAGCTTGG
>OODP01001593.1_pt1 | contig 13015 bp, 7 predicted proteins | sample 1671011 | NCBI WGS metagenome assembly OODP01 (sample SAMN06348113, study PRJEB24527) | human gut metagenome | biome: human gut; feature: ankylosing spondylitis patient; material: feces | host: Homo sapiens | place: China | collected 2015-10
TCAAGTATTTATTCATGGAGAAATAGGCACATAGCCACGTTATTACAATTCCAAATACCAATACGCTTGCACAGACAATCAACATGACTTCGGGCGTGATGACCTGAAGTAATTCTTGTTCATACGTCACGGCCCAATAGGCGGTTCCCATCAATACGGAATCGGCAACGATGGCTGCCAGTATTCCGCTCCATACATTCTTTCGAAGGAATGGCCCTCGAATGAATCCCCAACTCGCCCCTACTAGTTTCATCGTATGAATGAGGAAGCGTTTCGAGTAGATAGCCAGTCTTATCGTATTGTTTATCAGGGCAAAAGAAATAAAAGTGAGCACCACTGCCAGAGCGAGCAGCACCAGACTGATATTTCGTATGTTATCATTCACAGCGTCAATCAGTTCCTTTCGATAGAGCACGTCTTGAATATTGGTATTCTTTTTAATCATTTTCTCTATCTTCGCGATGCTGTCGGAATTGGCATAGTCGGAATGGAGCTTGATTTCGATGGAAGCGGTAAAGGGGTTATAGCCCAAGAATTCTTCCGGGTCGGTTCCCATTGCCTCCGTCTGCTCTTTCAATGCTTGTTTTTTAGAGATGTATTCGGATTGTTTCACGAAAGGTTCCTGATTCAGTTTCTTCTGAAGTTTCAGTATATCCGCTTCTTTCATATCGTCACTGATAAGAACGGAGAAACTGATATTCTCGCGGACATATACGGAAAGATTGTGCGCCGTCAATACGAAAAAGACAACCAGTCCTAACAACAGCAACACCAGTGTCGTACTGATACTCGACGTAATGAACTGCATGTCGAAGATTGAACCTGACTTATATTTGTTTTGATTTCCCATGCGTTATCTCTTTTTTCGGAATACATAAATCATGGAACTACTGCGTTCTTTCCGTCCTAAAGCATTAAACCATGCTAACGTTCCGGCAAACATCCCTTTCAGGAAACTGCACGAACTGCCACGATGTTTTTCGCTCAACATGGATACGTAGAACGCATCGAACGGCATCGGATGACGCGCCGCCATGATAAAGCCATGACGGGAAGCCAGTTGTTGTATAGTGCCCGGAGTGAAATGCCAGAGATGACGGGGAACGTCGTATGCCGCCCAATACTCGCCATAGCGTTGAGCATCATAAGAAGAGCAATTGGGTACAGCTACAATCAATACTCCTTTTTCTGTCAGCAACTCATGAAGTCGCTGCCACACTTCACCAAGGTGTTCCAGATGTTCCATCACATGCCAAAGGGTGATGACATCAAAACTGCCGGGAGCAAACTCTTTCAAAGCCGATTCGGGCTTTACGTCCAGATCGAAATGCAGCTTCGCAAACTCACGTGCCTGCGGACTTTTCTCCACTGCCTCCACTTTCCAGCCCCGGCGAACCATCGTATCAGAAAAGTAACCGGTTCCCGTACCTATATCGAGCAAACGCCCTGTTTTACGATGCGCTTCCTTAGCTACCAGGCGCGCTTTGCGGCCCAGCATATAGGAACGTACATAATGGTAGATATTATTCATTGCGCCTTTGCGCGTATCAGTGTGAGAGATATAGTCGGGAGTCTCATAATACTTGCCTATCTCTGCTTCCACGGGGACTCCTTGTGTGAATGTAAATCCACAGTCCTCACACGAATACAGTTCAAACTGTTCGCCCGAAGCATAAAAATCCGTACAAGTCATGACGCGTTTCAAGTGCGCACCGCCACACACCGGACAAGCATTTATACTGAGTTTCTCCATTAACTATCTAAGCAAAATTAAGTGCTGCCTCGAATGACAAGACAACACTATACCCGAATTTGGTGCAAAGAAACAAATAAAAAGTGATGGATTGGGGTTTCGTTAAGGACTTTTAATAGAAGAGTTGTCCCCGATGCAAGATGAGAGTAGTTTTTACAGCTCATATCGGGACAAGATATCTTTTTGAAGAAAGATCAAAAAGTCAGGTTAACAGAAACTATTTAAATTCTATATTAATACGATAACCAGCTAAATCTACAATTTTTTCCTTTTCCTGAAACGAAAGCGAATCATAGTCCTTATCCCATATTTTCAACGATATTTTATTTCTTTCATCTTCGAATAACTTTATTAAGTCATACAAGCAATTATAAAAGACTCGCCAATCAGAAATCGAGAAACCATTATTATCTTCTATATGTACTTTCATATACACTCCGGCACCTGATATTTCTAATTCTTCTTCCTGATTGATATTACGCCTAGTAAAAATACGTCTTCTACTTGCACTATCAGGATAAAAAATATAATCTACAGCTAAACCGCGGATATCAGATAATTGAGTAGGGGTGTTTTGTACTTTTATATGTCCCCCTTCATACAGATCAATATTAAAAAAATACCTATCAGTTGCTCTTAACAGTTCAGTTTCATCGTTATAGTACGACAAACACCAGTCGATTGTACTATCTGACAAATTAATATTAGTAAATACCGCCATTTTCACGCCACCTTTTTTAAGCAACAAAGAATCATTTAATAATGTACATAATTTAGGGAAAGCATGACTGTCGTCCACAAAATCATAGCCAGTACGAATTAGTCCAGGTAAATCAGTAAAAACTATTTTAGGATGAGATTTTGCATCAACTATTAGTTTAATTCCATATATAATTGAAAAAAACAACAGGATTAATAAACAAGCTACTTTTCTATTTCGCATAACTATTTAAATTTATCCATTGGTTACCAGGCTTCCAAGGTGCATATATATAAACTTTAGCATTTGGTGTCGCCATTATTAAACTTCTTGCAGCATTAATATCAGGTGCCGATGGAACAAAGTCCACATTAGGATTCGTACCTGTATGGCTATGAGCATCGTATACTTGATTCTCAAGTTTGTAATCTTCCCCTAAAACAGAGAAACTAGGCGCTTGACTATTCTGATGAAGAGTACCAACAACAGAATTTCCATTTTTATAGTGCGACAAACTCCATTCAACATTAGACGTTTTTGACGCAAAAACAAACAAATTCTTTGCATCTACTTTCGAACGTATTATTGCTACATGTCCTTGCCTCATTGTAGGAACAACTTCAACACTATATTCACCTTTACTCACTCTTCTTATTATTTTCCCTTCCAAAGGAACAGCCTTATTTTCAATATTACTTTTTCCTGCTAAAACTGGAAGGATATTTTTATCACTCACTGTTACATTTTCGTCTTTCCCCTGTTGATTGATTTGTTCCAATCAATCGATCTGGTTTGGCATCAGGTTTATTAACCGGCCTAATATTACCATTAGTATCGATTCTATAATCTCTTGGAACTATACCTGTAGGATCTATTTTTCGTATCGGATTATTCAAACAATATGTATAGGAACTCCAATTGTAGAATTTTTCACTTAATGGATCCACCACATGCCATCTTCCCAACACCGCATCATAATGTCTCGCCCCATAATCATACCAGTCAAGACCACCTTGTCTATCCAGTTCCTTACCGTTGTACTTGTAAGGCTGGACAGATGAAGTCGAAGCAAATGTACCACCAAAAGGATAATAATGATTCACCTCCTCTACACTACCATTCTGATCCACGACCACACGATTATTACCCTGATGATCTTTCAAGTAATAATGATACTTGCCATCAACAAGGGAAATATATCCCAACTCCGTCAACAAAGTAGTGAGCACACCATTTTCATAGATCGCATCGTCAAAGTAATCAGTAGTTGTGGTCTTTCCAGCTATTATATGCGTTGTTCGGAACTTTATTCCTTTGGCATCATAAAGATAGGAAATGACACCTCCATCCTCAAACTCTATACAGCTGGGTAAATTTAAACAATTATACTGAATTTCAGTTTTTTTTGTTTAAATCCTGTATTAAAATTCCGTTTGAGTTATAATATAAAATACCCTGATACAAATTGGCTGTTTTCTAGCCAATTTGTATCAGGGTAAGACACTTCTTATTCGTCAGGCAAATATTTACTTTTTTCTTCCGGATGATCTTTCAGATACCCTTTGATAAAATCAGGTAACCATTCATACGGAGTAAGAGAATCATACAATTCTTCTTGAACAAATTTCTGAAGTTCTTTAGAATTTCCTTTCATCAATACATCATTTAAAAACACCCCATAACCACCAGCACCAATACAGACCCTAATATCAGGTCTCCTTTCACCATTTATCGGTTTTAGTTTTATAAGCGAACTTACTCTAAGATCAATATAAGAATCAGGTCCGGCAGGTTTCAACTGATTAACCAGAGCTACAAAACAATCAATAATCTTCCTATCACGAATAATCGTTTTATGGTTATCATTTCCAAATACAATGTGCAAACAATCGGTGATAGGAATATTTGTATCTACATCTCCTATAAACCAAAAGTTTACATTCTCAACATCGTTATTATCAATTAATAATTGATTACTTTTACAAGATGTCACAAATAATAATAGTAAAAATAATGAAATAGAATAATAACTGCTTTTATGGCTCCGAAGTCCATACAGGTTTCTTTCTTTTCTCATATTCCAGTGTTTTTTGTTCGTCAATTACATTTGAAGTAACTCCTTTTGTTATTACAGTTTTCCCATTATGATTTCTTCTTGTAACTTGCCCTGGACGAGTTTCACCATTAGCCCTTGAAGTTTTCTGTTCTGAACCGGTTATCACTCGTCTTTCTTCTTTTGTCTGATACTGCAGGTCGCTGCCACGTACCCTGTTTACCTCATACTCTTGAGCATTTATTTTATGTTCTAGCGCATGATCTGCTTCATGATCAAATATAGTAGCCGGAGAATTTACAGTACCATTATCATGTTGTGCCCCCCAATCACTTTTCCAATAAATACATCCAGTACCACGTGCAGCATCCGGACTATATTTGTTATCATATATAGCTTCCATCACATTCACTTTTATATCAGTATTTTCTACTATTGCAACTGTTGAAGCTCCACCTCCATTACCCATTTTTATACCATTCGCCTTATTATATTGATACGCTGTTATAACCGACTGAACGAAAGGGTTAGAATGAGTTATATTACCACCGCTATACGAAAATGATAAGTTTCTTCCAGTGAGCACACCATTTTCATAGATCGCATCGTCAAAGTAATCAGTAGTTGTGGTCTTTCCAGCTATTATATGCGTTGTTCGGAACTTTATTCCTTTGGCATCATAAAGATAGGAAATGGCACCTCCATCCTCAAACTCTATACAGCTGCGTAAATTTAAACAATTATACTGAATTTCAGAAATCTTTTTGTTTAAATCCTGTATTAAATTTCCGTTTGAGTTATAATATAAAATACCCTGATACAAATTGACTATTTTCTAGCCAACTTATACCAGGGTAAGACAAAAACAGTTCACATTACAAGTACAGATGAACAAGAAAATACCTAAATTTTAATCAGTATGATTTATATCTACATGTATTACTCTTGTCAATATTACATTCACAGCTTTGTCCTCATGAATTCCTGCCTGCCAATTTTGCATTAAATTTAATGCTTTCAAACCATTTTCTTCAAAAGCCGAAAGCTTATCCCCCTCTTTCTTATTGTAAATTCTAGCACCTATCAAATGCCCTTCTTTATCTATAACATACTGAACTTTCAAGATTGTTTGTTTAGGTTCAGTATCAGAATAAACAGGACGAAATTTTCTGCTAAAATCAGATATGAAAGCTGCTTCACCTCCCTTATAAAAAGGCATTTTTTCAACAAAAGTATATACCTCTTTCTGCGATAAACTATCATATGTAACAAAATCACTTTTTTGTTGCCCTTTTATTAAATTACAAGAGCAGATACATAGCACTACAACAATCAATAGATATGTTTTATTGATTCTGAACAGGAGTTCCTGGGAAATTAAGCCAATAGTCTTCATAATATTGTTTATATAAATTAGCATTTTGTTCAGGAGTTAACACTGAATTATATTTTGGAACAAAACCATATCCTCGTTTTTGTAAGTTTATCTCATTTAATATATAATTCAGCTGCCCTTTTGTTAACATATTTAGATCGTAGCCTTTCATACCATCAATAGTAATTTGAGGATAGTTCATAATATTATTCACAATATTCTTATCCGTTGTAGAAGTAGATACAAAAGAGTTAGGAGCTACCCTTACCAACTCTGTATCTGCTGTTTGCGTCAATTCAAATGGATGTCCTAGCCTTAATGTATGTAATACTTCATGTGTGGCATCCGAAGCTATATTGGAAAGTGATCTCAACTCCCCCTTAGGATTAAACAAATTCACAGAAGAACTAAAATAGGTAGTGCCCCCTCCTAATGTGCCATCCATTTTCCCCAAAGACAACGATTGCGATATGTTTTCATTTCCACTATAAAAAGTAACAGCAGTTGATACCATCCCTCCAGAAGCTTCTTGAAATGTATTGTTTAACTGTGTACTAATAGCTGTTTTATATGCATTAATTTGAGACGATGTCAGATTAAGACTTGAATCAACATTGAAATTAACAGCTAGAGTTACAGTCTTAGTTCCATTGGCATTCAAAACAATACCCCACTCTTTACCATTGACATCAACTAACATAATAGGATTATTACCACAATACGCATATGGACTAATCGAATAGTATTTCTCCGCCAACGGATCTACAACATGCCATCTTCCTAGCGCCGCATCATAATGTCTCGCCCCATAATCATACCAGTCAAGACCACCTTGTCTATCCAGTTCCTTACCGTTGTACTTGTAAGGCTGGACAGATGAAGTCGAAGCAAATGTACCACCAAAAGGATAATAATGATTCACCTCCTCTACACTACCATTCTGATCCACGACCACACGATTATTACCCTGATGATCTTTCAAGTAATAATGATACTTGCCATCAACAAGGGAAATATATCCCAACTCCGTCAACAAAGTAGTGAGCACACCATTTTCATAGATCGCATCGTCAAAGTAATCAGTAGTTGTGGTCTTTCCGGCTATTACGTGCGTTGTTCGGAACTTTGTTCCTTTGGCATCATAAAGATAGGAAATAACACCTCCATCCTCAAACTCTATACGGCTGGGTAAATTTAAACAATTATACTGAATTTCAGAAATCTTTTTGTTTAAATCTTGTATTAAATTTCCGTTTGAGTCATAATAGTATTCGACCGGCAGATCTGCTCCATCTTTAAATTCAAAATTATCAGCATGGGCAGAACCTGTTACACTATCAGATACAGCCTTCAATTGATTTCCATTATAACTCATGACAAGGTTATCTATTAAGCCATCTTCATCCTCTGATCTCTTTCCGCATCTTTTAATACCAAGGATATTCCCATTTTTATCATACCCGGTTATCTCTTCATTAAAACGATCCTGATTGACATTCAAGCCTTCACCTTCACCATATACAGCACGAAGCAGGCGGCTTCTGCCATCATACATAAATTTATAACCTCTTTTCACGCCATCAGCCTCCCATGTCATACTACTAATATTTCCATTATAACAGGGATCACCCAATCCGTCCACATAATGCAATTGTTCTACAAACCCTGCATTACTATCAATACCGGTCAGCCAGCTACGTATATTATAGGCATTTTCTGTAATTACTGAATCTTTTCCATGAATACGTTCCAGTCTTTTTAGCCTTCCTAACTTGTCATAACCATACAACAGATCGACAGTATCCTTACCTACGACACAATGTCTTTCGTGAATCAGCCTTCCTGCACGATCATAACTATACAATTTATTTAAAACTCCTCCTTCGTATTCCGAGCAGACACTCACAGGCTGCTTGAGAATATTAAAAAGCGATTTATTTACTTTCTTATTTCCACCCGATGTCGTCTTACGTTCCTGAATCAAATTATGATAATAATCATAATAATAACTGGCATATTGGTATTCTTCCGTTCCCAATATTCGAACGATACTTCCTGTTAGCTGTTCTTTGCAATGAGGTGAACTCTGGCTATTCTCATAGCGTTCCCCGTAATTATTATCAAATACATACCATAGTGAAGACAAAGAATCCGGCAATAAGTTCTGATATTCATAAGTATCATAAAAATAAACCTGTTGTATGTCCAAATAATGATTCTGCAATCCATAAATAGTATATCCATAGCAAGGCAAATCTATATTTGAAGTAAATTCAGCATAAATATCCTCTGAAGCACAATTCTGAAAATCAGGCGTACCGCGATAAACACCGTTCAACACAGAGCGCCCCGACAAATCTTCCAAATGAAAAGCCCATTCATTATTTGCCCGTTCTTTTCCATTTTGAGTAAAAATCAACCGGTCGCAACGATCATACACTAATTCCACCCACTCGCAACCAGGCTGTTTTTTCCCAACACAACGGTTACGGGTATCGTACTTATACAAGAAAGCATAATCGGATAAAACAGAAGCACTATCCGTAAGAGAACCTGAACAAAAATTGGCAGAACACATCGGAGGAAGAACAACTCGTAAATTTCCGAATATATCATATATATAGTATGTGTCATCCATTCCTTCATTACCATTTATACTGCGAATCAGCACGATCCTTCCTTCTTTATCCGTAAATTCATACCTTACATAATTGTCTTCATCAACCTCTTTTACGACATATAGTTCCCCGGAAGCATAGGTTCCTGCACAACTAACAAAAAGTCGTGTTCTATCAGTCGGCACGGTATAACGCAAGCACACCAATGAATCGCACAAGTCCAGCAAGGTAGTATCTTTAGATACATTTGTTAAATATCTGCTATTAATCCCTTTTCCCCGATTATGCCATTCCATACCCGGACCATATCGGCTCTCCACTCTCCCTATAGCCGAATTTTCATATAACGTTTTTGTATAAGGCATAACATCGTTTCCATTAGACAAGACGGAACTATTCTTCAACTCTTCCGCTTCGACAAATGCACCACAATTGCCGGGTTCCGATACCCCAGGCAGCCATTCTCTAAACAAGCGTCCCATTTTATCATACTCTGTAATTGACAACAGATCCGTATCATCAACACTATGCTTCACTTTGACATTCTCAATAGAACGCCCCAAACCGTCAAAATATTCAACATCATCCCTGAACCCCATTCCATCCGGAGTAGTATAAGTACGCGTATGTATGTAATTCTTTGACGAAAGATTCAATCTCTCACGCACCTTTATAGACACAATATTCGAAGTATATACATCAACCCCGTCATTAGCCATCATTCTGAAATAAGTGGTTTGATACAACGGACCCGGCTGATATACTGTTCTCAAATCCGGTACATCAAAGACATCCACCCAATGTATCTGGTCATGACTGTATTGCCACCATCTGAACAAATCATCCCTTGTCCCGTCATTCTCGACCCAAATGCCACGAGAAGTCTCACCTGAATCAATCGGTTCTTCATGCATAGAGGAAATAAACAAGAATACGTCATCAAAAAAGTTCCAGTTCTGTTCAACTTTTACGGTAACTTTATACTTCTGGTAATTATTCATGTCTACAGAAAAATTGCTATTACGTGAAAATCCACGATACAGAAGTTCAATCTGCCCGCTACGGTGATCTCCAAAATTTCTCATAACTTCTATTTTTACAGTAGCAGGATGATCAGTATTTTCCCATCCGGTATACAGGAAACTACACCAATCAGATGTATTTTCTCCAAGCCATAATTCTGTACAGATAAAATCACCAGGCAGCGAAGGACAATGCTTGATAAGATCAATATAAGCCTCCCCGCCTCTATTGGTAAAAGACAAAGGTTCTGTGAGCCTTTTCACTCTAATATCCGAAGAATATGCAACCAAGGTACCACTTACAACCTTTCTTCTGATATATACCCCTTCCGCTCTGTATGTATTGAAAAGTTGGGATGAAACCAAGCATCCCCCCTCATAGTCAGATTGAGCAAGCCGGGTAATCTCACTCCATTCATTTGAATCAGTATACCGGTATTCCCACGATATAGAATAAGTCCCGTTCCCCCCTGAAGGAGAAACTACGTCTTTAAGTAGAATATCATTCCCAAAATATTGATGATAGCCGATTTTTCCCGCAAATAAAGGAGTGACAGTATTATTTTGTGCCGTTAGACAAGTGCCTGTACCCAACAATATGAATAATATTATGATCCGAAGTTGTTTTATCATAGCTTATAATTGTATTTAAATTCCTGAATTAATTGTTTTCTTCCGTTTCTTTCCAAATAAGATTCTTTAAGGTACCCAAACTGATCATAGCCATATTTAGTAGTAAAGCCATCAGAAGTAGTTATTGAAGTAACCCCGACGTACGGTTTATACAGAAACGTTTTAATAAAGACCGGATGGTTATCTCTAAAAGCCATCCGTAGTTTATTTAGCTCACGCTCTAATTGATATTCTCCATACCCTTGCAGATAGGATAAATCATTATTTTCATGACCTAAAACGCTTTTTACAGAGTCGTATGTCGCCCCTTGTATTTCCGCTATAGGATATTTATAATTATATCCCCATATATAGCAGGTATGATTATTATTTTTATCAACATATTCTAATATATTTCCTTTTTTATCATACGAAACATAAGTCATTTCTCTTTTCAGCCCAAGGGGTCCATCGTGAGATACATCAACATAAGCAGGTAATAGCAGATTTTGATACAGTCCATATTTTATCTGTTCACGATAAACTTCCTCACCATTATATTCGGTTATAGTTTCAACCGGATAATCGAGCATATTCCTTTCTACCATAAGATTACTTATGGCATCTGTATAGTTATAGGGGTACTTTATATTCTTTATCCTACAATCACCACCACCATTTTGAGAGGTACGAATAACTTTTATCAACTGGTTCTTATCATCATAGACATAACCTTCCTCTGAAACAACTGTTCCCCCATCAAAATATTCACTAACGACTTTCTTACTCAACAAATCCCTTCCGGACATGACCGAGTAAGTCATATATTTGAAAAGAGATGGCCTGGAAAGCTCGATCGTATGAGCAAAATCATACGTATCCTGATAAACAGGAATAACAACTTGCTCCATTTTAATTCCTCCGTCCATAACCAAACCAGCGCTTCTACAATAGGTATAATCTTCCTTTTTAACTAAACATCCGTCCGAATTAAAGTACCGGCATGATGCTATGTTAGTCTTTATTCCATATTGATATCTGTGTATATAAGATTTCCATCCCCTGTTATTCAGTAAATCAGGGCTTCCTACATATTTCTCATTAGTATTTTCAGGCATCACATCTATGTAAAGAGGTTGAAGCAGGTTAAAAAGATACGAAATCTTATTTTCACCCTTTTCCTGTTTATTATATACATGTACTTGCGGATATTCTACGAAAAAATTACTACTAATGTTAGCATCTCCAAAAGCCACCGGAGAATAAATACGTGAGCAAAATGAGACATAATCATAAAGCCCTGGAGATGTTCTATATTGTATTCTGTTCTGTTTCACATCTGCAAAGGTTTCACAACTCAAATGAAAACTAGGAACACCAATTCCATCCTCATTTTCTCCATATTTATACCTTTGCTCATGTAAATTGCCATTATCATCATAAGTTTTAACATTACTCAATCTGATACCGGCCCCCTTCACACGAGCGGAATTCAATAAATACTCATTGGGTTCATATATGAATTCTTGTGACCCACCGGTAGGAAAATATATCTTCTTCAAAGAAAAAAGATGTGCTTTTGTGTTATCCGAATCATTTTTGAAGTTCACATTTGGAATAATCTGGGATAACTTCTTGATTACATCGCCATGTAAATTTGTTCCAGGGACGGGTTTAAAAAACACAAAACTATCATCAACAAATTCACGACTTATTATCGGTAAATAAACCTTATCCAGTTGTGCAGAAGAATACAAATAATACCCCCATAAATCAAATGTATAATGTGTATCATCATATTCACCCAATCCTAAATTAGAAGGCGTATAATACGACAAATAATATTTTTGGCCATCCATTTCCAGCCTGTCTAAAAAGAAATGCGGTCGTTTGTTCATCCCGGAATATAAGAGGCTGATTTGTTTAATAACATCACCAGACTGTTTATCGACCACGGTTATACTATCTACCGCGTTGGAATGAATGCCACCTGCTGACGCACGAAAGAAATTCACTTTTATTCCATTCGCCTCAATTCCTGACAATAAGAAAGTTGTATAGTTGGGCAAAGTTATATTAATATTCAGTGTAGTACTTAGATCATATTCTTGTTGTACCTGAACATCTCCTTCATCTTCTACGTACATACGATAGGCATAAGAATCACTTACAGACAACGTCTTATATTCCGACTCTGTAATAGAACGGTCTGTATATTCGACATAATCAAAACGAACCGTATCATTTTTTGCCGTTACAATACTTTTCAGAGCCCATCCTGTAGTTCCCGACGAAATATCCGTTCGATACGCGTCTTCATGAACATGTTCGCCGGCATTACCACCATAATTATAAGTAACACCATGTCCATCAACAATTTGAAATCCAGTCAACAATCTTCCTGTTAAGATAGGAGTAATTTGGCAATTTATCTTTTCCAGGATTTCAACCTTATCCAATGTAGACGGATCCGGAAAAACAAAATGTCCACTCTCGCTTAATGTACTAAATGTAAAAATATCACATCCCTGGTCCCGCGATGCGACAGAGAAATAGGAGACATTACCCATTATTCCAGACGAAAAAGCAGACAGATATTTGTCTACATCAATATGATTATTCAATTTATTTAAATCATCAAATAATGTAGGCACTCTTTTCATTGCTTCATCGGCATAACCAATAATTGTTCTGGACACCCTTGCAGCAGGGGATAACGTCCATCCCACTCCGACATCACCAGACGGCTGTTTATATTTGATTCCACAAGTGTTGTACGAGATATTAATGGGAACATTAAAATCTTTCATCTCAATATTATATAAATTGATATCAATAGTCTTTTCTCCACGGGATGAAATATTATTATTAAAATATTTCTC
>OODP01001605.1_pt1 | contig 12891 bp, 7 predicted proteins | sample 1671011 | NCBI WGS metagenome assembly OODP01 (sample SAMN06348113, study PRJEB24527) | human gut metagenome | biome: human gut; feature: ankylosing spondylitis patient; material: feces | host: Homo sapiens | place: China | collected 2015-10
TTTTCTTCTAGAAAATCAGATCATCTCCCATCAAACTGGAAATTCAGGGAAAGTTGTTCTGATATTATTATGAAAAAGATGATCGAAGCCCAGGAAAGACAGATGTCCAGTGGTTCCCAGGGCGGACAGTACTAATCAGATAAAAGCCTCTCAGTTGAGGAACTGAAAAAAACCGATGGTGATGACTGAAAACAGTCAAATCCATCGGTTTTTCTATAAAAGCGAATTAATAAAATCAGATCATCCCTATCAGATGTACGATCAGTGCAGCCACCCAGGCAATCACACACTGCCATACCACAACACCAACAGCCCATTTGCTGCCCATTTCACGTTTGATCGAAGCGATAGCCGCCACACATGGTGTATAGAGCAAACTGAATACCAGCAGGGATGCTGCTGCCAGCGGAGTCAGTACAGAGGCAATATTTCCACTGAAAAGTACTTCCAGAGTAGATACCACGCTTTCTTTTGCCATAAATCCGCTGATAAGAGCTGTACAGATTCTCCAGTCTCCCAATCCGATCGGTTTAAATATAGGTGCCAGGACTCCCGCCACCATTGCCAGAATACTGTCTGCAGAATCTTTTACAAGATTTAAATGCAGATCAAAGCTCTGCAGGAACCAGATTATCATTGATGCAAGCAGGATAATAGAAAACGCTCTCTGCAGGAAATCTTTTGCTTTTTCCCACAAAAGCTGACCTACATTCCTTGCTCCCGGCAGCCGGTAATTGGGAAGTTCCATGACAAACGGTACGGGATCTCCCTTGAAAAGAGTTCTGTTATACAAAAATGCCGCCAGGATTCCCACCAAAATTCCAAGCAGGTAAAGACCTGCCATAATAAATCCGCCCTTCTTCGGGAAAAAAGCACTTACAAAGAAAGAATAAATCGGCAGCTTCGCAGTACAGCTCATAAATGGAGTCAGCAAAATCGTCATCTTTCTGTCACGCTCACTTGTAAGTGTACGTGTGGCCATAACAGCCGGAACCGTACATCCGAATCCGATCAGCATTGGTACAATGCTTCTTCCGGAAAGGCCGATCTTACGCAGAAGTTTGTCCATCACAAAAGCAACACGTGCAACGTATCCGCTGTCTTCCATAAGAGACAGAAAGAAAAACAGGGTTACGATAATCGGCAGAAAACTGAGTACACTTCCCACACCTGTAAAAATACCGTCAATGACCAGGCTATGCATGGCACTGTTTACATTTGCTGCTGTCAGTGCTGCTTCTACCAGCGCAGAAACCTTATCAATTCCAATCTCCAGAAGCCCCTGAAGCCACGCTCCGATCACATTAAAGGTAAGATAAAATACCAGTACCATGATTCCGATGAAACAGGGAATCGCAGTATATTTTCCTGTAAGGACTTTATCAATTTTCTCACTTCTGATTCTCTCCTTACTCTCTTTTGGCTTTACAACTGTCTGTTCACACAAACGCTCAATAAAGTCAAAACGCATATCTGCGATCGCAGCGCTTCTGTCAACCTGACGCTCTGTTTCCATCTGCTGTACGATATGCTCCAGCATCTCCGTCTCATTTGTGTCCAGCTTCAGCTTCTCAAGAATCAGCGGATCTCCCTCGATTGCCTTGGTTGCTGCAAAACGGGTAGGAATATCAGCCTGCGCCGCATGATCCTCAATCAGGTGCATGACCGCATGAATACAACGGTGTACTGCACCGTCATGGTCACTCTTATCACAGAAATCCTGACGCAGTGGATGTTCCTGATATTTCGCTATATGTAACGCATGGTCAACCAGCTCATCAACCCCTTCATTCTTTGCTGCGGAAATAGGGATTACAGGTACTCCAAGCAGCGATTCCATCTTATTTACATCTATAGAACCCTGATTTCCCAGCACTTCATCCATCATGTTCATTGCAACTACCATAGGAATATCCATCTCCAGAAGCTGCATGGTCAAATACAGGTTTCTCTCAATATTGGTAGCATCCACAATGTTGATGATCGCACTTGGTTTCTCATCCAGGACAAAATTTCTGGAGACAATCTCCTCACTGCTGTAAGGGGACATGGAATAAATTCCCGGAAGGTCTGTGATTAATGTATTTTTGTACCCTTTGATCACGCCGTCCTTGCGGTCTACGGTAACGCCCGGAAAATTTCCGACATGCTGCGAAGCCCCTGTCAACTGATTAAACAACGTCGTCTTTCCGCAATTTTGGTTTCCTACCAGGGCAAACGTCAACGTCTCATCATCCTTAAGCGGATTTTCTGTTTCTTTCTTATGGTACTTTCCGCCTTCACCGTATCCGGGATGTGCAGAACGTTTCACCTTGTTCCGTCTTTCTTTCTCTTTTTCTTCTGACTTTATTTCTTTTACTTCTATTTTCTCTGCATCATCCAAACGGATCGTCAGCTCATACCCATGTATTTTCAACTCGATCGGATCGCCCATAGGCGCATATTTTACGACTGTCACTTCTGCGCCCCGTATCAATCCCATATCCAGAAAATGTTGTCTGAGTGCTCCGCTTCCTCCGACAGATAAGATAATTCCTTTCTGTCCGATGCCAAGTTCTTTCAATGTCATAATCTTCACTCCTCATCTTTTAGTAAGCGTCAACTAACATTATAACAGAAAAACCTTAAATTGCGAGATTTTTTTCAAATTATATAATTCGGAATAAGTTCTCATTTTATCTACATATTTTTATATTTTTTGTCACTTTTTAATAAACTTCTGGTATAATTAATCTATATATAACCGTATATAACCAACATATAAGTTTATGCAATGATCAAGAGGAACGTTTCATGAAAACATACAAAAAAAACAATACCGATTCGATCGGATCACTGTCTTTGTCCGATTCGATCTTATCAGGCGCAACTATCACATCACAGCCGGCAGGATACACATTTCCGCATCATCTGCACTCTACAATAGAGATTTATCGTATCATATCAGGCGAATGTCTTATGGATGTCCAGTCGGAAACACTTCACTGCACAAAAGGCGATTTTATTATGATACTGCCGAATATCGTTCACTCTTTTTATCTGAACAAAAAATCTGACTGTACGTTTAAACACGTCCACTTTGATCCCAACATGTTTTCAAATATTATTTTAGAAAACGAAGGCGTTTATCCGATCACATTAATGCATGCAGTTTTATTTTCTTCGCATTTTTATTACCGTTTCTCGGCAGACGACGTAATCGACAGTACATTAGACAAGCTGATCAGCCTTTATACCGACTCTGACGGTCTGTTTCCGGCAGCCAATATTAACATTTCTCTGATCAACTTAATGCTGTACATATTGGATCACACAAAACCGGCCCATCATTTTTCAAACCCGCAGCTCCAGAACAGTTATGTTGCTTACACGCTGAATTATATTGCGGAGCATTATACCGAGAAGATCATACAGGAAGATATTGCGTCACAGCTTCATATTTCTGTTCGCTATTTAAGCAAACTGTTCAAGGCGCATATCGGAATCACTCTCTCCAGCTATATTAACGTATACCGAATCAATCATTCGATCAGCCTGATGCAAAATACAAAACTGTCACTGACCGAAATAGCGCTGCAGTCCGGATTTACAAATTCCCAGCACTATTCTAAAGTATTTCGTGACTGTGTAAATACAACGCCGTCACAATATCGCAAGTCTATATAGATCCTCATATGCCCAAAAGGCATGTTTTGAAATACAAAACAGGGAGTGGTTCATTTTTGACCGCTCCCTGCATTCATATTATAAATATGATATCTTTTTAACGATTTTTATTCCTTTTGAACATTACAGCCACAGCCGCCGACGCTGATATAAGAAGCCCGATCATCCATACAAATACGTTTACATGATCTCCCGTCTGTACCGCACCCGGTTTTTCATTATTTTCCAGTGTCGAGTCTTCCTTCTGTTCTTCAGCTTTCAATGTCTTAAACGTCACTTTTTCTGATTTAACAGATTCATTTCCGGCTGCGTCTACCGCCGTCACTTCTACAAAATATGTAGTCTCTGCTTTCAGATTTGTCAATCCGCAAGATGCTTCTGTAAGAAGTTCTTTGTTCAATTTTACACCGTCAACATATACGTTGTATCCTGCCGCTTCTTTTCCGTCCGCCGCGTTCTTCCATGATGCTTTTGCGCTTGTCTCGGTAATTTCCGAAACTTTTACGTCGACCGGAGCTTTCAATTCCGGAGTCGGTTCGGGATCCGGTTTCTCCTGCTCTTTCAAGTCTTTGATTGCTTTTTCAAGCGCTGTGTTCGCATCATTTACTTTTGTCTGATCTGCTTTCGGATCACTGTTTACTTTCTGTGCGGCTGCCAAAGCTTCTTCAAGCGCTTTTAAAGACTCTTCCGTATACTTGTCTGTCTCGTTCAAAAGAGCGGATGCTCTTTCAATATTCGCCTTCAGCGCTTCTTTATCAACAACAACTTTCTTTACTGTTGTAAATTCAACTTTTTCTGATTTTGCCGACTCTTCTCCGGCTGCGTCTACCGCCGTCACTTCTACAGAGTAAGTCGTTCCGTCTTTCAAGCTGCTTACGTTATATGTTGTCTCTGCAATAAGTTCTTCATTCACTTTTGTTCCGTCAACATATACGTTGTATCCTGCCGCTTCTTTTCCGTCCGCCGCATTCTTCCATGATACTTTTGCGCTTGCCTCGGTAACTTCCGAAACTTTCACGTCAACCGGAGCTTTCAATTCCGGAGTCGGTTCAGGTGCAGGTGTTCCGCCTTCGTTAAGATAAGTAATGATCGGTGTCACATGAACAGACGGTTTTGTAGGATTTCCGTTTGAAATTGCCGCAACACGGATATAATCTCCGCGTTTCACTTCAATCTTATCAAACGCTTTCCAGTCTTTTGCCTGAACTTTGCTCTGTTCAAGAATAACACTTTGCTTTTCTTCATCATTTACTAACAGTTTTAATGTTACTGTTCCGCCGCTGTTTCCGTTTTGTCTCAAATACGGCTCGTCATCTTTTACATGGAATGATACTATTCCGTCTTTCGGCACTCTATACGCCATAGCAGTAGAAATTCCTGTGCTCGGTGGAGCGGAAAGAAGACCGTGCGTTGCTTCTGTCGGTTTTGCGGAATGGCTTTGCTCGTCGATTCCCGGACCGTAGTATGTATTTACCATCCAGTTCGGATACTGACTGTCATACTCTTTTATCTCCGTCCACTCTCCTGATGCCGCTTTCTTCTGACCAAACCATACATTTCCCTGCTGCGGTCCTGCATAATCCAACGCCCAGTTATATGTATTTTTCTGCTTGATCGTGTAATCGTTCGTCTTACCGTCTTCCGCCGTGATCCTCATTGTCATGGCATCTGCGATATTTTCCTGATCTTTCAACGTTTTTTCACCGCTTACTACAGATACTTCCGCTGTTTCAGCCGCTTGAACATTTCCTTTCAGCTCCCCTGCCGTTGTCGGATTCTTCTCTGTAAACGGCACATAGATCGTTTTGTCTTTCACTTCATAATATGCAGACTTCAGTTTATTATCCGAACTTGCAACTACCGTATATACAACAGCCTCTTTTCCTTCACAGGAAACGGTTACTGTCATGCCGCCTTTAATGATATCTGCATTTTCCAACGGCTTGCCGTCTTTTGACTTAACAGTGATCGTCACTCCCGTATCTACAATCGAATCTTTGCAAAACTGTTCTACTGTTGTATTTTTCGGTATATCGCTGATCGTCTTTGATTCCTGATCGATTTGATAAACTACGGAACGAAGAACGAGATCTCCGATCACATCGCTTTCCGCAGCTCCGATTTCCGGCGTCGCCGTAACTGCATGTCCGAAGAAATCGTGATCGATTGAATAACCGTTACGGTCAATCACTACTTTTCCTTTATTGATCGCCGGCGAATTTTCCGCCAGTTTAAATCCATCAAAAACGGTTATTTCCGTCGGATCTTCATGCCGTCTTGCCTGTTTGTCTTCTGCAGCTTTTACCGGACCTGACGCTGCGTCTGCAAGAACCGGAGTTCCTTTTTCCACTTTCACAGCAGCCTTATCATCCGGATAAGAACTTACATTATAAAACAGATTGTTGGAATAAACTTTATTATTACGCGGATTCCAGTTTGTAATCTGCGCCGGCTGCTCTCCGTCAAAATAGAAAATATTGTTTTCCATCGTAACCGGGCCGGAATCTCTGTACCAGATCGACCGGATTCCTTCTTTGATCACAAATGTGTTATTGTACACCTGTGTATTTCCTGCGTTTCCTGCCGGATCAAGCGGTCCCATATCTTCATGTACGCTGATGTTATAACGGAACGTATTATTGATCGATTCGCCTCCGCAGAACATAATCGTACTTGCCGTATTTCCGTGGCTGTAATTATATTGATAATTTGTACCGTCTCCATAATCTGCATCCCACGGCTGTCCGTCTCCGTTTCCTTTTGAGGCATTTAACGTCTTAAAACATTCATTATATTGGAACACCGCATTTTTACATTTCCACGGCCAGATACCTGCCGCGACTCTTCCTCCTGTATGCGTCTTTCCGTTTGGATTTCCGTTTGCGTCAAGCTGTGGCTGCGGATCTGTATAATCTGTCGTATTAATCTGAGCCGCCGCATTTTCCGATACATTATACTGGATGACCGGTCTGTCGATATACATTGTCGTGATCGCGTCTCCGCCGACATTATTCAAATAATTGTTCTGGATCACAACGTCTGAGGACGCGTATGTTTTCATCGTCTCATCACTTAAAGCGCCGCCGTTGAATTTTGCCCATTCATATGTATATCCGACCGCAATTCCCCAACGGTTTACCGTATCAAGATAGCAGTTTTGTATCGTCACATCATTATATCTGGCAATTCCCGTCGCGCTCTCGTTCTCCGGCTTTTCAACAATAAAATAAATACCGCCGTTTGTCATATGTTTATTGTAAACATTGCCTGTCACATCATGGATATACAGATCGTTCAATACGATATGGTCAACCGTTCCTTCGTTTTTTGCAACTCCGGCAACGCCTGTCCTGTCCATGCATTCCGCGTCATTGTATTTATAATTTTTATCTTTCTCTGCATCTGTTGCGGAATCCCGGTCATTTGTAATCTCCAGTCCTTCGATTTCGATATATTCTACATCTTTCAGCAAAATAGACGAAGATACTGTTCCGTGCCACTTATGGTTCTGATTGTCAAGTTTGTGCCCGTAATTTAATTCCCATTGTCCATGACCGTTTGTATTGATCTGAGGACGTCCGTCTTTCTCATCCCCATATGTAGAAATTTTAATAGGAGCGTTTTCACTTCCGCTTCCTTTAATATGAAGCGCCTGATCCTCAAACACCGATCCGTTTTTCAAAAGAACTCGGTCTCCCGCTCCGAGCGTAAGATCATTTACTTTGTTCAGTGTCTGAAATGCTTTTCCTTCAGAAAGTCCGTCGTTTGTATCTTTTCCGTTTTCAGAATCGACATAATACGTCTTTCCCTGACTGTTTTCTTCTGCCTGCACCGCCTCTGTCGGCATCATCGATCCGACAGTCGTTCCGACAAGCAAGAGCGCGAGCATTCCGCTCACCCATTTCTTCTTCATACTTTTCTCCTTCCCACCTGATACAATCTCCAAAGCGCCTCTTTATATTCCCGGTCATATGCCGGCGCCGCCTTGACTGTTATCGTTTTAAATGATCCAAAGTAAAACGATCAACTGCTTCCAAATCACCGCTTACTTCTAAATCTTCTGTCATCTGAGCGATCATGGCATCATATTTTTTCTCACGCAGTTCTCTCTCAACCGCAATGCGCGCAGTTTCCAAATCAGCCTTTTCCCCGTCGTCTTGAAAAACCCATTCTCCCTGACTGTAATATTCGGCTACTTCTTCTTCGGTCAGATCCATTCCTTTTCTGTCAGTATCATTACAGTAAATTTCTTTATACATACTGATCTCATACTGCATATAAAGGTCAAACGTGTATTCTTTCAGACCGTAGATGACTTCTCCGTCTTCTACCTTTTTCTGCCTTTTTGCATTTTCCTGCTTCCACCGTTTTTCAATCGCCGCAAAGCTTCCGTCGGATACATCGCCGTATTCTTCCGCCAGATCATACACCGCATGAATATACTTGATCTTTTCCACCGTGTGATCCGCTAAAATCTCATATCCATATTGTCCTTCATAGCTTTGCTCCCAAAAATCTTCACCGTACAAAGCGTCATACCGCTTTTGGATCTCCATCTTCACATCATATTTTACAAGATCCATACAAAGCTGATATTCCTTTGATCCAACTTTTTCTTCTCCGATTTTCAGATCGAAACGATTCTTTCGGTAAACCGCACTCGCCGCCGTAAATATAACCGCCGCCGAAAGCGCTCCGGCCACTGCCGCGCCGATCCAAAAATGTCTGCCGAATTTCCGTCTGTCTGCTGAGAAATGCTGATTTTCATTTTTCATAATGTCTGTCTCCCTGCAAATGAACAGCTTTAAATTATCATAACAATTCCCTGTTATTTCTTCTCGTTCATTTTTGCATATTCATCAAGTCTTTTTATCTAATTCGGAACTACGCCTCTTTTCTGTACCCGTTTTATTATATACGCCCCGACAAGTCCTGATACGATTCCGACGATGATCCCGCCCAAAATATCCGTCGGATAATGAACGTACAGATACATTCTGGAAAACGCAATCAAAACAGCCACAGCACAGCTTATTTTCCAAAGTTTCTTCTCTCCTGCAAAATACAGCGCCGCAACCGCTGTAAACGATGCCGCCGTATGTCCCGAAGGAAAAGAAAAATCTTTCGGCGCCGTGATCAGCAGCGAAATCCCTTCTTTTACATCAAACGGGCGCGTGCGGGCAAATATATTTTTCAAGATCCCGTTGCATAACACAAGATCGACAATAAGCGCAGCCGCAACGATCGCCCCGCTTTTTCTCGTCTTCGGAAATGCCAGCAGAACAGCCGCCAGTATAATCCACAGAGCGCCCGCGTCTCCAAGATGTGTGACCGCTTTCATAATTTCGTTTAAAATCGGCGTCTGCAGCGTCTGCAGCCAATCTAAAAATTGTAATTCAAATACCATTTGTTTCTTCCTCCGTGCCTTTTTCCTTTCACTCTTCTGTCTTTATATATTTCGTCTTGCGATTGCCGCAGTCATCGCTGTCTCGATGCTTTTCCCGGCAATCAGTTCAAAATACTCGCAGTGTTTCTTACAATATGTCACCGCAGCACGCTCGCACACATTATCTATTCCTGTTATTTTTTTGACAAAAGAAGATGCAGATGAGACTTCTTCCACCTCGTTGAGCATTTCCGCCGAATATGTCAAAAACGGAACTTTATACTTTTCCGCCAGCGAAACAACGGCAGGTTCTTCTTTCTTTAGATCAATACTTACAAGCGCTTCAATCTGATTCATATCCAGATGATTCTTTTTCAAAATTTCTAAAAGACCTTTTTCTAAAAGTTCTTCTGAAATTCCTTTCCTGCATCCAAGTCCGACAATAATATTTTTCGGCTTTAAAAGAAGTGTATTTTCATCTATCGCAGGAAACGAATCTGCAAGAATGACCCGATACCGATACTTCATTACTTCTTCTATCGTATTACATATGCAAACTTCATCCGAAAACATCTCTTTTGAATTTTTTACGGCATTTTCTGCATGATCGCCTTGCGCATAAATTCCGATCAATTCGCCGTCAAGCACCGCTGCGGAAATTCTTTTTGCCGCCTCTCTGTCCGTAATATACAATGCATTTTTTTTTGCAAATACATCAGCCGCAAACTTTTTTCTCACATCTGTAGCAGTCGTATGCACACTGACAGCGCCTAGCAGATTTGCTATCTGATCCGCGAGCTCTGCCGCTCCTCCCACATGACCGGACAACAAAGGGATCACATACTGCCCGGCTTCATCCGCCACGACGACAGCCGAATCCGTAAATTTATCTTTCACATAAGGCGCAATATACCGAACTGCGATCCCTGCCGCACCGATAAATAAAAATGCCCACTTTCCCCAGCGTTCCCGAATCAAATCTTCCTTTTTTTTCGGAAGTTGCTTCACCCCGCCTTCTTCTCCCATAACATACTTTGCAGGGGCATATCCTTCACAGATATACCCCTGCATCTTTAATTTCCTATATATGTATCGATTCTGCTTCGTTCCTCTTTCTGTAAAACTGAATATGACTACTTTCGCAATACCGCCCGTCATCACAACCTCCCGATCTTCTGCCTGACTTTTATAAAATAGTACAGATGATTCTTTGCCGAACCTTTCGGCAGCTCTCTGTCAAGTATAGCATAATCGGAACAGACTGTTCAACTTCTCGTTATATAAGGTAACAAGTTCAGCCATACAGATGGCCGCCCGTTTATGAGTAAAACAGTGGCATCAGCCGCCATAAGCATGCAGTGCGGTTTTACGAATGACGCAGACTGAACTGTTACTATATGAGACTTTCCCTGAAAATATCGATAATTTCTGTTCGATCCAGTTTCTTGTACCCGGTATCGAATACGATCGTCACATCCGCAATCCCTTCTATCATCTCTTCTGTCACCCCAAGTTCTGACAGATTCATAACAAGCCCCAGCTCTTTCATCCAGCTTTCCATAGCTGCCAGACCTTCTTCCGCAATTTCCCGATCTTCTTTTTCCGAAGCATCCACGCCCCATACATTTACCGCAAACCGTTTGAATTTTTCAAGACCATACGGCATAATATGACGATAATACGGAAGTGAAACTGCCGCCAATGTCATCCCATGCGTCGCGTTTGTATATCCGCCTACTGCCTGTCCGAGCATATGAACCATCCAGTCTGTCGATTTTCCGCATGCGACAAGCGTGTTAAGCGCCCATGTTGCCGTCCACATAATATTGCTTCTCGCTTCATAATCCTGCGGGTCTTTATTTGCGATCTTACTTGAATGAATCAGAGAACGCATCAAGCCTTCACTGATATAATCGCTCGTATTATCATCTGTATCTGAAAAATATTGTTCGCAAATATGATTAAAAATATCATAAATTCCGGCAGTCATCTGATAATGTGGCAGTGTCATTGTAAAACGTGGATTCAAAATCGAAAATCTGGGCATAATCTTCTCATCTTCAAACACATGCCCGATCTTCTGCTTCGTCTTTTCGTTCGTAATAACCGATCCCGCATTCATCTCCGATCCTGTTCCAACCATAGTCAGAACACAGCCGACCGGAACGATCTCACAATCAGGCTCATCAAACCGCACAAAATATTTCTCCCACGGATCTTCCGTGCAGTTCACTGATACAGACACCGCCTTAGAATAATCACATACCGATCCGCCGCCTACCGCAAGCAGCAGATCTGCATTATGATTTCTGGCAATCTTAATTCCTTCATATAATTTTGCCAAAGTCGGATTCGGCATAACCCCGGCAATCTCAGCGATATTTTTTTCATTCTTTTTTAATATATTTATTACTTTATCATAGATTCCGTTTTCTTTAATAGAACCCGCACCGTAAACAAGTACAACATTTTTCCCGTATTTAGGAAGCTCCTCATTCAAAAAATCAAGGGAATCTTCTCCGAAATAAAGCTTCGTAGGATTGCAGTAAACAAAATTTCCGTTCATATCACATCGTCTCCTTTTCATTTATCTCATTATCTTCTCTTGATATCATACTCCTTTCCCCCTGCTTCATGTCAAGTGTTTCTTCCTGCATCCGGGGACTCTAACATCAGCCAGTTGCCCCGAAATTTCCTCATCAAATTCCAATACCAGGCTCCTGCCAGATCTAACTCTTGAACGAGTTTCCATTTTGCCTGAATACTTCTGACGTCTTCAAACCAGACAACATGATCCATGCCGCTTTTCTTATATGTAAACCACGGACTTTGGGCAGTCTGCGCATACCGGATCAACGCGCCGTTTTCAACAGCAAGATCCACTGCCTGCACATTTCCGATCGTCTGAGCCCTTGTAACTCCTCTCTCATAAGGAAGCTGCCAGTCATATCCATAGTTCGGTATCCCCAAAATCAATTTTTCCGCCGGGATCTGGCTAAGAGCATACTCGACAACTTGACGTACTTTATCAAGCGGTGCGACAGCCATCGGAGGTCCGTACGTATACCCCCACTCGTAAGTCATTAAAAAAACGTAATCCGCGTTCTCCCCGATCAGTCTGTAATCCGCCCCTTCTACAAGAAGCCCTCTCTGTTCGTTTGACACCTTCGGCGGAACTGCCACAGATACCGTATATCCTTCCGGTCTTAAAAGTTCTCTCATTTTCCCGATAAACGCAGCATACTGAACTTTATTTTCAGGCAAAACATATTCAAAATCAATATTGACTCCCGCAAAGCCCCGCCTTCTTACTTCAGCAGTCAACTGTTCCAAAAGCCTTTCCTGTACCTCGACATTTTCCGTAAGCACTTTTACAAGCTGATTATTAAAAGCTCCTTCCGAAAACGGCGTAAGAACCATGATCGGTTTTGCTCCGTGACGCCATGCGGTCTCTATCATCCAAAGATCGTCTTGCAAAGGCGGAACCAGATTCCCTTCAAATGTAAAACCATAAGAAAATACAAGAAGTTCTTTTAACGCAGGAAACGACTGTTCTAAAATTTCTTTATCTATAAAAGGATAAGCATATCCGCCGATCGTTTTCCCTTTTGCCAATTCAGGCTGTGTACTTTCCTCTGCCTGCCCCTCATCAACTTCCAACAAAAGAAGCGCCTGCCCGGGCACGATCTGATTTTTGTCTTTTAGCTGATTATCATAAACGATCTTCCAAACGGGCACGCCAAATTTTACCGCAATGCCGGACAACGTATCTCCTTTTTCCACAACATAGATCAATAATAAATCACCCCCGTAACAAAAGACTATGCTTTTGCCCGAGG
>OODP01001619.1_pt1 | contig 12781 bp, 11 predicted proteins | sample 1671011 | NCBI WGS metagenome assembly OODP01 (sample SAMN06348113, study PRJEB24527) | human gut metagenome | biome: human gut; feature: ankylosing spondylitis patient; material: feces | host: Homo sapiens | place: China | collected 2015-10
TAATAATGAAGCTACATAACAAAGCTACAATTTCGAGATCATTCTCTCCCTCGCTTATTCCACCAACGCTATCCACAATAAAATGCCAAGAAATATACAGCATCGACTATATTTATACACCATCTATGTATAAAAAGTATAAAAAAGATAGTATTTATGCACTAATATCCAATTTAATGCATATTTTTGCACCGTTCACAGAATAATTATACAAGATGATGAAGAAGAAAGCCAACCGTTTAGATGCCATTAAAATGATTATCTCAAGCAAAGAGATAGGTTCTCAGGAAGAGTTGCTGCAAGCACTTGCAGCGGAAGGTTTCGAGTTGACACAAGCCACTCTTTCACGCGATCTGAAGCAACTGAAAGTAGCCAAAGCCGCTACTATGCAGGGTAAATACGTATATGTACTGCCGAACGACATTATGTACAAACGTTCGGGCGATCAAAGTGCAACGGAAATGCTTATGAACAACGGTTTCATCTCCATGCAATTCTCCGGCAACCTGGCTGTCATTAAAACCCGACCCGGATACGCAAGCAGCATGGCATATGACATTGACAACCGTGAATTCAGTGACATTATCGGTACGATTGCCGGTGACGATACCATCTTGCTCGTGTTACGCGAAGGGGCAGACCAACGATCCGTACGCAGCTATCTATCCATCATTATCCCGAATATTCAATAACCGGAGTTTATATGGAAATAAGAAACGGGATATCTGGTTTTCAGAATCCGGTTTCTCTTATTTCATATAATATCTGACATACATAATCTATATAACTATATAACTATATATCTATACACTAAATAAAGAAATGGATACTCAACAAATAGATGTTATGGTAGCCGACGCCTCACACGAGGTATACGTTGACACTATTTTGGAGACAATCAGAAATGCAGCTAAAGTTCGCGGGACAGGTATTGCAGAGCGTACACACGAATATGTTGCCACCAAGATGAAGGAAGGAAAAGCAATCATTGCCCTTGAAGGAGAGAAATTCGCTGGTTTCACTTACATTGAATCATGGGGGAACAAGCAATATGTGGCTACTTCCGGATTGATCGTACATCCCGACTATCGCGGGCTGGGCCTAGCGAAACGTATCAAACAAGCCTCCTTCCTGTTAGCTCGCCTACGATGGCCCAAGGCAAAGATATTCAGCCTCACCAGCGGTGCAGCGGTGATGAAGATGAATACGGAACTGGGTTACGTGCCCGTCACTTTCAATGAACTGACGGATGATGACGCTTTCTGGAAAGGATGCGAAGGATGCACCAATCATGACATCCTCGTATCAAAGAACCGCAAGTTCTGCATCTGCACCGCAATGCTTTACGATCCGGAAGACCCCAAGAATATGAAAAAAGAACAAGAAAGAAATAATATTTAAATAAAGATACACACTATGGAGAAGAAGAAGAAAGTAGTAGTAGCATTCAGTGGAGGTCTCGACACCTCGTTTACTGTGATGTATCTGGCTAAGGAAAAAGGGTATGAAGTGTATGCCGCTTGTGCCAATACCGGTGGTTTCAGTCCGGAACAACTGAAACAGAACGAAGAAAATGCTTATAAACTGGGTGCCGTCAAATACGTAACGCTCGACGTCACGCAGGAGTATTACGAAAAGAGCCTGAAATATATGATATTCGGCAATGTTCTCCGTAATGGCACTTATCCTATCTCCGTCAGTTCCGAACGTATCTTCCAGGCACTGGCAATCGCCCGTTATGCAAACGAGATCGGTGCGGACGCTATCGCACACGGCTCTACGGGAGCCGGTAACGATCAGATTCGTTTCGATATGACGTTCCTGGTACTTGCCCCGGGGGTAGAAATCATTACCCTGACCCGCGACATGGCATTGAGCCGTCAGGAAGAGATCGACTACCTGAACAAGAACGGGTTCAGCGCCGACTTCACGAAATTGAAATACTCTTATAATGTAGGGCTTTGGGGCACATCGATCTGTGGCGGAGAGATTCTCGACTCTACGCAGGGGCTGCCTGAAACAGCTTACCTGAAGCAAGTGACCAAGGAGGGAAGCGAACAACTACGCCTTGAATTCAAGAATGGAGAACTCTGTGCCGTCAACGGTGAAGTGTTCGATGACAAAATCAAAGCCATCCAGAAAGTAGAAGAGATCGGTGCCCCTTACGGAATCGGGCGCGACATGCACGTAGGCGATACGATTATCGGTATCAAAGGACGTGTAGGGTTCGAGGCTGCCGCTCCGATGCTGATTATCGGTGCCCACCGTTTCCTTGAAAAATACACGCTGAGCAAATGGCAGCAGTACTGGAAAGACCAGGTAGCCAACTGGTATGGCATGTTCCTTCACGAAAGCCAATACCTCGAACCGGTGATGCGCGACATCGAAGCCATGCTTCAAGAGTCACAACGGAACGTTAACGGTACGGTCATCCTCGAACTGCATCCACTTTGCTTCTCTACCATCGGAGTAGACTCCAAAGATGATCTGGTGAAGAACAAATTCGGTGAATACGGAGAGATGCAAAAAGGCTGGACTGCCGAAGATGCCAAAGGATTTATCAAGGTGACTTCCACCCCGCTACGTGCATATTATGCGAACCACAAAGACGAAATTATTTAAGTTTTTAAGAACTAAGTTATGATTAAAGCAGGAATTATCGGTGGTGCAGGATATACGGCAGGCGAATTGATCCGTTTACTCATTCACCATCCCGAAACAGAAATAGTATTTATAAACAGCAGCAGTAATGCCGGCAACAAGATTACCGATGTACACGAGGGCTTATACGGAGAATGCGACCTGACCTTCACCGATGAGCTTCCGCTGGAAGACATCGATGTACTGTTCTTCTGTACCGCACATGGCGACACTAAGAAATTCATGGAAAGCCACAACATACCCGAAGATTTAAGGATCATCGACCTTTCCATGGATTACCGTATCGCTTCGCCGGAACATGACTTCATCTACGGTTTGCCCGAACTGAACCGCCGGGCTACGTGCAAAGCCAAACATGTAGCCAATCCCGGCTGTTTTGCCACCTGCATCCAGTTGGGGCTCCTCCCGTTGGCCAAGCACCTGATGCTGAATGAGGACGTAATGGTAAACGCCATCACCGGAAGCACGGGAGCAGGTGTCAAGCCGGGGGCAACCAGCCATTTCAGCTGGCGCAACAACAACATGAGCGTCTACAAAGCTTTCGACCACCAGCATGTGCCCGAAATCAAGCAGTCGCTGAAGCAACTGCAAAACAGCTTTGATTCCGAGATCGACTTCATCCCGTACCGGGGAGATTTTCCGCGCGGCATCTTCGCCACCATCGTTGTTAAAACGAAAGTTGCCTTGGACGAGATTGTCCGCATGTACGAGGAGTACTATGCAAAAGACTCTTTCGTACACATCGTGGACAAGAACATCGACCTCAAACAGGTAGTCAATACCAACAAATGCCTGTTGCATCTGGAGAAACACGGTGACAAGCTGCTCATCATCTCCTGCATCGACAACCTGCTGAAAGGTGCCAGCGGACAAGCCGTTCACAACATGAACCTGATGTTTAACCTGGAAGAGACAGTAGGATTAAAACTGAAACCTTCCGCTTTCTAAATAAAGATGAACTTATTCGACGTATATCCCCTTTTCGATATAAACATAGTGAAAGGCAAAGGTTGCCATGTATGGGATGAAAACGGCACGGAATACCTCGACCTCTACGGAGGTCATGCCGTAATCTCCATCGGACATGCCCATCCTCACTATGTAGAAATGATCAGTAACCAAGTAGCTACGCTTGGTTTCTATTCCAATTCCGTCATCAACAAACTGCAACAGGAAGTGGCTGCCCGTCTGGGAAAAATTTCAGGCTATGACGATTATTCACTCTTCCTTATTAACAGCGGTGCGGAAGCGAACGAAAACGCTTTGAAGCTCGCCTCTTTCCATACCGGCAGAACCAAGGTGATCTCTTTCAGCAAAGCTTTCCATGGGCGCACCTCTTTGGCGGTCGAAGCTACGGATAATCCTAAAATCATCGCTCCTATCAATGCCAACGGGCATATGACTTATCTTCCCCTGAACGATACGGATGCCCTGAAAGCCGAACTGTCAAAGGGAGATACGTGTGCTGTCATCATAGAAGGCATTCAGGGAGTAGGCGGCATACAAATACCGACCAGGGAATTCTTCCGGGAACTCCGGAAAGCCTGTACGGAGAACGGCACTGTCCTCATCCTGGATGAAATACAAAGCGGATACGGCCGCAGCGGGAAATTCTTCGCCCATCAGTACGCAGGCATCCGGCCGGATATCATCACCGTAGCCAAAGGAATCGGAAACGGCTTCCCGATGGCAGGGGTATTGATTAGCCCGATGTTCAAACCAGTTTACGGCATGTTGGGAACGACTTTCGGTGGCAATCACCTTGCCTGTTCGGCAGCATTGGCTGTGATGGACGTAATAGAGCAGGAGCATTTGGTAGAAAACGCAGCAACCGTGGGGGGGTATCTGTTGGAAGAACTGAAAAAATTCCCTCAGATCAAGGAAGTACGCGGACAAGGATTGATGATCGGCATGGAATTCGACCAACCCGTGAAAGAGATCCGCAACCGCCTCATCCACGAACAAAAAGTATTTACCGGTGCCAGCGGGACAAATGTCATCCGTCTGTTGCCTCCCCTCTGCCTCAGCAAAGCAGAAGCCGGGGAATTCCTCTCGCGGTTCAAAAGCATACTTGATTAATAGCCGATAAAAAAGGGAGAAAATCAAAAGGGAATTCAGTCTCTTTTATATCCTATTTCCAGCGACAGAAAAACAAGGATGTAACGAATTAAAAAGCAACATCTTACAGAGTTTTCCTCTTGACTCAATATAAAGAACATCCGGATGTTTTATACAATAACACCCGGATGTTTTGATATAGAACATGGGGATGTTTTATACCACAACACCCCCATGTTCTTACAATTAACTTCAAAGCCTTTCTTCTCCTTAAAGGCTCATAATCGCATTTCCTAAGAATATCCTTATTATTCCCAAGGGATGGCCATCGTACTGTTGAATTGATACAAAAGCACAATATTAGCCTATAAAATCAATAAAATATAAACTCTTTTATTCGCTTTCTCGTTTTTTCCTTATAACTTTGTCTCCAGTAGACTAAATAACATCAAATTATGAAAGTAGCTATCATTGGTGCAGGAAATATGGGTTCCGCCATAGCACGCGGTTTAGCCCGGCAGTCAGGAACAGAACGTGAAATCATCGTTTCAAATCCTAGTAACGGCAAGTTGGAGAAGCTGAAAGCAGACTTCCCCGTCATCCAAACGACCAACGACAATGCGGAAGCGGCCAACAATGCCGATGTCATTATTGTTGCCGTTAAACCTTGGTTGATGGAAAAGGTACTCTCCCCGCTCCGCCTGAAACGTTCACAGATACTCGTCTCATTGGCAGCCGGCATCTGTTTCGACGACCTGGCACACTTCTGCGGAGAACCTGAGATGGCTATCTTCCGTGTCGTGCCCAATACGGCCATTGCCGAACGTGCCAGCATGACGCTCATCTCCGCACGCAACGCATCCGATAAGCAGAAACAGCTTCTGATGGACATGTTCAACGAAATGGGCTTGGCAATGATGATACAAGAATCCAAGCTGGCTGCCGCCACCTCCCTGACTTCCTGTGGCATAGCCTACGTATTGAAGTATGTACAGGCCGCCATGCAGGCAGGCATTGAAATGGGCATCTCTCCCAAGGATGCCATGACCATGATCGCCCAGTCCCTTGAAGGAGCTGCGGAAATATTGTTGAACAACGACACCCATCCAAGCGTCGAAATAGACAAAGTCACTACTCCCGGAGGAATCACGATCAAAGGTATCAACGAACTGGAACATGCCGGATTCACCTCGGCAGTGATCAGAGCCATGAAAGCGAGCAAATCCTGACAGGTTGCCGCCTTTTACAAATCATCATTAACCACAATAACTTATATTGCTACGACATGAACGACCAAATCAGACAAATAGCTGAACGCTTGCGCGGACTGCGCGATGTATTGGAACTCACAGCGGATGATATTGCCCGCGACTGTGATATCACCGCTGACGAATACCTTTTGGCAGAAACTGGAGACTATGATATCTCCGTGAGTATGCTGCAAAAGATCGCGCGCAACTACGGCATCGCGCTCGATGCACTCATGTTCGGTGAAGAGCCCAAGATGAGTACGTACTTCCTCACCCGCGCAGGGAAAGGAACCAGCATCGAACGCACCAAAGCCTATAAATACCAGTCGCTCGCCGCGGGATTCATGAACCGCAATGCCGACCCGTTCATCGTGACAGTAGAACCGAACGACAACCCCATACACTACAACAGCCACAGCGGTCAGGAATTCACCTTGGTACTCGAAGGGCGGATGATGATCAGCATAGACGGAAAAGAACTGGTACTCAACCAAGGCGACAGCCTCTATTTCAACTCAAAACTTCCACACGGCATGAAAGCGCTCGATGGCAAGACCGTGCGTTTCCTCTCCGTAATAATGTAAATACAACTAATGGTAGAAAGATTTTTATCTCAGACAACATTCACTTCACAAGAAGACTTCATCAGGAACCTGAAAATAAATGTACCTGAGAACTTTAATTTCGGTTACGACATAGTAGATGCCTGGGCAACCGAACAATCCGACAAGCCCGCTTTATTGTGGACGAACGACAAAGGCGAACATATCCAGTTTTCTTTCAGCGATATGAAACGCTACTCGGACATGACCGCATCTTATTTCCAATCGCTGGGCATCGGCCGTGGCGACATGGTGATGCTGATACTGAAACGACGGTATGAATTCTGGTTCAGCATCATCGCCCTTCACAAGCTGGGAGCCACAGTGATCCCCGCCACCCATCTGCTGACAAAGAAAGACATCGTATACCGTTGCAATGCCGCAGATATAAAGATGATCGTCTGTGCCGGTGAAGAGGTGATCACCAAGCACATCAAAGAGGCTTTGCCGGATTGTCCGACCGTAAAAAGGCTCGTGAGCGTTGGTCCGGTAATACCCGAAGGATTCGAGGATTTCCACAAAGGCATAGAATCGGCCCCTCCCTTCGTCAAGCCCGAACACAGCAATACCAATGATGATATTTCATTGATGTACTTCACTTCGGGGACGACCGGTGAACCTAAAATGGTGGCACACGACTTTACTTACCCATTGGGACATATCGTCACGGGCAGTTTCTGGCACAACCTGACAGAGGACAGCCTCCATCTGACCATTGCCGATACTGGCTGGGGAAAAGCCGTATGGGGAAAACTGTACGGACAATGGATCGCAGGAGCCAACATCTTCGTTTACGACCACGAGAAATTCACACCGGGAGACATCCTTGAAAAGATACAGGATTACCACGTCACCTCCTTGTGCGCACCGCCCACCATCTTCCGTTTCCTGATTCACGAAGACCTGAGCAAATACGACCTATCTTCACTGCAATACTGCACCATCGCTGGCGAAGCATTGAACCCCGCAGTTTTCGACACATTCAAGAAACTGACTGGTATCAAGCTGATGGAAGGTTTCGGTCAAACCGAAACAACGCTGACCGTAGCCACCATGCCTTGGATGGAACCCAAACCCGGAAGCATGGGTTTGCCCAATCCGCAATACGATGTCGATCTCATCGACCATGAAGGTCGTTCAGTGGAAGCCGGTGAACAGGGGCAAATCGTGATCCGCACCAGTAAAGGCAAGCCGCTGGGATTGTTCAAGGAATACTACCGCGATGCCGAACGTACCCACGAAGCATGGCATGACGGCATTTATTATACCGGTGATGTAGCCTGGAAAGATGAAGACGGTTATCTCTGGTTCGTAGGCCGGGCAGACGACGTTATAAAAAGCTCCGGCTACCGTATCGGCCCGTTTGAAGTGGAAAGTGCCTTGATGACACATCCGGCTGTCGTGGAATGCGCCATCACCGGTGTTCCGGACGAAATTCGCGGTCAAGTGGTAAAGGCTACCATCGTCTTGTCGAAAGACTACAAGGACCGCGCGGGTGACGAACTGGTCAAGGAATTGCAGAACCATGTAAAGAGAGTGACTGCCCCCTACAAATATCCCCGTGTCATAGAGTTTGTAGACGAATTGCCCAAAACAATCAGTGGAAAAATCCGTCGGGTGGAGATTCGCAAAAATGATGCAAAAGAAGGATAATCATGTTGCAAACGGGCTTATCTGAAAGGATAAACGCTAACGTTTGCATCAAAAGTAGTATATATTGAACTATTTTTCATCGGCAGAACCAAAAACATCCTCTACATTTGTGTTCATAATACAACAAAAACTAAAGGTAAAAATGATCACGAGTAGAAAGATTTCACAGGTAGATGTTTTCGCGGGGAGCCCTTGGGAGGTAGCGAGCATAAAGAACCTGCTAATTGCAGCTTACATTGAAGTATCGACAAAAGACAAAGGAACAGACGGAATATTATTATCCGTACCTTGCGAGTATTACACCGCTGCCATGCGGGTAATAAGCAACCGAAGAGTTTCGTAGGTTTAAAGAGAATCGAAGCTGTACGACAAGCTTTGAATTTGTAATAATAGGATATGTCAGACTTTTGGCATATCCTATTATTTTGCCCGAAACAAACCGTTGTTCTTTCAGAGCCGGAGATTACCTTCTTTTCATCCTATAAAAGCCGATCCGATAAAGATAAAGTATACATTTATGTAGCCAAGAGTTATTGGCTTACAGTTATCACCATCCTTTATTTTTACATAATAATATTGTATTACTCTCTTGCCAACCACCTTAAATCAAGCAAACAGACCCTCTTGAATGGATATTAGCACCTACCTATTTAAATAAAGAGAAGTAATATTTTAATAAAAAGAATACCTACTTTAACCGAATCATCTCAATTATCTTCCTAATTTATAGTAAAATTAAAATCCGGCAGAAATTTAATTTTAGTAATCGAACAAATATTAATAAAAATAGACCTTGCAGTTGAAAGAAGTCTGCTGTTACTTTGCAGTGTCAAAACTTACACTCACATGAAAGAGAAAATGATTTATATATTTACAGCATTAATCAAATAATTTATGAGGAAATTTATTACAGGTGCTTTGCTACTGGGAACCACTGTCCATGCCCAGCAAATCAAAGGTGACTTTGATAAACAAACGGACTGGGGTGTACAAACATCATTTTCGGGACCCGACCCCTCTTTCACCGATATGGGTATTACTCCCGATGGGTGGTCAGCTTTGAATGTGACTCAGATGGGGCTCAATTTCCCATTAGTTTTCGGGGATGCCGGAATGGAAGGGAACGGAAAAAGTGTCAAAATGATGAATCGCAAATTGGGAGCTTTTGGAATCGGAGCCAATTCTCCAAGCTACATTACACTGGGTACTACCTGGGTATATGCCGATATTCTGGGCGTCATGTCCCAATTGGGAGACAAGAGCGATCCGGACGATAGCAACGGTGGCTCATTGGGTGGAATTGATTTCAACTTCCGTCCCGATTCAATCTCCGGTTATTTCAAGAGGTCACACGGTACTCAGAATCCGGACGAGATTGCCCAAATCATCGTTTATTCCTGGATCGGCACATCCAAGTCCTATTCACCTGTTGGCGACGGCATGGATCTCACGGAGAATCTTCCGAAAGAGGCACTCGTAGACCGGGACATAGATATATTAGGAATCCAAAATGACGGCAAACCGGCAAACGGTATAACGCTGATCGGTAAACAAATGTACTCGATCGAGGGAAACTTGCCCGATTGGACACGTATTTCCGTTCCGATCGAATACCAGCGTGAAGAGAATCCGATGAAGCTAAATGTGATCATCTCCTCAGCCGATTATTTCAACCGTTCCAATATCGGAACCGAAAATCAGTTATGGGCAGATAATGTCCGTTTCATCTACAATTCAAAATTGAAATCAATCACTATCGACGGTAAAGCACTGGATGGCTTCGATGAAGATACGTTGACTTATGTATTGCCACAAGCCGATGCGTCTAAAACCGTTGCAGCCAAAGCTTTCGGCAAGAATGCAAACGTGACGATCGGTGAACTGAAAGACTCGCAAAGAACCATCACAGTTGAAGACCTAACAGCTGCCGGAGTGAAGAAGCATGTCTACACCTTAATATATAAGGGCGCACCTGCCGAACTATCATGGAAACAGGTCAGCGCGGAAGATTGCGTATATGGAAATACGATCGACATTAAGCCGGTTTCAGCCAATACGGAGGGATTATTCAGTTATGAAATCAGCAATACCGATCTGGCTGAGATTGTGGATGGAAATCAGTTGCATTTCAAAGGAGTAGGTGAAATAAAAATTACAGCCAGACAAGCCGCAGGTGGAGAATATTCACCATCAGTGTCCGAGCCTCTGGTACTGAATGTCCGGAAAGCTCCGTTGGTGATCGGTGTAAAGGATATCGAACGTAAATATAATTACTCGGACGATAAATTCGAGTTCGTATACGAAGGACTGAAAAACGACGATGCCGAACATATCGACCGGGTATTCACCGTCAAACCCGTAGTATCTATTCCTGAACAGACACTACCGAACGGTAAGATATTGAAAACGACGAAAGGAGTTTATGTAGGAGAATATGTATTGACAGTTTCCGGTGCTACTGCAGCAAACTACGAACCGACCTATACAACCGGTACATTGACCGTGACCCCGGCCGCTCCTATAGTGATCGGAATCAAGGCTGCCAGCGTGGATGAGGGCAGCGACCTTCCGGTTCTGACGGTGGATTACAGTAAGTTGATCGGTGAAGACAAATTAGACCACTCTCTGGTATTCTCAGCGGAGCCTACCCTCAAAACTTCAGCAGTGAAAGGCTCTCCAGCGGGTACATACGATATCCTCTTCGATGCAGAAGGCACATTGACAGAAGCAGCTAAAAAGAATTATGAAAGCATTTCTTATGCCGAGAAAGGGGTGTTGACTATTAAAGCTATCAAGACTCAGCCTGCATTCGAGGATCTGGTAAGCAAAGTAGAAGGGTTGCCTGAAAAAGAATACGTATATGCCGGTTATACCGATATTTTAGGAAGAATTCTTGTCTATGACAAGGAAGGAAACCTGATGGATCCCGACCTGTTAACTTTCAGCACGAACTCAAACAGTGCATTCGGCATTGAAAAGAACGGGGACTACCGTTTGTGGGGAAGTGTAAATGGAGCCACTGGTGATGTAGAAATAAAAGTTACGGTAAAAGAGACAGAAACAACACTGCCTGTAACAGAAGTTGTAGGTCATACGCTCATCTTGAAAAAAGAAGCGAATATCCGTCCTAAGGATTTTGCTCTGTCTGCCGGTGATTTTATAGGAAACATGGGTGATGCATTTCCTATTTATATCCAAAGTGAAGAAATTCTGGAAAAAGACTTGGATGCTTTCGGTATGTTAGGAGCATTTGTTACTTGTCCGACATTGAATATTGAAACACCCGATGGCATTCTGAAACTGGAAGTAGATCCCGAAAGTGACTATAAAAACAGTTTCAAAGAAGAAGCGGTAGAGAAACTTCACCAATTGCCTACCGGAAAATATTCATTCACTCTGGAAGGAGGCGAATCCACACAATATGCCTACAACTATGACAATACGGTCAAAGGAGTAATGTTGGTACCGGGCAAGTCAACGGTTGAAATAAAAGGTATCGATAATTTGGTTTACGGACGCAAGGAACCGTTCAAGATAGAAATTGAAGCAAACGGATCTCCCGTCACTGAATATACGATTACCAAGAATTTTATTCAGGAAACCGATGCAGTCGGAGAATATAAAGTCCTGAGCGTAGGAACAGACACGATTACGTTTACCATCCCTGCCACAGAGCAGACAATCGAAGAAACCTGTGTACGGATACTGACTGTAAACAAAGCGACTTTGATCGTTACTCCGGAGGATATTATCTGCAAAGAGGGAAGTGTGGTGATTCCAGAAACATACGAGTTTAAATACGAAGGTTTCGTAAATGAAGATAATGCAAGCTCACTAGATGTCCTTCCTATTGGAATCTGCCAAGTAACAGAGACAGCAAAAGAAGGTGAAGTCTTTACGATTTTCGCAACCGGTGCAGAAGACGATCATTATGATTTCGTCTACCGTGAAGGGAAGTTTATGATCAACGGTGAACAGGGTATTACCAATAATACCGCAGACGGAAAGATCAGAGTACTCTTTACGAAAGGCAATCTCGTCATACAAGGAAACGAGGATGCTTTGCCCATTGCTATTTATAACCTTCAGGGAGTGTTGGTTGCCAACTTTGACGGTAGGGACGCTATTATCCCCGTAGCCCTTTCGGGTCATGGCATCTACATTGTCAGAATAGGTAATTACGCAAGTAAGATCGTTATCGATTAGTTTTCAATCTATGTAATAGCAAGAGTGTCTGTCAAAAGTCGTGCTTTTGACAGACACTCTTTTTTTTGTTTCAAGAATTTTCCGAACCATATCGATTCTTTTACGATCTGACCACTTTGAATATCTTTGCCATGTTTTGTGTTTGCACTTTTATGATAAAATCTTTCCTTAAAGATAACGAGCATATTGAACCTAAAAGAGTGAACCAATTCTTTCTCCTAAAGTATTCATATCCAAAAGGTAACGGAGATAAAAAGAAAGAGACGAACCGTGGAAAACACGATTCGTCCCTTAGAGTACTCGAAGCGGGACTTGAACCCGCACAGCCGCAATGGCCAAGGGATTTTAAGT
>OODP01001626.1_pt1 | contig 12747 bp, 8 predicted proteins | sample 1671011 | NCBI WGS metagenome assembly OODP01 (sample SAMN06348113, study PRJEB24527) | human gut metagenome | biome: human gut; feature: ankylosing spondylitis patient; material: feces | host: Homo sapiens | place: China | collected 2015-10
GTTGACCGATAAGATTTATCGTGAAGGCGTGGAAAAAGGTAATGAAGAAGCCAAGCGTCTTATCGTAAATGCTCAGGAAGAAGCGAAGAAGATTATTGAGGAAGCTCATAAACAAGCGGAATCAATTATTGCCTCCTCTCACAAATCTGCCGACGAACTGGCAGAAAATACCAAATCAGAATTAAAGTTGTTTGCTGGTCAAGCTGTAAATGCATTAAAATCGGAGATTGCAACAATCATTACCGATAAGATTGTGACTGCCCAAGTGAAAGATTTTGCGCAGAATAAAGATTTTCTAAATGCATTCATTGTTGCACTTGCTTCAAAATGGAGTGTAAACGAGCCGATTATTATTTCTACAGCCGATGCTGAATCGTTGAAAAAATATTTCGCTGCAAATGCCAAAGCTCTTCTTGATAAAGGTGTGAAAATCGAACAAGTAAATGGTATTAAAACACTGTTCTCTGTCTCTCCGGCGGATGGTTCTTATAAGGTGAACTTCGGAGAAGAGGAATTTATGAACTATTTTAAAGAGTTCTTGCGTCCTCAGTTGGTAGAAATGCTATTCTAAAGAGAACTGTTATGAATAAATATTATTACTTGGTAGCCGGTTTGCCTGAACTTACACTAGAAGATAGCAAACTGAATTATACAGTAGCCGATTTTAAGACGGAAATTTATCCCGGACTTTCTACTTCGGATCAGAAGTTGATGGATTTGTTCTATCTGAAATTCGATAATACAAATGTTCTTAAATTATTGAAAGATAAGGATGTTATTATTGATATGCGGGGGAATTTCTCTGCTGAAGAACTGAATGAATACATCGCTACCATCAAAGAAGGGGGTGAGGTAAGTGCTAAAGAATTCCCTTCTTATCTTTCTACTTTTATTTCCGATTATTTTAGTATGCCTGCTGAAAGTGCAGTATTGTTGGAAGATCATCTGGCAGCACTGTATTATGCATATGCTATGAAATGCGAAAATAAATTTGTAGCATCTTGGTTTGAATTTAATCAGACAGTCAATAATATCCTGGTTGCTTTCACAGCTCGTAAGTATAAATGGGATATCGCTCAGAATGTTGTGGGTGATACGGAGGTATGTGAGGCATTGCGTACTTCGGGAGCCCGTGATTTCGGATTATCGGGTGAGGTGGAATGTTTTGAACAATTACTTAAAATCAGTGAGATCACAGAGCTTATCGAACGTGAAAAGAAACTGGATTCACTGCGTTGGGATTGGATAGACGAAGCTACTTTTTTCGATTATTTTACGATTGAACGTATTTTCGCTTTCTTGTTACAACTGGAAATGATTGAACGGTGGATATCATTGGATAAAGAAAAGGGAAATCAATTGTTCCGAAGCATTATTGAATCGCTGAAGAATGAAGTACAGATTCCCGCAGAATTCAGATAATAAATTTAAAAAAATATATGGCAACAAAAGGAACTGTTAGTGGCGTTATTGCCAACATGGTGACCCTCGTCGTTGACGGACCGGTAGCTCAGAATGAGATATGCTATATCTCGACAGGTGGTGACCGATTGATGGCGGAGGTTATTAAGGTAGTAGGTTCGCATGTGTATGTTCAGGTGTTTGAAAGTACCCGTGGACTGAAAGTAGGAGCTGAAGCCGAATTTACTGGACACATGCTTGAGGTGACATTAGGACCGGGCATGTTATCGAAGAATTATGATGGTCTTCAGAATGACCTCGATAAGATGGATGGCGTTTTCTTGAAAAGAGGACAATATACATATCCATTGGATAAAGAAAAAGTATGGCATTTTGTACCTTTGGTAAAAGAAGGTGATAAAGTACAAGCCTCTGCGTGGCTGGGTCAAGTAGATGAAAATTTCCAGCCTTTGAAAATTATGGCTCCTTTTACACAAAAGGGAACATGTACCGTAAAGTCTATAGTGCCTGAAGGAGATTATCGGATTGAGGATGTTATTGCTGTTCTGACGGATGAAGAGGGTAATGATGTACTGGTAAACATGATTCAGAAGTGGCCGGTTAAACGGGCTATGACAAATTATAAAGAAAAACCTCGTCCTTTCAAATTACTGGAAACTGGTGTACGGGTAATTGATACTGTTAATCCTATTGTTGAAGGTGGAACCGGTTTTATCCCTGGACCGTTCGGTACGGGTAAGACCGTACTTCAGCATGCTATCTCTAAACAGGCTGAAGCTGACATTGTAATTATCGCTGCTTGCGGTGAACGTGCGAATGAGGTTGTGGAAATCTTTACTGAATTCCCTGAGTTGGTAGACCCACATACTGGGCGTAAATTGATGGAACGTACAATCATTATTGCAAATACATCTAATATGCCTGTAGCTGCCCGTGAAGCATCTGTATATACTGCAATGTCATTGGCTGAGTATTATCGTTCAATGGGATTGAAAGTCTTGTTGATGGCTGACTCTACTTCCCGCTGGGCACAGGCTTTGCGTGAGATGTCCAACCGTATGGAAGAGTTGCCTGGACCTGATGCATTCCCTATGGATTTGTCATCTATCATCTCCAATTTTTACGGTCGTGCAGGGTATGTAAAACTGGACAACGGAGAAACCGGGTCTATCACATTTATAGGTACGGTATCACCGGCAGGTGGTAATTTGAAGGAACCTGTGACGGAAAACACGAAAAAGGTGGCACGTTGCTTCTATGCTTTGGAACAAGATCGTGCTGATAAGAAACGTTATCCGGCAGTGAATCCGATTGACTCCTATTCCAAATATATTGAATATCCTGAGTTTGAAGCTTATATTTCCGAGCATATCAATGATGAATGGATTGGTAAAGTAAACGAAATAAAGACGCGTTTGCAGCGTGGTAAGGAAATTGCCGAGCAGATTAATATTCTAGGTGACGATGGTGTACCAGTGGAATATCACGTGACTTTCTGGAAATCGGAATTGATCGACTTTGTTATCCTGCAACAAGATGCATTTGATGAAATTGATGCTGTGACTCCAATGGAGCGTCAAGAAGACATTCTGAATATGGTAATCGATATTTGTCATACAGAGTTTGAATTTGATAACTTCAACGAAGTAATGGATTACTTTAAAAAGATGATCAATGTCTGCAAACAGATGAACTACTCGAAATTTAAATCAGAGCAGTATGAAGGTTTCCAGAAGCAGTTGAAAGAGCTGATTGCCGAGAGAAGTGTCAAATAATGATTAGTAAATAGTAATTTGTAATTAAATAGAGATGGCAACAAAAGCATTTCAAAAAATATATACCAAAATAACTCAGATAACTAAAGCTACCTGTTCGCTGAAAGCAACAGGAGTGGGTTATGATGAGTTGGCCACTGTAAATGGCAAACTGGCTCAGGTGGTAAAAATTGCCGGTGACGATGTGACGTTGCAGGTATTTGAGGGTACGGAAGGTATTCCTACCAATGCCGAAGTCGTATTTTTAGGTAAATCTCCTACGCTGAAAGTTAGCGAGCAACTTGCAGGTCGCTTCTTCAATGCCTTTGGAGATCCGATCGATGGGGGACCGGAAATTGAAGGACAGGAAGTTCCCATTGGTGGTCCGTCAGTAAATCCGGTTCGCCGTAAACAACCTTCGGAGTTGATTGCGACCGGAATTGCAGGTATTGACTTGAATAACACATTGGTATCAGGACAGAAAATTCCATTCTTTGCAGACCCGGATCAGCCGTTTAACCAGGTGATGGCAAATGTAGCTTTGCGTGCTGAAACAGATAAGATTATCTTGGGTGGTATGGGTATGACCAATGATGACTATTTGTATTTTAAAAACGTATTCTCGAATGCAGGCGCACTCGACCGTATCGTCAGCTTTATGAATACAACGGAAAATCCTCCGGTAGAACGTTTGCTGATTCCCGATATGGCTTTGACTGCTGCGGAATATTTTGCAGTAGAGCATAATGAAAAAGTATTGGTGTTGCTTACTGATATGACATCTTATGCCGATGCTTTGGCAATCGTGTCCAACCGTATGGATCAGATTCCTTCAAAGGATTCCATGCCAGGTTCTATTTACTCAGATTTGGCAAAGATATATGAGAAGGCTGTACAGTTCCCGTCAGGTGGTTCTATTACAATTATCGCTGTGACAACTTTATCAGGAGGTGATATTACACATGCTGTGCCGGATAATACCGGTTATATTACGGAAGGTCAGTTGTTCCTGCGTCGTGATAGTGATATTGGTAAGGTTATTGTTGACCCGTTCCGTTCACTTTCTCGTTTGAAACAGTTGGTAACTGGTAAGAAAACACGTAAAGACCATCCTCAGGTAATGAATGCGGCCGTACGTCTATACGCTGATGCTGCTAATGCTAAAACCAAGTTGGAAAATGGTTTTGATTTGACCAATTATGATGAACGTACTTTGGCTTTTGCCAAGGATTATTCTAATCAATTGCTTGCTATTGATGTTAACCTCGACACTACTGAAATGTTGGATGTAGCTTGGGGATTGTTCGGCAAGTATTTCCGTCCTGAAGAGGTCAATATCAAGAAAGAACTTGTTGATCAGTATTGGCCCGAGGAAGGCAAATAATTAGTAATTTATAAATTAGTAATTGAAACAACGTGGCTATAAAATTTCAATATAATAAAACTTCGCTTCAACAACTTGAAAAACAGTTGAAAGTGCGTGTGCGTACACTTCCTATCATTAAAAATAAGGAGAGTGCGTTGCGTATGGAAGTGAAGCGCTGCAAAATAGAAGCAGTCGATTTAGAGGAAAGGCTGGAAAAGCAAATCCAGGCTTATGAAGCCATGTTCGCACTTTGGAATGAGTTTGATTCCTCATTGATAAAAGTAAATGATGTTCATCTTGGTGTGAAAAAGATTGCAGGTGTACGAGTTCCGTTACTCGAAAATATAGATTTTGAGATACGGCCTTATAGCTTGTTTAATGCTCCCAAATGGTATGCCGACGGCTTGCATCTGCTTAAAGAGCTTGCACATACGGCTATTGAAAGAGAGTTTACATTGGCTAAGTTGAACTTATTGGAACATGCAAGGAAAAAGACCACTCAAAAAGTAAATCTTTTTGAGAAGGTACAGATACCAGGCTATCAGGATGCATTGCGAAAGATTAAACGTTTTATGGAGGACGAAGAAAACTTGTCCAAATCTTCGCAAAAGATCATGAAGTCTCATCAGGAACAAAGGAAGGAGGTAGAGGCATGATTACAAAAATGAAGAAACTCACATTCCTTGTTTATCATAAGGAATATGAAAATTTTCTGAACAGTCTCCGTGAACTGGGTGTGGTACACATCGTAGAGAAACAGCAGGGAGCAGCCGAAAATGCCGAATTACAGGAAAATGTCCGGTTGTCATCACGTTTGGCAGCTACATTGAAGTTGCTGCAAAATGTAAAGCTGGAAAAAGGGACTGTTGCGTTGAAAGACGGTGGAACTCCAGACCGGGGTATGAAAGTATTGGATGAAGTTGATGCATTGCAGGCTGAGAAAAACAGGTTGACACAGCAGCTTCAGATCTATACAAAGGAACGGGAAGCGTTGCAGGCATGGGGTGATTTTGACCCGGATAGCTTACAACGCCTAAAAGATGCCGGATATGTGATTGGTTTTTACACTTGCTCGGAAGGTAATTATAAAGAAGAATGGGAAACGGAATATAATGCAATGATTATAAGCCATATCTCATCTAAGATATATTTTATTACCGTAACGAAAGCAGATGTGGAAGTTGATCTTGATGTCGAACAGGCTAAACTTCCGGTGTATTCACTTACACGTGTAGAGCAATTACATTCGGAAACTAAGCAGGCTATTTTAGAAAATGAACAAAAGCTTGCCGCACTTGCCGAAAAGGATATTCCTTCATTGAAAGAGGCCTTGAAAGAATTGCAGAACAACATTGAATTCTCCAAGGTCGTATTAAGTACGGAACAAGCTGCCGGAGAGAAGCTGATGCTTTTGGAAGGTTGGGCACCTGCCCGTAATAAACTTGAAATAGAAGCATTTCTTGATTCATCTCATGTCTATTATGAGATATCTGATCCTGCACCAGACGATAATGTACCGATTGAACTGAACAATAAGGGATTTTTCTCTTGGTTTGAACCGATCTGTAAGTTGTATATGTTGCCGAAATATAATGAACTGGACTTGACACCGTTCTTTGCTCCGTTCTTTATGATCTTTTTCGGACTCTGTTTGGGAGATTCCGGTTATGGATTGCTCTTGTTTGTAGGTGCTACTGCTTATCGACTTATGGCAAAGAAGTTGACTCCTTCGACTAAATCAATTATTTCGTTGATTCAAGTGTTGGCTACATCCACTTTCTTCTGTGGGTTGCTTACGGGAACTTTCTTCGGAGCAAATATCTATGACCTTGACTGGCCGATAGTACAACGTTTGAAGCATGCAGTGCTTTTGGACAATAACGATATGTTCCAGTTATCGTTGATACTAGGTGCGATACAGATTATTTTCGGTATGGTACTTAAAGCTGTCAACCAAACGATACAGTTTGGCTTCAAATATGCGATAGCTACTATTGGATGGATCATTTTACTGTTATCCATGGCTATTTCTGCATTGTTACCCAAAGTAATGCCTATGGGAGGTACTGTACATCTGGTGATACTTGCTATTTCCGGTGTAATGATCTTCTTATTTAATAGTCCGGGAAAGAATATATTCCTGAATATTGGTCTTGGCTTGTGGGATACATATAACATGGTTACAGGTTTGTTGGGCGATGTTCTTTCCTATGTCCGTTTGTTTGCTCTCGGGCTTTCCGGAGGTATTCTGGCAGGAGTGTTCAATAGCCTTGCAAAAGGTATGAGCCCCGATAATGTAATATTAGGGCCTATCGTGATGGTTTTGATTTTCCTGATCGGACATGCCATCAATATCTTTATGAATGTACTTGGTGCAATGGTTCACCCTATGCGTCTGACATTTGTCGAATTCTTTAAGAATTCCGGTTACGAAGGCGGTGGTAAAGAGTACAAACCATTTAAAAAATAAATAATTAAATAGAATAATAAACTAAAAAATAAAATTGAAATTATGGAAATGAATTTGTTTATTGCCTACATCGGCATCGCAGTAATGGTTGGTTTGTCAGGCATTGGTAGTGCTTATGGAGTTACTATTGCAGGTAACGCTGCTATCGGTGCATTGAAAAAGAATGATAGTGCATTCGGTAACTTCCTTGTATTGACTGCACTTCCTGGTACACAAGGACTTTACGGATTTGCTGGTTATTTTATGTTCCAGACTATTTTTGGTATTTTGACTCCGAACATCACAGCTATTCAGGGGTGTGCAGTTTTGGGTGCAGGTATTGCTTTGGGATTGGTTGCTTTGTTCTCTGCTATCCGTCAAGGACAGGTTTGTGCAAATGGTATTGCTGCAATCGGTCAGGGACACAACGTATTTAGTAATACTTTGATTCTTGCTGTATTCCCGGAACTTTATGCAATCGTTGCTTTGGCTGCTACTTTCTTGATTGGTAGTGCATTGGTATAAGCGATTTAAATAACTTAAATTTTTCTATAAAAAAGCTCGGGCATCATAAGGATGTCTGAGCTTTTTTTATTTGTAACTCCCTTCATAAAGGGCTTTGCAAACGTTTGTTGTTTCCTATTAACTCATATTTTCCGTATAAAGCATTATTTTTCAATAAATAATGCGTACTTTTGCACCTGCTTAATAAAAAAGAGGTCTAAACAATTATATGGTAAAAGATTTATTAACCCCCGATTATATCTTCGAAGCCAGTTGGGAAGTGTGCAACAAGGTAGGAGGAATTTATACTGTTTTGTCTACAAGGGCAAATACGTTGCAAACTAACTTCCGTGACAAATTATTTTTTATAGGGCCGGATGTGTGGCAAGGAAAGGACAATCCCTTGTTTATAGAATCTGACAATCTTTGTGCGGCATGGAAAGAACATGCCCTCAAGAAAGATGACCTTTCTGTCCGTGTCGGACGTTGGAATATTCCCGGGACACCTATCGTCATTTTAGTTGATTTTCAATCATTCTTTGAAAGCAAGAATGAAATATATACTGAAATGTGGAATCATTTTCAGGTTGATTCACTGCATGCTTACGGAGATTATGATGAAGCATCTATGTTTTCGTTTGCTGCCGGTAAAGTAGTTGAAAGCTTTTATCGTTATAATCTGACGAAAAACGACAAAGTCGTTTATCAGGCACACGAATGGATGACTGGACTGGGAGCGCTATATTTGCAACTCGCGGTTCCTGAAATTGCTACTATTTTCACAACGCATGCCACTTCTATAGGGCGTTCGATTGCAGGTAATAATAAGCCGCTTTATGACTATCTTTTTGCTTACAATGGCGATCAGATGGCACGGGAATTGAATATGGAATCTAAACATTCCATTGAAAAGCAAACTGCACATCATGTGGATTGTTTTACGACAGTAAGTGAAATTACTAATAATGAATGTAAAGAGTTGCTTGATAAGGCTGCCGACGTGGTGCTGATGAATGGATTTGAAGATGACTTTGTACCTACAGGAGCTACTTTCACAAGCAAACGGAAACGCGCACGTTCGACCATGTTGAACGTTGCCAATAAACTATTGGGAACCAAATTGGGCGATGATACGTTAATTATCGGTACTAGTGGTCGTTATGAATTTAAAAATAAAGGAATCGATGTCTTTTTGGAATCCCTGAACCGGTTGAATCGTGATAAAAACCTTAAAAAAGAGGTGTTGGCTTTTGTTAATGTCCCGGGTTGGGTAGGAGATCCGCGTGAAGATTTACAGGCAAGATTAAAAAGTAAGGATACTTTTGATACTCCGCTTGAAGTTCCGTTTATCACGCATTGGTTGCATAACATGACACATGACCAGGTACTTGACATGTTGAAATATCTTGGCATGAATAATAATCCTGAAGATAAAGTAAAGGTGATTTTTGTACCTTGTTATCTGAACGGGAAAGATGGCATATTGAATAAAGAGTATTATGATCTCTTGTTAGGCGAAGACTTGAGCGTATATGCATCTTATTATGAACCTTGGGGATATACGCCATTGGAGAGTATTGCATTTAAGGTTCCTACTATAACAACTGATCTTGCCGGTTTTGGACTTTGGGTAAAGAGTTTGGAAGGTCAGAATAGTATTGAGGAGGGAGTAGAAGTGGTACATCGTTCCGATTATAACTATTCGGAAGTAGCTGATAGTATAAAAGATACCATCTCTTATTTTTCAGGCAAAGAAGAAAAAGAAATAAAAGATATTCGCAAACGTGCTGCTCAGATAGCTGAGAAGGCTTTATGGAAACACTTTATAAAATACTATTATGAGGCTTACGACATCGCTTTGCGTAATGCGGTGAAGCGTCAGCTTAACTAAAAAAATTATTCATCAACAAGTAAATAATAACATTATGAAAGTAAGAGTTAGTAATGTGAACACTCCGAACTGGAAAGAGATTACTGTAAAATCTCGTGTTCCGGCAGAATTGGAAAAGTTGTCTGAGATAGCACGCAATATTTGGTGGGCTTGGAATTACGAGGCAACTGAATTGTTCAGAGATTTGGATCCGACTCTGTGGAAAGAGGTTGGCCAGAATCCCGTACTTCTTCTTGAACGCATGAGTTACGAGAAACTGGAAGCTCTATCGAAAGATAAAGTAATCTTGAAACGCATGAATGATGTATATTCAAAGTTCAGAGATTATATGGATGTCAAACCGGACTCAACCCGTCCTTCAGTGGCATATTTCAGTATGGAATATGGTTTGACACATGTTCTGAAAATATATTCCGGTGGTCTTGGTGTTTTGGCTGGTGACTATCTGAAAGAGGCTTCTGACAGTAATGTGGATATGTGTGCAGTAGGTTTCTTGTATCGTTACGGTTACTTTACGCAGACATTATCAATGGATGGTCAGCAGATTGCCAATTATGAGGCACAAAATTTCGGTCAGTTGCCTATTGACCGTGTATTGGATGCTGAAGGTAAACCATTGGTAGTGCAAGTTCCTTATATGAATTACTTCGTACATGCTAATGTATGGCGTGTTAATATAGGTCGTATTTCTCTCTACTTACTGGATACTGATAATGAAATGAACAGTGAGTTCGACCGTTCCATTACTTATCAGTTGTATGGCGGTGATTGGGAAAATCGTCTGAAACAGGAAATCCTGTTGGGAATTGGCGGTATCTTGACTTTGAAGGCATTAGGTATCAAGAAAGATGTCTATCATTGTAACGAAGGGCATGCGGCTTTGATTAATGTACAACGTATCTGTGATTATGTTGCTACAGGTCTGACTTTTGACCAAGCTATCGAGTTAGTACGTGCTTCTTCTCTTTATACTGTTCATACTCCGGTTCCGGCAGGTCATGATTATTTTGACGAAGGTCTTTTCGGTAAGTATATGGGCGGATATCCTGCCTTGATGGGTATTACTTGGGACGATCTGATGGATCTTGGACGTAACAATCCGGGGGATAAGGGTGAACGTTTCTGTATGTCGGTATTTGCTTGTAATACTTCACAGGAAGTAAACGGTGTAAGCTGGTTGCATGGAAAAGTTTCTCAGGAGATGTTCTCATCCATTTGGAAAGGTTATTTTCCTGAAGAAAGCCATGTAGGATATGTGACGAATGGTGTTCACTTCCCGACATGGAGTGCTACGGAATGGAAGCAGTTGTACGCGAAATACTTTAATGAGAACTTCTTGTATGATCAGTCTAATCCGAAAATTTGGGAAGCAATCTACAATGTGCCAGACGAGGAAATCTGGAAGACTCGTATGATAATGAAGAACAAGTTGGTGGATTATATCCGCAAGCAGTTCCGCGAAACATGGTTGAAGAACCAAGGTGATCCTTCACGTATCGTTTCTTTAATGGACAAAATCAATCCGAATGCATTGCTGATCGGTTTCGGTCGTCGTTTTGCCACTTACAAGCGTGCGCATCTGTTGTTTACCGACTTGGATCGTTTGGCTAAGATCGTGAACAATCTTGATTATCCGGTACAATTCCTCTTTACAGGTAAAGCTCATCCACACGATGGTGCAGGGCAGGGATTGATTAAGAGAATCATCGAGATTTCCCGTCGTCCGGAATTCTTAGGTAAGATCATTTTCCTTGAGAATTATGATATGCAGTTAGCCCGTCGATTAGTTTCAGGTGTAGATATCTGGTTGAATACTCCGACTCGTCCTTTGGAGGCATCCGGTACATCTGGTGAAAAAGCTTTGATGAACGGGGTTATTAACTTCTCCGTACTTGACGGATGGTGGTTGGAAGGTTACCGTGAAGGTGCTGGTTGGGCATTGACCGAAAAACGTACTTATCAAAATCAGGAACATCAGGATCAGCTGGATGCTGCTACCATTTACAGTATTTTGGAAACGGAGATTCTTCCTCTCTTTTATGCACGTAACAAGAAAGGATATTCCGAAGGTTGGGTGAAGACCATAAAGAATTCTGTGGCACAAATAGCTCCGCATTATACAATGAAACGTCAGTTGGACGATTACTATAGCAAGTTCTATACTAAGGAAGCAAAACGTTTCCAGATGTTATCGGCAAATGACAATGCCAAGGCGAAAGAATTGGCTGCATGGAAAGAAGAAGTTGTTGAAAAATGGGATTCCATTGAAGTGGTTTCTAGAGAAGTTTCGGAAGAAATTGCCAATGGTGATATTGAAAGTGGAAAAGAATATACCATCACTTTTGTAATCGATGAAAAAGGCTTGAATGATGCGGTCGGACTTGAATTGGTAACTACTTACACGGCTGGTGACGGTAAACAGCATATTTATTCGGTTGAACCGTTCAGTGTGATTAAGAAAGAAGGTAGCTTGTATACGTTCCAGGCTAAGCACAGCTTGTCTAATGCAGGAAGCTTTAAAGTATCCTACCGTATGTTCCCGAAGAATCCGGATCTTCCACATCGTCAGGATTTCTGTTATGTACGTTGGTTCGTATAATACGAAAGGATAAAATATGAATTTAGAAGGAGAACAGTAGCGATGGTTACTGTTCTCTTTTTTTCTCCGTATCTTCTTTAGCCATCTTTTGGAAAATAGAAGGTGTTATACCTGTTATGCTCTTGAAAGCATTAGTAAAAGTTGTGGTCGATTTATATCCTACACTTTCAGCGATGGCTTTGATGGTATAATTGCCATATTTTTCTACATCTGCCAATCGTATACGGGCTTCTTGTATACGGTATTCATTGATATAGATATTGAAATTCCGATGATAAGTCTCATTGATGACTTGTGAAACATATTTGCTGTTTGAATTGACGAGGACAGCCAACTTTTCCAGTGAAAAATCTTCTTTGCAATATACGTCTGTAGATTCCATGACCTGATTGATTGCGTCCAATATCGTTCGTTTTTGCTCATCGGCAAGGTTACTGCTCTGATATTTTTCAAGATTTTCAAGAGCAGGGGATGGATCGGCATCCGTAATTTTTCCCATTGACTTTTGTTCTGTATTCTGGTATTTTTCTAAAGCTTTATGAGCGGTCTGTAGCTTCTCTTCGTATTGTAACCGAAGTGTTTTATTGTAATGATCGGATGCTATTATTTCAAGGTTGACATTAAATAAATTTTTGTAAGCCTGTGACAACCTTTTCTTTTGGTAATAGACGAACAAAAGAAATCCGCTTATGATCAGAAAACCGGATAATATCCCCCATAATACTTTACGTTGTATTTTTATTTTGGCCTCTTTTTGCTCTT
>OODP01001627.1_pt1 | contig 12742 bp, 6 predicted proteins | sample 1671011 | NCBI WGS metagenome assembly OODP01 (sample SAMN06348113, study PRJEB24527) | human gut metagenome | biome: human gut; feature: ankylosing spondylitis patient; material: feces | host: Homo sapiens | place: China | collected 2015-10
AATGCTATCTTGAAAGGAAAAAACATTTCTTTTAAAGTAGAAGATAACATTGTTTATCTTTCAGAGAAGTCTGCTGCACCGCAAGAAGGTAATCAGCAAGGTAAAGAACGGACCATTACCGGACAGGTATCGGATGATATGGGACCTCTTATCGGTGTGAATGTATTAATAAAGGGTACAAGCATTGGGTGTATCACTGACCTTGATGGTAACTTTACGCTGACTACTACTGAGGCAAATCCGGTGGTACAGTTCTCCTATGTGGGTTACAAGCCACAGGAGGTTGCAGCCAAAGGGCAGAATGCTATCAATGTGATGTTGGAAACTGACTCACAACTGATAGAAGAGGTGGTGGTAACGGCTTTGGGTATCAAGCGTGCAGAAAAAGCATTGAGTTATAATGTAACTCAAGTAAATGCAGAGTCAGCTTTAGCTGTGAAGGATGCGAACTTTATCAATTCTTTGAATGGTAAGGTTGCCGGCTTGAATATCAATGCTTCTTCTTCAGGTGTCGGTGGTGCAAGTAAAGTAGTGATGCGCGGTTCCAGAGGAATTGAACAGTCTTCAAATGCACTTTATGTAATTGACGGTATCCCTATGTACAGTCTAAGTTCTGCCGGTGGTTCAAGTGAGTTTGACTCACAAGGTACTACTGAGGCTATTGCCGATATTAATCCGGAAGATATTGAATCGATGTCTGTGTTGTCAGGTGCTGCCGCTGCCGCTTTGTATGGTAGTAACGCTTCCAATGGTGCTATTGTTATCACGACTAAAAAAGGTGCAGCAGGACGTGTTTCTTTAACAGTATCTAGTAATACTGAGATGTTGAATCCTTTTGTGATGCCCAAATTTCAGGACTGGTATGGTACATCAGGTACTGACGGAAGCTGGGGAACCCGCTTAAATTCCAGCAATCGTTATGGCTATGATCCAAAAAGTGATTATTTCCAGACTGGTATTATTGGAACGGAAACTTTCTCGCTATCTACCGGTTCTGAGCATAATCAAACTTACTTATCAGCTGCTGCTGTAAATTCTCGTGGTATTGTCCCTAATAATAAATATGAACGTTATAACTTTACATTCCGTAATACGACTCAACTCCTGAACGATAAGATGACGTTGGATGTAGGTGCGCAATACATTATGCAGAAAGACCGTAATATGACTAATCAAGGTATTTATGCCAATCCTGTAGCTTCTGCTTATTTATTCCCACGTGGCAACGATTGGGAAGAATATAAGATGTTTGAACGCTATGATCCAGTTCGGAAATTATATACGCAATATTGGCCACAGGGTGGTGGTTCATATCGTTTGCAGAATCCTTATTGGATTAACTATCGTAATTTGCGTGAGAACGATAAAGATCGTTATATGTTGAGTGCATCTTTGTCTTATGATATTTTGGATTGGTTGAATATTGCCGGACGTGTGCGTATCGACAATTCATTGAATAATTATACTCAGAAATATTATGCATCAACTGAACCGACTATTGCTGAAGGTTCTGAAAATGGTTATTATGGCGTAACGAATACACGTGATAAACAAACATATGCAGACTTTTTGGTTAATATCAATAAACGTTTTGGTGAAGATTGGTCGTTGACTGCTAATATTGGTGCTTCTTATTCAGATACTCGTTCAGAAGCGATGGGTGTGAAAGGCCCTATTCCAGCTGATGGTTTGGCTAACTATTTTTCAATAACTCAGTTGGACAAGCAGACCACCAAGCGTGAGGAAACTGGTTATCGTGAACAAACGCAATCTGTTTTCGCTTCTGCGGAGGTTGGCTATAGAAATACTTATTATCTGACATTGACAGGACGTAATGACTGGCCTTCACAACTGGCAGGTCCAAAGTCTGTACAGAAGTCTTTCTTCTATCCTTCAGTGGGTGCTTCAGTTCTTTTGTCTGAGATATTAACTTTGCCGGAAAGTATTTCATATCTTAAACTGCGTGCTTCATGGGCATCGGTAGGTTTGCCATTCAAGCGTTTCTTGGCTTATCCTACTTTTGAATGGGATAGCTCAACAGGTAAGTATAGTACAAAGTCAGCTTATCCTTTGTATGATTTGAAACCCGAACGTACTGACTCTTGGGAAGTCGGTCTTACAGTTCGTTTCCTGAAGAACTTTAACTTAGATGTTTCATTCTATAATACTAAAACTTATAATCAGACTATGGACACCCAAGAATTACCTACCGGAGGTTATAGTACTTTCTATGCGCAGACTGGTAATGTACGTAATCGTGGTGTTGAGCTCTCGTTGGGTTATAAGAATACTTGGAATAAATTTACTTGGAACACCAATTATACATTCAGTGCCAATAAAAACAAGATACTTAGTTTGATTGACGGATATGTACATCCGGTGACAGGTGAAGTAATTTCTAAGACACAACTGGATATGAAAGGATTGTCGAATGCTCACTTTATTTTGAAAGAAGGTGGTTCCTTGGGCGATCTCTATTCTATGTCCGATTTGAAGCGTGATGCCAATAATAATATCTATGTGGATGCTGACGGTTCTGTTAAGACAGAGAGTTTGAAAGAAGGAATAAAGCTTGGCTCTGTATTTCCTAAAGCTAATATGGCATGGCGCAATGATTTTCAATATAAGAACTTTGGTTTTGGTTTCTTGCTGACGGCTCGTTTGGGTGGCATTGTTTATTCGGCTACACAAGCTACTCTTGATGCTAATGGGGTATCTGAAGCTTCGGCTATAGCACGTGACAATGGTGGTGTAATCATCAATGGGGGAGATGTAGTTAGTGCGGAAAAGTGGTACACAGCGATAGGTGGCGATAGCGGTATTCCGCAAATGTATACTTATAGTGCCACTAACTTACGTTTGCAAGAAGCATCCATTAGTTATACTATTCCCAGAGCTAAATTGAAGAATGTGATGGATATTACCCTCTCTTTGGTAGGACGCAATTTGTGGATGATTTATAGTAAGGCTCCTTTCGATCCAGAGGCTGTGGCTTCCACAAGTAATAACTATTATCAGGGTGTAGATTACTTTATGATGCCAAGCTTGCGCAGCGTGGGATTCAATTTGAAACTTAAATTCTAAAAGATTGAAAAGTATGAAAATAAATAGTACAATAGCAAAATTCATGGCTGCGGGAGCAATATTGTTCGGTAGTGTGGCTTGTACAGGAGATTATATAGACTATAACAAGAATCCGCATGAACCGGATTTGGATCAGATGTTGCCAGACGATTACTTGTTTAGTGCACTTCTGTTGAATATGCAAGATGTGATGATGCCTGAACAGGAAAACTTTTCTCAGTATGTGGATTGTTTAATGCCTGGCGGATTTTCCGGTTATGTTGCAGACTCTAACTTAGGTACCGGCTGGTCGGGGCGTTTTGCTACTTACAATCCGTCTGAGGCTTGGCTGAGAATACCTTTTGCGGATTTTTATGATAAATTCTATCCCAATTACTTTCAGTTGAAAGAGCAATGTGAGGATGAAGTATATCTCTCATTGGCAGAGTTATACCGCATTTGCACTATGTTGCGCGTGACTGATACGTATGGTCCGATACCTTATTCTCAGGTAGGTGTTAACAATGCCTTAAAATCGGGCTACGATTCTCAGGAACAAGTTTATAAGAAAATGTTTGAAGATTTGGATAACATTATAGATGTACTTACTACTTATTCCGCTCAGAATTTCAATTCCAGTGGTGATCGTATTTATGGTGGTAATACCAAATCATGGGCTAAGTTTGCTAATTCTGTGAAACTTCGTATGGCTATGCGTATTGTATATGTTAACGAGAGTCTGGCAAAGCAAAAAGCTGAAGAAGCGGTTAATTCGGAAATCGGTGTAATGACTGTAAGTACGGATGGTGCTTACCATAAAGTTGTGGATCACAATCCATGGGAACGTTTTATGCCAAATTGGGGTGATGCTCGTATTTCTGCTGATTTGGTTTGTTACATGAATGGTTATAGTGATCCTCGTCGTGAAGTCTATTATGATAAGTCTACGTTTGCTACGAAAGGAGCTTATAAAGGTACGGAAGACTATGTTGGTCTGCGTCGTGGTATCAGACAGGGACAGTATAATTCATGGTCTCAAGGTTATTCTTGTATGAAGGTGACGGTGAGTGATAATATGCTTATCTTCCCAGCTTCAGAAGTTACTTTTTTACGGGCAGAAGGTGCTCTTCGTGGGTGGAATATGGGTGGAACGGCTAAAGCGCTGTATGAAGAAGCTGTTAGTCTTTCTTTTGATGAGCGTGGTGTTTCAGGCGCTTCTACTTATCTGACTAATTCTACAGGATTACCAACTGTCTACAAAGACCCGTTAAAGGGTGAGGATGGGCAGAAATATGATTACTCAGGCTCTACTAATTCTACGATAACTGTTGCTTGGGATGATGCGGCAGATTTTGAAACGAAGCTGGAAAGAATCATTACTCAGAAGTGGATTGCTATTTTTCCGAGCACTATGGAAGCATGGTCGGAATATCGTCGTACAGGATATCCTAAGTTGATGCCTGCGATGCACAATCTAAGTGACGGGGTAGTGGATGATGCTGAGGGAGCACGCCGTTTATCTTATCCTGCTGATGAGTATCGCGAGAATGGCGAAAATCTGGATGCTGCCGTTTTGGCGCTGACTAAGGAATCAAGTAATAAGAAGGGTGATACAATGGCAACCCGAATCTGGTGGGATTGTAAGCCTGCTAAATAATCACTCAAAATAATCATTGAATAGTATGAAAAGAAATAAAAGTAATAAGATATTTGGAGCGTTGCTTCCCATATTGACTATGGTTTTATTGGTATCATGTACTGATGTTGAAAGTATCGATATAAATCGCCCGGGACTCGAAGAACAGAGTCCGGAACTTTATGCCAAATATTTGGAGAACTTGAATACATATAAACGTTCTGATGACCATAAAGTGGCGTATGCATGGTTTGACAATAGTGTAAAAGCACCTTATAGTCGTGCTCATCATATTTCGGATATTCCTGATAGCTTGGATGTTGTTTCGATGATGTATCCGGCAGATTTGGCCGAATTCGAGTTGACAGATATGGCTACTGTACGTAGAAAAGGTACAAAAGTGGTTTATACTATCAGTTTTGACCGTATACAGAAAGAATATACAGATAAAGTGAAAGAGGGGGTAGAGACAGGCACTTTTAGTGTTTATTTGAAGGCAGAAGTAGATAGGCTGATAAGTTATGAATCTTCTTTTGACGGTATAATTGCAGAATACAAAGGAAAAAATCCTATTTATATGTCTGCGGCTGATAAGGAAGAGGCCAAGGCGAATCAGGATATTTTTTGGGGAGCGGTTATGGCCTGGAAACAAGCTAATACAAATAAGTTGTTAACTTTTCAGGGTTATCCGGAGAATCTGATAGGGCAATCTGTACTGTCAGAATGCCGCCATATCATTCTGGCAACGGATGACGTAGATGCTGTTGAGGAATTATCGGTAGTTGCACGTAAGGCTATGCTTTCGGCTGGTACCCCGACAGATCGTTTTGTAGTGGCGGTTTCGACTATCTCTATGGATGCTGCCGATACCAAAACCGGATTTTATGAAAAGGCAAGAGCTATTAAAGAAGCTGCTTATTGGATTACGGAACCCTCTGCTGACTATACCAGAGCTGGTATTGCGATATACAACATTCAGAATGATTATTATAATGCTGATGCTATATATCCATGTGTGAAAGAGGCTATTAATATTATGAATCCTTCTCCTCGTAAATAAAAGAATAATATTATGAAACTGAAAAATTTATATTTAGTATCAATAGCATTATTGGCTGGGATGTTTGCAGCTTGCAGCGATGATACTGAGAATTTCGATAACCGTGTGTATATAAGCACTTCTGTCAAGGCCAGCACTGTATTGCTGAAGACAGAAACAGCGGAAGGTCAATTCCAATTGGCTTTGGCTAAACCTGAAGAAAAAGATATAAACGTGTCTTTAAAGGCCGATATGTCTTTGGTTGAAATGTATAATGCCGTTTATTATGATAAGGCTCAGAGTCTGCCGACGGAATACTATTCTTTAGAGAATACAGAACTTGTTATTCCGGCAGGTACTGTTACCTCGGAGGCTGTAATGGTAAAATTCAAGAATCTGTTAAGTTTGGATAGTGAACAGGTATATGTATTGCCCGTAACTATTGCACAGGCAGGCATTGATGTTTTACAAAGTGCACGTACCATGTATTATGTCTTGAAAGGTGCCGCATTGATAAATGTAGTGGGTAATATTACCAAAAATTCTATTCATGTAGATTGGAAGAGGCCGGAAGTGGCTAATAATCTGAGACAAATGACAGCTGAAGCATTGATCCGTGTCAGCAAGTTCGACAAGATGCTTACGACGATTATGGGCATTGAAGGACAGTTCCTGATACGTATCGGAGATGCTGGCATTCCGCAGAATCAGTTACAGATAGCCAACCCTGATCATAATGTAACCTCTGCCGATCTGGCTATTCCTACGGGAGAGTGGGTTCATATTGCTGTAACATATGATGCAGATGCCAAGAAGATGATAGTTTATATTAATGGTAAGAGTAAACTGGAAGATACGGTAGATGCTGGTGCTGTAAACTGGGGGCAAACCATGACAGATGAAGGGAATGGTTTCTGGATTGGTCATTCTTATAACCGTGACCGTTGGTTGGAAGGTGAAATTTCTGAATGTCGCATCTGGAACAAAGTATTGACTGCGGACGAAATCAATGCTAAAAACCATTTTTATTTGGTGGAACCTGATTCGGAAGGACTGGTGGCTTACTGGAAGTTTGATGAAGGAACAGGTCAGACTGTTACTGATTATACAGGTAACGGAAATAATGGGATGGCTCTAGATCCGATTTCCTGGGTTGAAGTGGCATTGCCTGAGAAATAAATCATTTTCTTTAAATAAAAAAACAGATGCTTATTATGAAATATCTGAATAATATAAAATTAAGTTTGGTGGCTGCCGTATTTGTATGCACCGGAACAGTCTTTACTGGCTGTGAAGATGACCTTACAATAAGTGGGTCTACTGACAAGTTAGAGACTGTGGACGGTGTATATGGCTATGTAAGGTCTGCAGCCGGAGCGCGTGAACTCACTCCAATTACTCTATTTGGAGATAAAGCGGGAACAGGACATCTTTTCTTTGAGCTGACTAAGGCAGCAGAACAGGATGTTACGGTGACTTTCAAAATAGACAAAGATGCTTTGGAAGCATATAATGAGGCTAATAATACATCTTACGAAATGTATCCGGTTGATAAGTTGAGTTTAGCTAATGGTGGTAAGATTACAGTGAAGGCTGGTGAAAAGAAGTCTGCTTCGATGGAATTGAATATCAATGCGGGAGGCACGATAGGTACAACTTACGCTGTAGCTGTTTCGGCTACAACAGACGGTGGTGCAACTGTTTCTACCAACAATCAGACATACATTTATTTGGTAAAGCCACAACCTACATATCCTGTGCGTGGAACTGCTCGTGATATTAAAACACTTTGTTTTGTAGAGGTGAATAATGAAAATATTCTGAACTGCGGTGAATATACGATGGCTAAGGATGGGACTCCTTTTTTTGATGTAGTCAGCATTTTTGCCGCTAATATCAATGTGGACAGTGAAACAGGGCGTGCACATATATTTTGTAATGATCAAGTTTCTTTCTTGTTGAAGAATGCTGATCAGATTATTCGTCCTTTGCAGGCAAAAGGTATTAAGGTGAATATGACTATACTGGGCAATCACGATGAATCCGGTATGAGTAGTTTGTCTAAGGAAGCTGCCGAAGATTTTGCTAAGGAATTGAAAGCTTATGCTGATATTTATGGTTTGGATGGTTTTGATTTTGACGATGAGTATTCAAATTATTCGGAGAATCCAAGTCCGGGGTTTGAAGAGCGTTCCAGTGCAAATTATTGCCGTTTGATATATGAGTGCCGTAAGATTATGCCTGACAAATTATTAGGTATTTATGAATATCTGCTATATGATGCTCCTAACGGTTCTGTGGAGGGCAAAAGTGCAGGTGAATTGGTGGATTATATGTGCTATGGAACTTATCAGAGATATGCGAAAGGACGTGAGGAAAACTTTGCAGGGCTGCCTAAATCCAAGTATGGTCCTTATTCATTGAAAATCAATAATGAGTATAATGGTGGCTGGAGTGGTTTTAATCAAGAAACTATTCAAGATTTGAAAGATGCCGGATACGGTTTACAGGTATTCTATAATCCTGAACCTAGAACTTTCAGTTATGACCATTACTTCACAGCAGTATCAAAAGTGTTGTATAATGATGAAGTGGAGTGGACTGGTAAGTATTACAATAGAACTGATTTTACATCTATTCAGGGAACGAAATTGGCTTATGAGTCTTATCTCGGTGAGTGGGCAGCTACTTCTAGTAATTCTTTGTACATATATATCGATGAAGATAACAATCCACGCTGGTGGGATTGGAGCGGTTCGCAAAAGTTCAATGTCCGTATTGAAGAAAAAGAGGCAGGAAAGAGTTACTATATTTACGGTTGGGGTACTTATCCTGAAATTACTGAGAAATACCCCTTGGTAGCTGAATATGATGCAGTCAAAGGCTATATTTCCATCTATCCGCAGGTGATTCACGAAGGTGATGCTGCTGACCCCGAGACTTGGGAAGTACATTGGGGAACTTATGCCGGAAGTGGCGCTAATTGCTATTGGAGAGCTTATCCTCAATATGCTAATTATGCCATTGAGGGTAGCATCAATCTGGACGGTTCGTTCGGTCTTGTGGGAGTGGGTAATCGTTGGGGACTTGACCCGTATCATGAAGTGGATGGTACGCTGGTAGTGCCCCATATGGATGTGAAATATCATATTACAGAAAACTACACATTGGTGAAGAACTGATAAGATTAGTGTTTAACCTTTGTCAATACGAGCCTTGTCTTGACCTCAGGATGAGGCTCGTAATATAATCAGCAACATGAAACAGCATCTTATATCATTAGTCCTATTTTTCTCTTTTCTGTTGAGCGGTTGTATGCCTCTCAAACAGACAGAGGTCACTTCTCCCAATGGGCACATCCGTTTAGCCTTTGCTTTGGACGGTAATAATCGCATGACTTATCAAGTCAGTGTAGGAGACACCGTCTTCATCACCCCTTCTTTATTAGGTTTCACAGCCAAGGACGGAGTGAATCTTGCCGAAGGTTTCAAGGTCGTAAACACCGGCTTCACCACCCATGACGAAACCTGGACGCAACCTTGGGGAGAAAACAAAAACATCCGCAACCATTACAACGAAATGGCTGTCCACCTGTCCGATACGACAAATACCAAATTAACCCTGCGCTTCCGCATCTTCGATGATGGATTGGGATTTCGCTATGAATATGAAGTTCCCGGAGCTGACAGTATTCTGGTGACGGACGAACTGACTGCGTTCAATATAGCACAGGATGGCACTTCATGGTCCATACCTGCCAATTATGATACTTATGAGTTGCTATATCGTACACAGCCTGTCAGCCGGATAGACAATGCCAATACTCCCATGACTTTCAAAACCGGAGGTTTATATGCCAGCATCCATGAAGCAGCATTGACCGATTTTCCGGAGATGACCTTGAAGAATACGGGAAACTGCAATTTTAAATCCGAACTGGCTCCCTGGCCGGACGGTATAAAAGCCCGCTTTAACGTAGGAAGCTTTAAGACACCTTGGCGCACTATACAGATTGCCCCGAAAGCAGTCGGGCTTATCAACTCTGGTCTTATCCTTAATCTGAACGAACCCTGTGCGCTGGAAACTACCGACTGGATACGTCCGATGAAATATGTAGGTATCTGGTGGGGAATGCATCTGGGAGTGGAAAGTTGGGTGATAAATGATCGTCACGGTGCCACAACAGAGAACGCAAAGCGGTACATCGACTTTGCAGCGGCCAACAACATAGAAGCAGTGATGTATGAAGGCTGGAATGAAGGTTGGGAAAACTGGGGCGGTTCTCAGACGTTCGACTATACCCGTCCGTATGCCGATTTTGATATAGAGGAAATTGCCCGCTACGCCCGGGAAAAAGGAGTTGCGATTATCGGACACCATGAGACGGGAGGCAATATTATGAATTATGAGAAACAACTGGATAAGTCATATAAATGGTATGCTGATCTGGGCATCCATTCTGTGAAAACCGGTTATGCAGGCGGACTTCCCGACGGACACAATCATCACGGGCAGTATAATGTGCGTCATTATCGCAATGTTGTAGAAACTGCGGCGAAATATCATACCACCCTCGATGTGCACGAGCCCATCAAGGACACCGGAATTCGACGTACATACCCCAATATGATGACCCGTGAAGGTGCCCGTGGCATGGAATGGAATGCTTGGAGCGAAGGTAATCCGCCGGAACATCATGTCATGTTGCCTTTCACCCGTTTGCTTGCCGGACCGATGGATTATACGCCGGGCATATTCGATATCATGTACGAGCGTGCCAAGAACTCTCCTTATCGCAAGCAGTGGAATATGAAAGACAGCAAAGATTGCCGTATAAACTCTACGCTGGCGAAGCAAATTGCAAACTGGGTGATACTTTATTCTCCTTTGCAGATGGCTGCCGATATGATTGAAAACTATGAAGGCCATCCAGCTTTCCAGTTTTTCCGTGATTTTGATGCTGATTGCGACTGGTCGGAAGCTTTGGCGGGTGAACCGGGGGAATTTGTGGTTATCGTACGCCGGGCAGGAGAGAAATACTTCCTGGGTGCAGCTACGAATGAGGAAGCCCGTGAAGTCACTGTCGCGCTGGATTTTCTGGAAAAGGATAAGACGTACCGGGCGGTCATCTATGCCGATGGCAAGGATGCTGACTGGGTGACGAATCCTACGGCCTATGAAATCATAGAGAAGCAAGTGACCGCTACTGATATTTTATCAGTGAATATGGCGAAAGGGGGCGGACAGGCCATTACCTTTATGCCACTTTGATATGAATATGTAATACTATTGAGATATGAAAAATATGAGATTTAATTCCATGATGGTGGGTGGAATTCTGTTGCTCGGGATGTATGGTTGCACTCCGAAAATGCAGGACTATTCATCGTACGTCAATCCGTTCATTGGTACGGGAGGACATGGACATACCTATCCCGGGGCTATAGTGCCTAACGGAATGATACAGCCCGGTCCGGATACACGCATTTATCAGTGGGATGCCTGTTCAGGTTATTATTATGCAGATTCTACCATTAACGGGTTTTCGCATACGCATCTCAGCGGAACCGGATGTATCGATTTCGGAGATATCCTCGTTTATCCGGCAAGTAGGACACTGGATCCGGAACAAGGAGGGAACTGGCTTTCGCCGCTTCCCTTTTCCCATCGGCAGGAATGGGCATCTCCAGGCTATTATAAAGTGATGTTACCGACAGAAGGTATACAGGCAGAGCTGACCGCTACACCTTACACCGGAGTGCATAGATACCGCTTTACCCGGACAGGTGAAGTGTCTGTTGTCATCGATCTGGCTCATTCGCTGACCAGTGAGACGATTCAGACTGCTTATCTGGAACAGACTGCTCCGGATGAAATTTCCGGGATGCGGAATACTTCTGCCTGGGTAAACAATCAGCCTATTTATTTTGCGGCCCGCTTTTCCCGTCCGATAGAAACTTTGACTTGGGTAAAAGAGGGAAAGGTATGCCGGGGTACTGTTCGGATCGACGGAGAAAAATTACAGGCTGTCGCTACATTTCATGTAAAGGCCGGGGAAACCATAGAATTGCAGGTCGGAGTGTCGGCTGTCAGTGTGGAGAATGCCCGGCAGAACCGGGAGCATGACCTGATAGGGCAGGATTTCGAGGCTGTGTGCAAAAAAGCTGATAAAGCATGGCAGTCAACTTTCCGGGATCCGGATCAAAGGCGGGAGTCCGGAAGAAAGGGTGAATTTCTATACAGCCTTATATCACAGTAGTGTCGTTCCTAACCGGATCAATGATGTCAATGGGGAATACCGAAGACACGATATGGGCATCGGGCGGACCGGGAAGGGTAAAAACCGATATTCTACACTTTCCCTTTGGGATACCTTCCGGGCCTGGCATCCGATGATGACCCTGCTGGATACTGCTTTTGTCGCCGATATCGTCCGTTCTGCTCTGGATATTTACGAAATAATCGGCGAATTGCCTGTTTGGCCGTTAGCTTCAGGAGAAACGGGTACTATGATCGGATATCACTCCGTCTCTGTCATCGCAGATGCCTGGATGAAAGGAATACGCGGTTTCGATGGTGGGAAAGCCTTGGAAGCGATGGTACGGTCGGCTGAAAAAAATACCAAAGGAGCCGATTATTACATCCGGGAGGGCTATATTCCTGCAAATTTCCGTAAGGAATCGGTTTCTTGTTTGTTGGAATTTGCTTATGACGATTGGTGTATTTCCCGGATGGCAGAGGCATTGGGTGAACAGGACATCGCCGGACGTTTTGCCCGGCGTGCCCGTAATTATATCAATGTCTTCGACGGTTCCTGCCGTTTCTTCCGGGGAAAACGCTCGGACGGAAACTGGGAAACACCCTTCAATCCTTATGAGGCTGGACGGTCGTATACCGAGGCCAGTGCCTGGCAATACCGTTTTTTTGTTCCTCATGATGTAAACGGGATGATACAGTTGTTCGGAGGAGAGGAACAATTCCTGCAGGACCTGGACAGTCTGTTT
>OODP01001642.1_pt1 | contig 12638 bp, 18 predicted proteins | sample 1671011 | NCBI WGS metagenome assembly OODP01 (sample SAMN06348113, study PRJEB24527) | human gut metagenome | biome: human gut; feature: ankylosing spondylitis patient; material: feces | host: Homo sapiens | place: China | collected 2015-10
TAAAAAAATTGTAAAGAACAAAAAATAAAACTTTTTCAATTCGTAAAGTAAAATATATAAAAATAAAAAACGGCTGGGGAATTTTTAATATCGCCATTACCGTTTTTTGTTTTATATATTTTCGCCTGGAAATTTTCTTTATCGCCATTCTGGGATTTTTAGATTACCCCAATTTACATATAAATTATTTATACAATTATTTGCAAAAAATATTTTTAAATTTAAATTGTAAGAATTTTCTAACTTTTAAAAATGGCCGTAAAATTTTTGCTTGTTTCTGCTGTCTCTGTCTATCTGGTTTCCATCCTATTATAAACTCGTAAAAGGTATTTCTAGCCATTTTACATATACACTTGATACTTTATCCATCTTCACTACAAAGTGGCTAGAAATGGCTTATAATGCGTTATACGGCATGTTGACATAACACTATGTGGTAAGGAGGATATAACGCCCCTCATTTTACATTACCCGGCCATTTCCTCATGAACACTGTTAAAACTGTTCTTACTTGCCTTTACCGGGTTTTAACAACCTTCCTACACCCTCTAAACCTCTCAGAATCGTCATAGACGGCCTAAACGCTCTTAAGCTTATATAACTACCTTAAAGCCTTTAAATTCGATTCTCGTTGATTCTGATAATCTCTAGTAAGTTAATAGGAATAAATTCTACTCTATAACATATAGACTTTTACACTTTACTTTATCAAATTATCAATGTACTGTAAAATAAAAATAAGCAACCCCTAAAGTTTTTACACTTTAAAGATTGCCTATACCTATTTAGCGGTTTTATAGTGGCTATTTAATTTAATGTTCCCATGTCAACCTTTTAGTACCATTCACCCATATTTCTATATTACTACCTTCTCTAAACCACCCTACAGCGGTTTTATGGACTTCTGTACATTCCCCTGTGGTAGTGTTCATGTAATATTTATTCATTTGTTATCTGCTCCTTTCTTCTTTCCCTATAAGAATACCATACATTTCATATAAAGTCAAGTCTGTAATTATCTGATAATTAAAAAATTGTAACTTTCATGTTTGCACAATCAAGCTTGCATTCCACACCATACATTATGTAACTATTTAATTATATAATAATTATATCATCATTTTATGAATCTGTCAACTACTTTTTATAATAAAAAACCTTCCATTTCTGGAAGGTTTTAAAAACTTAAACTTAATATGCATATGAAATTTTATTCATGATAGCCCCATACCGTGTTCCCTCTGGATTGTATTTGAACATAGTATCAATTAAAGTACTGGATCCAGATGGTAAAGTACCACTCCAATTTGACCATTCGCACACTACAATATCGCCCTTATCATTAGCACCAAAGATATCATATTTAAAGTAATCAACCGTTCTGTCAGAACCATTTGTAACTTTTGCTTTAAAACGTACATAGTCCCCGTCAAGAGTGAATGTAGCATCTGTAATAGTGATTAATTCTTCTGCTGTCTTGATTCTTTCCCTTGGGGCTGTAGTAGAAGTTTCTTTTTTAGAAACAGTAGCTTTCTTTGGGGGCTGAGTAGATTTTGGCTTGTAATCTGCATAAGGTGATTTTATTTTTTCCATCCGTGGAATATTTTCCAATGCATTCATATTTACCCTGTTTTGATAAATAAAATATCCTATCAGTATAGCTATTCCCACTATACAAATTAGTACAATTTTTGCAATTATTTTTTTCATTTTTTATACTCCTTTTTTATTTTTTTTATTCATAAATATGAACAAATTCTTAATATTCGTTCTCGTTATTTATTTGGTCTGTGAGAGATATTAAAACGTCTAAATCCCCACACCTTCGCACCAGCTTGGGATCTAGGGTGTAATACATGGTGTCGTGCTCTCTGTGAATGTTTGTGCCGAATAAATAAAAATAGTTTTTTCCGCTACAGGTAAAAATTTTGTGTGAACTGAAACGTACCTCTATTGACACTCCACACGACTAAAGTCGTGGGATTCTTGCTTCAGCGACCACTACATTGCTACGAAAGCTTTAGTTTTACACGGTCTCCACAAGCGTAAATTCCCGTATGTCCTACGGTACTGATATGTTTTAGGCTACTGAAAGCCCTTTCTTTAGGATATTTATGCTTGCATTGGTGTCCCTGTCGTGCGTTGTATGGCACACCGGACACTCCCATTTACGGATTGCAAGATTTCTTACCAATGGGTTCTTGTATCCACAACAAGAACAGGTCTGACTGCTTGGGTACATAGTCGGTACTTTAACGATGTCATTTCCATACCATGCAGCCTTGTATTCAAGCATTGTAAAGAACTTTGACCATGATACGCTTGCTATGGATTTCGCAAGTTTATGATTACGAACCATGCCTTTTACATTCAAGTCCTCTATGCAGATAGTTTGGTTTTCACTAACAAGCATAGTTGACTGTTTCTGCAAAAAGTCATTCCGCTGGTTTGTAATCTTCTCATGTACCTTGGCAACTTTGATACGCTGTTTATTGCGGTTATTTGAGCCTTTTTGCTTACGGGATAGCCTGCGTTGCTCACGGATGAGCTTACGCTGCGACTTCTCTAGATACTTAGGATTGTTTACAGTATTCCCGTTGCTGTCGGAGTAAAATTCCTTGATGCCTACATCAATGCCGACCATACATCCGGCATTCGAACGAAACTCCGGCTCAAAGTCAACATTCAGGACAACAAAGTATTTGCCTGTCGGAGTACGTTCTACCGTGACATTATTGATATGCCCAGCTTCCATAGACTGCTTGATTTTGACATATCCAAGTTTCGGGAGCTTGATATATTTACCAGCAATGCGGATGTTATCGCCTTGGTTGAGGGTTCTGTATGACTGATGGTTATTGTGCTTGCTCTTGAACTGCGGATGCCTTGCGCGCTTTTCAAAGAAGTTTTTAAAGCCACGGTCTAAATCCCTTAATGACTGTTGAAGCGCAATAGAATCAACGTCTTTCAGAAAAGCAAAGCCATCCTGCTTTTTAAGGTCTGTAAGCATTGCAGAGGTCTGGTTATAGCCGATTTTCTGACCTCTGCCGAATGCATCGCTGCGCATGGCAAGACCTTTGTTGTAGATGAATCTGCAACATCCAAGCGTCTGATTTATTAAGTTTTGTTGCTGTTTATTGGGATATGCCCTAAACTTAATACCTTTTTGCATACTGTCACCTACGGTCTTGTTTTTTGGGTATCAACGTACCATTTGATGGTTTCAGAGCTTACATTGCCCGCCGTGCTGACAAAATAGCTTCGTGTCCAGAGACTTGGCATGGCTTTAAGCCGTGGAAACTCTTCCCTTAGTTTTAGGGATGTGGCGCCCTTGATTTGCTTCATGATGTTTGGAATGCTCATAGTTGGTAATACGCTAACAAAAATATGAACATGGTCTATATGGCATTCTAAAGCAAGAATTTCAATACCGCATTTATCACATTCGGCTATGGTCAGTTCCTTAAACCGTTGTTCTACTCCCGGAATATTGAATATTTTTCTCCTGTACCGTGGGCAGAATACAAAATGATAGTTAATCAGCGATACTGTTGTTTTAGTGTGCTTATATTCGTTTTTCATGAGTATATGGTATCACATTTGTAGATGATAGTCAAATTTATATCTACAATTAAAGAGGGCGCGGACTATCATCCTCACGGTTGAAACCGTGGGTTTTCCCGCCCGCAATGGGTTATAAAAATTGCTGAAATATAAGTGTCATTAAATCGTTGCTTAGATAGTGTGGGTTATTGTTGCCGTATGGGTATAATATCATGATTCTATCTCCTTGTGGACTACAGTACAGAGATATATTCGATTGCCCCTGAAGAATGCTATTTCTCGTGTGCCGTATTGACTTAAAGCTTTGCGTGCAGTCATGACTACTGGTGTGATTCTTGAATTTTGATCGTAGATTGTGATAAGTGTGTCTAATGCCCAGTTTCCATTTAATGAGTAAAGTTTTATTAAAGTCATAGCTTATTCTACCTCCATTAATGCTTCACGTACTTCTAGCAAAGTTTTAAGCCTGATTAAGTTATCATGTGAGGCCTTAAACATTGGTCTTGAACCAATGAAATATATGGAATTTGTGTCAATTTGTAATTGCTTTATTTGCGTGTCTAAATTGTATTTAAATTGTTTTAAAGTCATAAGAGCCTCCTTATTTTGGGGGCGTCCCTCTGGTGCCCTTAATACTACCCAGTTTGACCTAAATATTACTACCTCATAGTCTGAATACTTTAATAATGCTTTAGAAACTGGAAGTTCTTCCTTTTTATTTACTAAACATATGTTAATCTCTAACACCGTTGATGTTTCCCAATCACTATTGAAGTAGTATAAATCACTGAATGTCATGTTCTTCCTCCTTATCTTACCTTTGTAAATCTTTTCATAGTATCAACAATTCTAAATTCCACATAACCGAGTCTTTTTACTTCATTCATTACCTGATTCATTGTGTAATCATCCGATACTTTTATACTATCATACACACACGCTCCCATTTCGGTAATAGCCTGAATATCTAAGTTTTTCATTTCGTTGCCCTCCTTTATAATGTTTGCCTCAAAATCAATGTCACGCCAGCCTGTTAATTCATCCTTTAAAATTTTGTGTTAATTGATTATGTACTAAGTATAAAGCATTTATTTTATTTTGTCAATACTTTTTAAAAATAAATTTTAAAAAATCCCCATTTAAACAATGGGGATTTTACAGTCTTTAGAATGGTGCAATACCTAACCTCGACTTGTTTGCCTTTTCCTGTTCTTTGGCTTTTCTTTTTTCTTCTAATTGCTTATTATAGTCTGCTGTAGATATAATAATGGGTTCCTCTTTTTTAAGGGTGGTAGGTGTCTTTTCCTTTTCTTTTGGGCTGGATACAGGTTTTTCTACCTTTTTTACTGTTTTCTTTTTTGGTTCCTGTTTTGGTTCTTTTGGTTCTTCCACTTTTGGCTGTTCTGATTCTAATTCTGGTTCTGGTTCTGAAATAACAGGCTCAGACAAATCATCTATATCCACAATCTCGCTGTAGTTTTCTCCTTTTTCTTCTTTTTCTTTTTGGTCTTTTTCGTCATCTTTTTCAAACTCAGCCAAATTTGTGCTGTATACATCCTCTTTTTCGCCATTAAATAATTTTTCATAATGGTTCATAAGTGCGTTATGACGCACTCTTATGCGGCTACGGCTTGCACTTGCATTATTGAAAACTTCATTATAAATGTTGTTGATGGTTGGTTCTTTTGTACTTTTACCGTTATAAAAACTTTCGACAAACTCCACAAATTTTGCCGGGTTGATATCATCTTCAATAGCCCTATCAATGACAGGAACCAATGATAAGAAATGAGTTTTTGTTATCATTCGTTTTGCAATTTTAACAATGGATAAATTGTTATAAACCAATAACGCAAAGTCTAATACATTGGTGATACGACTAGATTCTTCGGGGGTAACATCAATGCTTTTTAACTCTGCCTTGATATGACTACTCATTAAGTTTGGTTCATCCTCATTCAACATGAACCACATTTTTGTTGCCATATCAAAAGAACTGTTTACCAATGACTTTTCGCTGAACATTGTTGCGAAAAGTTTATGGTCACTTAAAGCTTTAAGAATATCACGGCTTTTCGCCTGCGCTCTTGCCAACTCTGTATTGGTAAGAGACTTACCATTATTAAGCTTAAAGAAAATCATGTCCGCTTCAATGTCCGTGGCATTGTCGATATAGTAGATAGAGATAGTTGCATCCTTGATTTTGTCTTTTTCTTCCTCTGTTAAATCATTCCAGGATAATCCATTGATATCCTGCAATTCTTCATTCTCTCCCCTGGAAATTCTAAAGTCAAATTTATCACCTTCTTTGTATTCTGGAATCTTTGAAAGCTTAAACTCGTCTTTCATGAAACGGTATACAGTTGTACACCTCTGCTGTCCGTCCCTTGCTTCCATTTTGTATTGGTTTCCATCTTCCAGAGATAACCGCCTAATGAATAAAGGCGGTATAATATCCCCATTAAGTAAACTATGAACAAATAAAGACTGACGACCAATGTCCCATACAAATCCACGCTGGACGGGGCAACGAAAATTGATGTTGTCAAACTCCTTTAATAACCGCTTCATTGTCCATGTTGTTGTTGTAATACTATACATTTTTATTTCTCCTGTTTTTTTGAGTTGTTTTTTGTTTGATAAATTCCCTTTTCACCATTTAATTCTCAATTAAAAATTCATATATTTCCAAATTCCCACTTCTAATGTAACCACACTCTAACGCATTCTCTACTTCTTTTTTCGTCACATGAATATTAAGGAACTTAAACAAAAACTGATAAAAATATTTAGCTGTAGTAATTGAAAAATTCCATTTATCGCTCACCCGTATTATATATTTATCCATATCTATGATACAGATAGTAGAAGCATAACTTTGAAAGATACGCAAATGTTCTTTTGAACTATCATTGTCTACATACATAATTAATTGATTTTTAACAGCAGTTTCTGTCCTTACGCTTTTTAAAGGTTCTACAAAATATCTATCTAATTTTTTCATGAATATAATCTCCTATTTTTTATTTAATGACTAGCATATAAACCGCAAATATCAGTTTAGTAATGTTAATATCTTCTCAACAACGCACTTTGGAATGTAAACAACTCCATTTTCTTCATTGGTGTCCAAATAATACTTCAAATCGGAAATAACTTGCGGGATTTTTTCTAGGGTATTAATCGCTTCTTCGATAACATAATCTTCAGGATCTGGATATACATACCGACACCCATAAGACCACGTTGAAGCACCAACCATCTCTGCATAATCCTGTAATGGATTTTGCATACCCTTTAGCAATTCTATTGCATCTTTCGATTTCATATTTTCCTCCAAATGCTAATTTACGTTCTGTCCAGCCCATTGCTCTGCCATTGCATGGGCTATCCCAGGAAACGTCTTTGCTCTATTTTTAGCATCCTCTCCGCGTTTTGCTGCCCCGTATTTGCTCCTGTCTTTTCTACCGGTTCCGGCCGGCACATATGGCCCTATCGGAGTAACAATATCTGTTGGCACTAACGGTGGAAGCCCCCGCAACCACAACCTCGTTTTTTTTGTGTAGCGATGTCCGAACTGCCAAGGTTGAATTTCCTGGCTATGTGGGGGCATGCGGAACACTGTACTTGACACTGGGTTTTCCACGGCTATCTTCGGACAGTCAGCATTCAGGAAGTGCAGAAAAAACTCTTTTGCCGCCAGCCCCTTTTTATATCGTTCTTGGTCAAGCTGTCCCTTTCTAGGATATAAGCGGCAAGCCCCTGCATTGCTTAAATATGTACACGGTGGAAAAGCAATAATCATATCCCACTGTATTTTCAGCAACTCCAAGGCATCTACCTGTAAATGCCACTCTGGATGCCCACCAGAACAGGATTCTATATCACAACTGTAAGCTTCATGTCCTAACCTTCGTAACTCATTCGTTACCGACTGCGATTCCTCACATGCTACTAAAATTTTCATATCTGAAAGGAGAAACCCGGATTTTATGCGGCCGCAACTCCGTCCTCCTTTCATCATTTAAATGTTAATTTCCCTGTTTTAAAAGATTCTGAATCTCCCGAATATGCCGCCGAATATCTCCAGTCTTTTTCGGTCCCAAGCCAGCACACATCTCTTCCACGGCTTCTTGAAGGTTGGCAGCCATACTTGATAATTCATTTTCTGGATAATACTTTTTCAGTGTAACGCTATCTGCTGAGACATACATCTCCATAGGTGTTCCTTCGCTTATTCCTAACTTCTGCCTTACTTCCTTCGGCAGCACAATCCGCCCCAAATCATCTACTCTCCTTATAATTCCTGTTGCTTTCATATTTTCCTTTCTCCGGTCTCCCGGAAATGTTAATATATACATTCGTCTGGCGTTGGGAAAAATCCACGCATATTTTTGTAACATTTCATCTGTCCAATTCTTTGTGGGGGGTCCTGTTCTTACTTCGTCTGAACACTGTCCACAACTTCCATAACAATTCCCTTTTACTACATGGATTAACAATAATTTTCATTTTTAATTTTCTCCTTTTCATTTATACGTTTTTACGTTTTCTTTTCTCAATGCTAGAAGATATGACTTTGTTTCGATATTCAATTTTTATTGAACCTTTAGAACTTTTTAGATTATGTAGAAGCGTGTTTCATTTGATGTACTAATGATATCATATACATTTCTATATGTCAATACTTTTTTTAAAATTTATTTTTAAAATCTTTGAGTAAAAGAAAAGGGCTAAATATCAGCCCCTTACAACCATACATTACATATTTTTAAACCATTTATATTTTATTGTCCATAAAATCCCATTTTTTAATTTACCAAACAATAAAAATAATTTTAATAGACCTAAAAATTTTTTTGGATACCTCGCTGCCTTTGCCTTGCGCCGGGTCAAACCAAAGATACATCATAGACCATGGCTACAACGCACTACAAGCCACGTTAAGCGGTCTTATGATATCATGTAGAGAAATATACCATAATGACATACAATCCCAAGAAATGCCCTTTAAACGCTTTACAGACATAATTTACATAATACAGCTTAAAAGATTGATTGCCCCGTGGATCCTGCTGGCCTGTTATCTGTGACCAGCTTATAACCCTTGCGTCAATATGGTTACAAGGCCGTAAAAGGGACTACAAGCCGTTGTATACCCCTATGTGGGGAAATGTGCCATCACACACCTACAACGTCCAGAAATGGCTTGTAGTGCGTCATATGCAAGGTTGACATAATACGTTGCTTTATGATATTAAATTTTCATAGTGCTATGATTCCATGAAATAAAATTTCTTTTCATGTTCTCAAATTCAATGAAATGAAATTTTATTTCATCAAATGTCAGAACGTGAAAAAGGATGGCACATTGTACCATCCCTATACAATTGTCAATCCTGGTTGCTGCTGACCACATCCATCACGATATCATCATGGATGTTGCTGGGCGTATAATTGTCATGCATATATAATGTGACAGGTTCACACACTAAAAAATAGCAATCTGTTACTTCCCAAATTTTTCCGTTTTCATCCTCAAAGGTGCATACCAATTGAGGATTGCAAGAAATGCAAACGGCCTGTAATTGATACCCTTGCACCCACGATTCTATATATCCCCATGCAAGCATAAATAATCCAATAATAATACATGATATTATAAATTTTCTAATTTTTTTCACTTTTATTCCTCCATGTTTTCTTCTCATAATTAATATCCTAACCATTCTTTGAGTGATGTAATTGTGCCATTGACAGATAATTTACCGTCAATTAATGTTAATACGTCATAATCTGAGCTATTAGCATATATGTAAGCTCTAATTTCACCCTTGACAGACTTATGTATTACACCATGTGATTTTAAGTGATAAAGCAATTCTTTTTTAAGCATTGTGTGCCCCCTTATATGTTGATATTTATAGAATTCAGATAATTTTTGGTTACTCGCTGGAATTTACTATAAAATAGTACTCCCTCTCCTTCCAAAATTCGGAAATTTCTAGTTGTGCTTATCCATCCATTGGATAATAATATACGTCTCTTTATTTGTATACCGCTTTTTGATCATTTGTAACATGTTTGCACTCCCCTTACCACGTAATATCTAAATTATCAAGTGATATTTGGCGATATTTAAGGATATCTTTGATATCAGCCATGGTCATATAGTGATTATCATATGCATAACTTTCACCGCCAAAATCAGCCGTCCCGTAATAATCAATGCATCCAACTGCGAATAAAATGGGGTCATAACTTTTATCTGTCATACCTATACAAGACATAACCGCTTTTTTGTCTATCCAATCATCCGCAATATCCACTTGACATTCTGCAAACCAATATAAATTGTCATCATCTTCATTTAAATAAGGGTCACATACTAAGATATCAAAAACAGTACTACTATACTCACTGTCTACTAAACGACCATACTCAAAAAAATTTTTGTCGCCATAATTTACGTACATTTTTAGTCCTCCTCAAAATTTTTTGTTATTATTTCATTTTCTAGGTCTTGGTGTATTTATCTGGTTTTTAGTTGCAGCCATGTTACCCTCCATTAATATCCCAAAATACGTGTATATTCGCCGTCTGCACCTAACTCCCAGGCTGTAGGATTGTAGCCGTACAGATGTGGTTTGTATAATTGATTGTAACGTCTATCCATGGATTCCCTATTGTAAAAATATTCCTTTCTGTCAATGTTACCCTTATTTGAGCCACTGGTTATGTATATGTGCAGTTTGTATGGCATCATGTCATTAACCATTACACACAATGTATTGTTATAGCGTTCTTCAGCGCGTACTACTGGGTATGCGTCATAGTCATAATTACCAGATACAGCCCCATAATTACGTGTATACAGCTTACCAGACAGCCCCACAACCTGTACAAAATTATATTTCTTACTGTTTAATTCCATGAAAAATTCTTCCATGTAAGGTGTCCTGCTAATTCATCATGATTGATAACAATCTTGTTTTCCAGCCCTGTTAAAATAGCAGGTGCTGCTGTAGTACATTTCTTACTGTTATAAATTTCCACCAAATGACGAACAATTTCAACATTTGATACAGAAAATAGATGAATGTTGGCCCATTCAGAATTGATATTAATACTTGCAAACCATTTTTTAATTTCACAGACTTCTTTATTTGTAAATCTCTTCTTTGTGATTTTTAACATAAAATTTACCTCACTTTTCCTATTGTGCGAATTTTTCGTTTTTTACCATCAATAGCAGATACCATATAAATTACACCGTAGGTTTGGCTATAATCTGCCTCACATTTACACTTTTTAAAAAATTTAGTCCAACTAAAATCACTAAAAAATACAAGCTCATCAATTATACCTGTTTCATAACAACAATAGATATACCCATTTTTCTTTTTTAATCTGTCATATTCTTTGTTTAACCGCTCGTTATTTTCACAGATTAATTTTTTTATGATTTCCAGGTCTTTTTCCCACAATTTTACTTCGTCAAATGCGCCCTCTCGTCTGCACTCTGGTATCACTCGCTTGCAAATATCATCCGCATTATCCCTTAAACGCTGCCTGTCAGCAACCAATTTATTATAAGTTCTTTCTTTTCTCATTTTTGTTACCTCTCTATATAGGATATGATTAGATTTTTTGATTTAAGCACTACCAGAACGGCACATGCTTTACATATCAGATTAGATATGTTTATGACCGTATTCAGTTGTCGATGTGCGTTTTCTTTTTATATGGGATACGACAGAACGCCATACCCTTTTGTATCTGATAGCGATACTTGACTTGCATATGTACTTATTGTTTTTGTTGTGTCGTGCTGACCACGCTTATATAATACCGCTCAAACAATTTTTCGTCAATATGTAAAAATAACTAAATTGCAATCAATTTATTATACCTAATAGCTAAAAATAAATAGTTGAAATGTTGCAAAAATCACAGTTAGTAATGCCTATTGGTATATTCATACACATATATGTCCACACAATTTTAATTTGTTGTATATAATCACATGTCAAAAAACACCCCTAAAACTTATGCAAAATGTACAATTATATACACCTAGCTTAAATCATGCACAAAAATCACATTAGAAAAAATATTTATTTTGTCTATTATTTATATTAGCTTTCTGAAAAAGTAATCTGAAAAATCCCTATAAAATCAGAATTGATTAAATAGTGTTACCCCATTATCGCACTATTAAATGTATTAGGCCCCAATAGATTTAATATAACCCAAATCTCGCTACTTTTTAAAAGAATTATCTGATAACTTAGTGGACAATTTGCCCCATCAATTCTATCGTTTCCTTATTATATATAAGGAATGCATTTTTTTGTAATTGTTTTACCGTAATCGCTGTCTCGATACTATGCATCTCAGCCCTATACTTTTAATAGGCCGCAAAACGGTTTAGTGCTTCTGTAATCGTACAATACAGCTTTTTATATCTTATACGGTTTGACAGGCACTAAACACTGTTTAGACATATGATTATCACTGCTGTTATTGCATGTGTGCGAATTGGGCCACTACGTGGTTTTCATACGATTTAACAATTTTGTAATAATTTTGACTTCTTGATTTTTATAATTGTTTTGTCTATACTAAACAGTGTTTAGTGCTTCCCAAAACGTACAGTATTTAAAAAGACACATATTATACGATTACACAAGCACTAAATGCGATTTGCATATACAATTTCAATTACTATTTCAATAGGTGCGACTGTATATGCCATTCAAATAAAACCATTACCAAAATTCCCATTGTCAGATAATAACATAGTATAACATACTATGTATCATAGTTTCGATTGGAAAAGAGTGAGTGATAATATATGAGGGTGAAAGTTAAAACCCCAGGAAATAGCCTTTAAATGCTTTACAGGGCATGTTAACATAATGGCGGCAGCCTATATATAATAATAGATTATAAATAAAAGGGTGATTAATAAGTGATAATGATAAAATAAATTGTGTGGGAATTGTGTGAGGTTATGTAAACTATTATTAGCACTGTCAAGAAGTGAGTGCTAAAAGGTAAGCAAATGATTA
>OODP01001643.1_pt1 | contig 12633 bp, 10 predicted proteins | sample 1671011 | NCBI WGS metagenome assembly OODP01 (sample SAMN06348113, study PRJEB24527) | human gut metagenome | biome: human gut; feature: ankylosing spondylitis patient; material: feces | host: Homo sapiens | place: China | collected 2015-10
AACTTTAAATTTATAAATTTAAAAAAATAAAGAATAATAAAAATTCATTTGTAAATCCTCACCTTTTTAGAGCCGTTACTTTATAGGTAACGGCATAAAATACCGTGCAAATATAATTGATTTTATATAATTGTGCAAATAAAGCTGTTTTTTTTGTGATATTCATTAAAAAAAGAGTAATAGTATTCAAAAAACATTCGATTATGAAACAAAAGTTATTATTGGAAATGCTATCCACCACCATTCAGGAGCTTCGTGCTAATGGTCAATGGGGCACTGCTCACGTTTATCGAAGTGCCCGCAATTCTTTTTCTACATTTAATAATAATAAGGATATACCATTTTACAAATTGGATCCTAACTTATTAAAAAGCTTTGAGATATATCTTCGTCAACGCAAATGTAGTTGGAATACGGTTTCTACTTATATGAAAGTATTAAGAGCTATTTATAACCGAGCAGTAGACAATGGATATGCTTTATATGTTCCGCGACTTTTCAAGCATGTGCATACAAGTGTGTGTGCGGATCAAAGAAGGGCTTTAGAGGTTTCTGATATAGGGAATCTGCTTTGTGAGACAGAAAAAGCAGCCACGTGTGGTTCTTTACCTATAGAGTTGCAAACTACGAAGAACATATTCGCACTCATGTTCTTACTACGCGGTATTCCGTTTGTAGATTTGGCATATTTGCGTAAAGCGGATATTCAAGGTAATACTCTAAGATACCGTAGGCGAAAGACTGGACGTTTATTGACTGTAATGTTGACACCAGATGCTATGAAACTTATACGTATAGTAGCTAAAACAAAGCCGGAATCTCCTTATCTTTTTCCCTTTTTATCAAGCCCAGAAGGTACAGAAGCTGCTTATCATGAGTATCAATCATCCTTAAGGGTGTTTAATTATCGATTATCCCGATTAAAAAAATATATTAAAACTGCCGCCCATCTAAGTTCCTATACTATTAGGCATACATGGGCAACAATGGCATATTATTGCGAAATACATCCAGGTATTATATCAGAAGCGATGGGGCACTCGTCTATCAAAGTGACGGAAACTTACTTAAAACCGTTCCAAAATGAGAAAATAGATAATGCTAATTCGCAAGTTATCTCTTATGTGAAAGAATACGCAAGTATTGTTTAGAGATTTATTAGAATAATAGTCGGTTTTACGTTCACCCCGGGGAATAATATTCTTCGGGCATATTTTTGTGTCCCTACTCTTCCAATGTCTTTTTGCGTCATACTGCTCAATATTAATTAATTGCATATTCTATCCAAGTATTTTAGCTTGAAAACCTCTTTGTTTTCTCTTTTTTTGCCAATGTCAACATTATCGCAGTATTCAAAATTTACAGAATATATCAATAGCTAATGGCTAAAAATTATAAGAAGTTACATTTCTTAGAAAAGGTTAAATCAATTATTTGATTTAGACTCTGTTACCTATAAAGTAACGGTTTTAAGAAGGTGAGGTTTTACAAATGAATTTTTATTATTCTTTATTTTTTTAAATTTATAAATTTAAAGTTTTTTTATTATGAACAAAAAATTTCTAAGTGCAATCCTGTTCGGGGCTTTAATGATTGGCTCTGTAGGGACATTTACGTCTTGTAAAGACTATGATGACGACATCGAAAGCTTGGACAAAAAGAGCAGTGACTTGAGCTCACAGCTTACCGCTTTGCAGACAGCTTTGGATGCTGCTAAAGCTGATGCTGCAGCAGCAAAGTCTACTGCTGATGCTGCTAAGGAAGCTGCTGCCACTGCAAAAGCAGAAGCTATTCAAGCTGCTATCGACAAGGTGAATGAGTTGATGAAAAATGCTCCTACAGCAGAAGCGGTAGCCGATTTGGCTTCTAAAATTTCTGCAATTGAAACAGGACTGAATAAGTTAGTTGGAGCAGATGACGTCAAAACTGCTATGGAGCAACTGAAAATTCAATTAGATGCTCTTAAAGGCTACAAAACATTGATTGATGCCAATTCCTCTGAAATTGGAAAGATTAATAATGCTATTGCAGCTATCAATGAAACATTAAATGCAGCAGACAAAAGCATAAAGGCTGTTGAAAAGAGTTTGGCAGATATCTCTGCACAAATTGCTGCTATTAATGAGGATTTGGTTACAATCTTGGGAAAAGAATTGAGAAGTATTGTTTTCTATCCAGATTTGTATACTGACGGTATTGAGTCTACTGAATACCCGTTTGCTTTGGACGTATATTTAGACAGTAAAGCGTTGAGTGCTGCCAGTGCTGGTAAAGTCGATGACGGAACTACACCTTATAGTATTCCTGCTAAACAAGTCGTTTCATACTCTCCTACTACTGCAACGTGGGAATTTAATCCAACTATGACCGCATGGTATCATATGAATCCATCAAGTGCTGTTATTGACAGTAAAGATCAATTAAGCTTTGTTTCCAGAGATATTGAATCTATCACTCGTGCTGCTGGTAATGAATCTGTAGCAACACCGGCAGTTCAAGGTTTTGATATAAAAACAAAACCGGGTATGTTAGGTGTACAATATACAGCTATTGGTAAGAAGATAAGCGCAGATAAAGATTTGGTTTCTGCAATGGCACTTCAAGTAGATATAAAGAAAGCTGAAAAAGACACTACTATCACTTCTGATTATGCAGTTCTTTACCCGGCTAAGATTACAGCTGAAGCTATTGCATATAGCCAAAAGGATATCAAAGCCGTTGACTGTGTCAATACAGATTTTGATCAAGTTTATGAAACTGCCCAAGCTGCTATTGAACATGCTCCGACTTTGAAAGTAGAATATAATGGTGCTCTTGAATTAAAAGATTATCTTGCAATTCATTATAACCGCAGTAATGCAGCGTTAGGTCTTACAGATACCAAAACAGCTGGTGAGCATAAGGTTTGGGCTTACGGTGAAGAAGCTACTTACAACTTGGAGTACAAATATTCATTGGTTGAATATACTGTAGGTACAGCTAATACTCAAGTTCACAAGTATGGTAATGTAAATGAATCAACTGGTCATTTTGAACCGCGCTATGTTGATAGCAATGGTAATTCTATCGCTTCTGATGGAACTACTGGTATCTCTGCTGTTGGCAAGAAGCCCGTTGTAAGAGTTGAAGTTATTGATAAAACCACCAAGAAAGTAGTATTAGGTGGATTTGTGAAGATTCTGATTGCTAAGACTGTTAATCCTATTGTTGCTGATCCATTTGATATGGGACAAGCTGCATATATTTGTAATTTCACGACTAAAAAATTGACATGGGCACAAATGTCAAATCAGTTACTTGAATTAGCAGCTGTTGCTTCTAAGGCTGAATTCGAAAAGCAATATACACTTGATAGAACTTATGCAAGTAATGTTCCTGGCTGGGATGGATATACAAATGACTACTATGCTAATGTATATGTAAAAGAAGACGATGAGTTCGTTCGTATGGATGAATTGACAAAATACGGCAAGAGCAACTTCTATTATGGATATCTTGAAGAGTATGGTAATATTCAAGGCGTAGCCAATGATGAAATTCACTGGGGTCTTGATTTAGCTCAACGAAATAATATTCTTGCAGCCAATGATAATCATCAAGTAACTGTATACTTACGTTACAAGCCAACTGCTGATTTGAATGAAGAAGGTGGCCTGCCAAGTATCTATGTTCCGTTGACACTGCAAGTTGTTAAACCTCAGGCTAATATTGAAAAGAAGATTGCTGAATACTGGTATTCAGATAACAATACTGATGCTTTCAATAAGGAGACTAGTACTTATCAACGTTTGAATGTTCCTTATCCTAAGGATAATGGTAATTCATTAAATTATATTGTTGACCTTGATAATGCTTTCGAGGTAAATAGCCTACTTCATTTTAATGCTATTAAGTTTGATTTGACTAATAATACCAATGATCTCTTTAAGGGTAATTGGGCTAATGAAAATGGTGACTATATCCAGTACATCTATTACTTCGACGAACCAATCGTTCCTGCTGCAGCTCGTGAACTGACTATTAATGGAGCGAAGTTCAAATTACAATCTAGAAGCAATGGTGGTACTCAGAATGTTTTAGTTGTAAATGGTGTAGATGTTGCTACTATCAGTCAGAATTATCTCCCACTTGTACAAAGTAATGGTGAATTGACTTATAGCAATAATACAACTTCAAAATTATTCTTGAATGCTATTAGCCATGACAAGAAATACAAGAACTCTGAGTCTAACTACGCCAAGATTGGTATTAAGGCGTTCAATAATTGTGATATTGTTCTTGGTAACTGGAAAATGAATGCTCGCTTCTTGCGTCCTATTGATGCAGATCCTGTTTCTGGTAAACAATTCACTGATGCAGAAGCAAATGGTTCTGTAGTGAAGATTGCAGATCTGTTAAGCTTTAGAGATTGGCGTGATGTTTACTTTGTAACTTCCGATTACAAGAATGTTTGGTTGTTCGCTTATTATGGAGTACAGGGTGTTGACGTTAAGATCAGCGAAATTACCACTGATATGAACGGCCATGATATCAGCAAGGACAAGTTAAGTGGTGTAACTACACAAGTAAACTTCTCTCAAGTTGGTAATAAGACATTTAATCTTTCTGCTTACAATGCAGCTTCATCCGGTACAGTAGCAACTTACAATGCAATTGTTGCTGCACTCGGACAAATCAAATATGAGAATAATGGTAACAATGTGAAAGAATTCAATGTTAGAATTCCTATTGATGTTACTTACGATTGGGGTACTATCCGTTCTTATGTTGATTGCAAGGTAATTAATACCATGGGTAACTAATTTACGTGTACCTAGAAAGGAAGTGTTGGGTTACGTAACTGGATATATTAAGATTGTAATTCCGGTTAAAAAATGATCTAATTTCTTCCTGGCAATTTGGATAAAGTGTGCCCTTCGGGGCACACTTCTTATTAAAAAACAACTACTCTGCGAAGAATAGTCCTTTTTTTCACCATCGTGAAAAATAAAATGTTGTTGTGTGAGTCTGTCCCCAGTGGGAGACAGATTCACTCTTTTTATATGGATGTGGATACATATTCGTTTATAATGAAATAGAATAGAGGAACAATCGTTTCTTATTTCAAACGTATAGTGTATCTTTGCTATCACAATTCCTACTATTGCAGATTATGGCAAGAAATATAGATATAAACTTAAAAATAAGCGAGTGTCTGTCTCATGAAGATGTAATCACTACCTTGTCTCCCTTATTTCAGGCAGGAAAAGGAGATTGTGTACATCTAATCTTGGATTTGACAAATACGGATGGTGCCCATGATGTATATCCGGATTATTTGCTGTTGATAGTTTCCGCATTAAGATATTTAGATCGTTTTGAAATCAAACCTTCGGGAAATATACTTTATAATCCTCTAAAGGTTACTTACATAAGTAGAATGGACTTTTTTACAAATTTGAATGTCGATTTTGCGGAGGAGATAAAGAGAAAGGATTCGGCAGGAAAATGTATTGAGATAAGCAGGTTTGACAAAGATACAATTTCTGAAATATATGATTCTATAATTAAGATACTGGATTCTTTTCCGAGCATTGAACTGACAGTATTACAAGGGCTTGGCTACTGCTTTTATGAATTATTGGATAATGTATTGAATCATTCGGAAGAAGGCCACGGATGGGTGGTTGCTCATTATTATAAAGCAGAATCAACGATACGCATTATGATATGTGATACGGGTATTGGCATTCATAAATCATTGACGACAGCTCCCAAGGATGATCGCTTTAAGAGCTACACGGAAGAAGAAGCCATATCGGAGTGTATCAATGATAAAGTAACCAATGGTAAAGGTATGGGGTTCGGATTATATTCCACCGCTAATTTGATAAAGGATTGTGAAAGCGAACTTGTCATATACTCGGGTGGGAAGAAATTGCATTGGGGAAAAGAAGGCAAAAAAGTGAAAGATAGTCCTTATTGGCAGGGTACTGTCATCTTTCTTAAATTACGCTCTGACATCTGTATAGACCCGGATAAAGTAGTAGATTATAGAACGGATTGCGCAGATCAATATAATGACATGTTTGGTCAAGAGCATAGTTTGGATGATTTATGGTGAACTTTTTTAGCTTTGCTTAGTTTGTTACATATTAAATAAATACTATCTTTGCAATATGAAAACGACAGTATTCAAATTTAGATCATTCGGTGAAAACCTTGGAACTCGGGTATTGGGTGAAAAGGCCCGTCAGGATTTGATAGCAACTATCGAATCCTCTGAGTGCGTGATTTTAGACTTTGAAGGAGTGAATGTTGTTTCCAATTCATTTGCAGATGAATGTATCGCAAAATTGATCCCCATCTTAGGGTTTGATAAGTTGAAGCAAAAAACTACTTTTAGGAATATAAATGACTTTGCACGAAAAAATGTTCTGATTGCCCTCCGACGGAGATTGTCCGTAACATGTTCAGAATAACTTAATATAGAAAGAGTCGATATTTTATGAATATCGACTCTTTTTACTTTTCCCCACACAAACCTTTTTTTGTGGCTTTTCTATTAAAGAGTGTAATTTCATATTCATGTTCATTTTATATATATTGCACGGTGAAATTATATAAATTATTTAGGAATGAATAGAAATGAAGTTACTTTACAGAAGATGTTCTCAATAATAATTGAGGAACTTCGCGAAAACAGCCGATGGGGAACTGCGCATATCTATCAGGCTACGTCAAATGCCTTTTCTGCATTTGTAAACAATCAAGAACTGCCCTTACGTAAATTAAATTCCGCAATACTGAAGCGGTTTGAGAACCATCTGAGGCAGCGGAACTGTAGTTGGAATACGGTTTCTACCTACATAAAAACAATACGTTCTGTCTACCACAGAGCTGTTGATATGAAATGCGCCCGGTATATACCAAGACTGTTTGAACACGTTTATACGGGTACGCGTGCAGATAGAAAGAAATCATTGGAAACATCGGATATTAGTTACCTGGTTCGTCAAACGGAAATGAGTATACAAGAGACAAATTATTTATCTCAGAATCAGCAGACAAAGGTATTTTTCGTTCTTATGTTTATGCTGCGTGGCATTCCGTTTGTCGACCTGGCCTACCTGCACAAGAGAGATCTGCAGGGCAATGTATTGTCTTACCGTCGTCGTAAAACAGGACGGGCTTTGACAGTGATGCTTACCCCTGAAGTTATGCAGTTGGTGCGTCTGGTAGCTGATAGGAATATGGATTCACCTTATCTGTTTCCTATTCTACAGAGCGAGGAAGGTTCAGAGGCTGCATACCGGGAATACCAGTCTGCTTTGAGAGGCTTTAACCGACGCTTGTCCACTCTAAAACAATCTATTGGAATGAAGTCTGCTCTCAGCACTTATGCTGCCCGACATACCTGGGCTACAATGGCTTATCACTGTGAAATTCATCCCGGAATCATCTCGGAAGCAATGGGACATTCGTCCATTGCAGTTACAGAAACTTATCTGAAGCCTTTTAGTAATAAGAAGATAGATGAAGCTAATCGGATAGTAATTTCTTTTGTAAAAAGTGGCGGATATTTAGTATAAAAGGTGTAATTCCTCTTTATAATATAGCTTAGTATTGTCACATAATATTTAGATTCTTCAAGGAGTGTTTTGAGGAAAGGAAAGACTTGACTTTACAGGAAAGGTCATAGTTTTAGTAATAACATAATAATCAATGTGTTACGCCCTATTTCAGTCTTCTTATCTTCATTAAAATCCTCTTTTCTCCTTTTTCCATGTCTCCTTTTAGGAACTACTTTTTTCTCTCACATATTCATACTGATACATTTTCTCATCTCCCACCAAATAGCCCTCCTACGGCCATTATTCCTTGAATGTTAACGGATTTAACGAGATTTTATTACCTATAAAGTAACGGTTTTAAATAGGTGAGGTTTTACAAATGAATTTTTATTATTCTTTATTTTTTTAAATTTATAAATTTAAAGTTTTTTTATTATGAACAAAAAATTTCTAAGTGCAATCCTGTTTGGAGCTTTGATGATAGGTTCTACAGGAACGTTCACGTCTTGTAAGGACTACGATGACGACATCAAGGACTTGCAGGGGCAGATTGATGCCAACAAAACTGCGATTGACAAGATCAATGATCTGATCTCTAGCGGTTCTGTTATTACAGGCGTTGATAAAACAGACAAAGGGGTTACTGTTACTCTGAGTAATGGCAACAAATTTGAATTGACTAATGGTACTAATGGTAATAAGGGAGAGGATGGAAAGCCTGGCTCTGTTGTCACTATTGGTGAAAATGGCAACTGGTTCATCGATGGTGTTGACACTGGCAAACCATCTAGAGGAGCGCAAGGCGAAGCGGGTGAAAGCGGTAGTGGTAAAGATGCACCTACTATTTATTACGAACCGGGTATAACTGGTCATGAAGATGGCTATTGGGTTAAAGTGACTATTGCTGGTGACAAAACCACAAGAGACGTTACGGAAATCTCATGGGTAACCAAAAATGCAATCACTGTAGTTGAAACTGAAAGCCAATACATCATTAGAGGGTTGAAAGGTGCTGACGGTAAAGAATATGGTGACCTTGCTTTGAATAAATACTCAGCATTGTTTGTATCTTCATTGACTTATATTCCTTCTACTATCAGTGACGAACTGGGAGACATTGCATTCTTGCCTGTAATTGGTACAGATTACAACTCTATAGGAACAAATCCTGTTTATGAATACAACTTAGCCAATAAAGCATTTGCAACAACGCTGGTTGACGGTTGGGCAGACTTCAATTATCAGGTGAATCCGGGTTCTGTAAGCCCTGATAATTATACCGTTACTGGATTCACAATGAAAAGTGCTTGGTACAAGGCTATGACAAGAGCAGCAGCTACTACACTAAATATTGGTGAAATCACTCCAAGTAAGACAGGAGCTTTGACTGTAAAAGCTAATGCAAAAGACTTCGCTTTGTATTCTACAGCTGTTAAATCAGAATGGAAGACTCCAAGTATATATGCTAATATCCCTGTTGGTGTCACTGAACATGACTTCAATAACCCTGCAGGCGTGGTTGAAGAGTCTCCTTACAGTGATGATATTTTGGCAGTAAATACTGCATCTCTTCGTGTTTCTAACAAGAATGAAGATGAAGCAAATATCAATGGTAGCTCTGTTGATGCTCCTTATGTAGCTGTTGCCAGAATGGTTGTTCCTCAGGAAGAGACTTCTATTGCTTTGAATGTCACTAAATCATATATCGTAACTCCGGAAGCAGATAGAGCTGCTGCAGGTCAAAAAGCATTAGACACTCCTAATCTGAAAGAATTGTCTCAGATGTATACTAAAGCAGAAGCTAATGTACAATCTTATTTAGCAGCTATACCTGTTCTTTTGGATGTTCCTTTTGCTGGAACTACTAATTTGAATGAATATGTAAAGGGTATCGCTCGTGAATTCATGACATCTACTGGCTTCACATCTAAGAAGAGCCAATATTTGCTGGACAAAGATTTGAACTTTGATGCTCCTACTTTTGTATTCAGTGTGGAAAAATTCAATTTGGCTGAAGTAGACCAGTCTACCAGATATTTGAAACTGGAAAATGGTGTCGTTTCATTTGATCCGTCAGTAACTGCAGCTATCAATCGCGAACCAGTCGTTAAAGTTCAGATGTATATCGGCTCAACTCTGGTCATGACTAAGCTGTTGAAGATGAAGATTATTGATATGGTTCAAACTACATTGAACGTTCCTGCATTTGATTTGGGCGTTAAGACTATGGGATGCCATGACCTATTTGGCACAAATTCTGGCAGTTGGTGGGGATATCAACCTAATTTTGTTAATCCCAAGCCTTTCGTAATTGACGGTAAATTCTCTATAGACTTTGATCCTATTTTCAATAAATTGGGCATGAGTAAAGACCAATTTGTACAAACTTATACAGAGAATGGTGATATTAGTGAAGTTAAAGCTACATTAGATGGGGCTGCTTATGATTTCTGGGGTGCAAATTCTAAGATAGGTGTCGTTGTACCATTCATTAGTGGAAGTGCAACATCTGCAAATAATTATACTTATTATAGTGTAAGTAAAGATGCTACACCGGGTAAATATACAATTGAACTGAATTTTGTGACAGATATTAAGACGGTTCAGTACAAAAAAGTTGTAGTAACTGCTGCATTCGAAGTTAAATTACCGACTATCACTGCACCACGTACCACAATCTACTGGTCTGATGAGAATACTGCAGAATTGAATGTAAATGCTCCTGAAACAGCTTATATTCCTGCTGAATGTATCTTTATGTCAGAGTTGAACTCACTGTTCAAGACTACAAATAAAGTTCTTGACTTAACATTCAACCCGAATAAGCCGACTGTAGGTGACTATGATTGCGTACAGACTAAGTACAGATTTACTGCTGATACTAAGGTTCTGAAAGCCGATGGCTCAAGTGCTGGTGCTGTAACCTTTGATAAGACTACTGACGATCGTCTGATTGTTAAGGTAGGTGGTGTGGATGTGGCTAAGATTAGTTCTCCGTCAGCTACAGGTCAGACTATCGAATTGATTGAAAATGCTACAGTGAAAGCTCTGTTGAGCACTGGTGCATTGAAGATTACTAACCTTAACCTGATTGCAGAAGGCTTGTCTGAAGAAATTTTGGTTAAGAAGTTCGATGTAAACTTCTCAAGACCATTAACATTAGCAGAAGCTGCTGTTAAGAGTTTCAAGGATGCTCAAGACATGGGTGATGATCTGAAGTTAACTGATGTCATTGCTTTGACAGACTGGAGAAATAAAGCTGTTGTAATTGATGGTGCTAAGACTACCAATTTGGAAGAATTCTATGCTGTTCAATACTTCTCACCTGCAATGTTTGTTAATACTGGTGGTTTGTTGGATAACAGTAAGATCTATACTAACTTGAAGAAGAATGCCGCAGGTGACTATGCACCGGACAACTCGATTACAACTTTGGCTCAGGCTATGACAAACAAAGTTATGTTGCCTGATTATACCAAGTTGACAGTTAAGGGTACTACAACTGCTGCTTCTACTACAGATAGTGATTGGGTATTGAACTATAAGACTAACATGTCTACTTTGTTGGAAACTTACTACATGTGGGTTCCTGTAACCATAACTTACAAGTGGGGTACAGTAACTGGATATGTTAAGATTGCAGTTGATCCGGTTAACTAATGATCTGATCTTTTCTTAGCAATTTAAATAAAGTGTGCCTTTCGGGGCACACTTCTTATTAAGAAAACAACTACTCTGTGAAGAATAGTCCTTTTTTTCACCATCGTGAAAAGTAAAATGTTGTTGTGTGAGGCTGTCCCCGGTGGGAGACAGCCTCACTCTTTTTATATGCGCTATCTGAAGTAAACGCATTTTTTTAGTCTTGCTTGCTTATCTAAAGGATTTGCCGAAGGAAATTACTTTTTGTTCAATAGAATAGGGGTAAGTCTGGTTAGTAAGCATTATCTTTGCAATCTAAGAAAGGAGACTAGAAGTATGACAAGTATGCAACGAATGACCGACGAACAACTGCGAATAATCTTCGCCGCCTCGTGTATCGAAGCTGCTGCCCGTCGCAAAGGTATATCCGCCACCGAGATGTACCGCCGCATGGCACGTATCGGCATGATAGAGGAGTACATCCTTCCCTATTATGACCTACTGCACACTCAAAGCCGTGAGTACATAACCGATACTACCCTCGAAACCTTGCACAACTGGGAAACAGCAGGAAAAATAATGAAAGGAGACAAATTATGAGTATCCTCGTATATCATGGTGCAGCCGACACTGTAAGAAATCCACTGGCATCCTATGGACGTCCTGATCTTGACTTCGGGCAAGGCTTCTACGTTACTACCCTCCGTAGCCAGGCCGAACGCTGGGCACAAATCGTCAATTTGCGTCTGTTGCGAGGTACTCCCTGTCTCAACATCTATGAGATAGATATGGAGCGTATCCGCCAAGCCTATCGCTGCCTTCATTTCGAGACCTATAATCGTGACTGGCTCGACTTCATCGTACACAGCCGCAAGGGACTGAGACCCTGGCAAGAATATGATTTCGTGGAAGGAGGTGTAGCAAACGATCGCGTAGTAGATACAGTGGAAAGTTATATAGCGGGAACTATGCCTGCTGAAATAGCTCTTGAACAGTTGGCGCAACATCAACCCAATAACCAGATGTGCCTGCTCAATCAGCACCTCATCGATGAATGCTTGCACTTCAAAGAATGTCTGCCCCTGAGCATTTCACAGAAAGGAGGCAAGTTATGATAAGTGACCTCCTCCTCTGGAACAAAATAGGACGTATCATCGTGTTGCTTGGCGAACGCCTCAACGTTTCTTCTGAACGTGCTCTCGGTATCTTCTACGAGTCTGACACTTGTGAACGGTTGCATGATCCCGAAACGGGGCTCTATTTAATGGGCGACTTATACATCGTGAACGACATAATTAGGGAACTGCAAGATAAGATGGGATAGGACAATAAAAAGTTTCCTCCCATTTTATTAAATAGACAGAGGCGATATTTTATGAATATTGCCTCTTTTTACTTTTCCCCACACAAACCTTTTTTTGTGGCTTTTCTATTAAAGAGT
>OODP01001656.1_pt1 | contig 12513 bp, 9 predicted proteins | sample 1671011 | NCBI WGS metagenome assembly OODP01 (sample SAMN06348113, study PRJEB24527) | human gut metagenome | biome: human gut; feature: ankylosing spondylitis patient; material: feces | host: Homo sapiens | place: China | collected 2015-10
TACGGCTGATTCCCCAGTCCTGAACGTTTTCAAGCCAGTCGCCGAAACGTCCTTTACCGATGCTCTCAGGGATCCAATTGATTGTATTGTTATTTCTGATCAGGTCATCCTTAACTGCTGTCATCTTGATGAACCAGGATTCTCTTGCATAGTAGATCAGTGGTGTGTCACATCTCCAGCAGTGTGGATAATCATGCTCGAATTTCGGAGCATCGAAGAGCTTGCCTTCTTTGTCCAGATCTGTGAGAACCATAGGATCTGCTTTCTTTACGAAAACGCCTGCGTATGGTGTCTCTTTTGTCAGGTTACCCTGTCCGTCTACGAACTGTACGAATGGCAGTTCATAGTTACGTCCGATTCTGCTGTCGTCTTCACCGAATGCAGGTGCGATGTGAACGATACCTGTACCATCACTCATAGTAACGTAGTTATCACAGGTTACGAAATGAGCTTTCTTTTTCTGTTTTGCTGCTGCCTCTCCTGCACATGCGAAAAGCGGCTCGTATGCTTTGTATTCCAGGTCTGTTCCTTTGTAGGTTTCCAGAACTTCATATGCTTTCTCGCCTTCTTCTTTTGCAAGCTTGCCAAGGACTTTGTCAAGGAGTGCTTCTGCCATATAATAGGTATATCCGTCTGCTGCCTTTACTTTGCAGTAAGTCTCATCCGGGTTTACGCAGAGTGCAACGTTGGACGGAAGTGTCCATGGTGTTGTTGTCCATGCAAGGAAGTATGCATCTTCACCAACAACCTTGAATCTTACAACTGCGGAGCGCTCTTTTACAGTTTTGTATCCCTGGGATACTTCCTGTGCGGAAAGAGGGGTACCGCATCTTGGACAGTAAGGAACGATCTTGAAGCCTTTATACAGAAGCTTCTTGTTCCAGATTTCTTTTAATGCCCACCATTCGGATTCAATATAATCGTCATAGTAAGTTACGTATGGATGTTCCATATCAGCCCAGAAACCAACAGTAGAGGAGAAATCCTCCCACATTCCTTTGTATTTCCAGACGCTTTCCTTACACTGTTTGATGAATGGCTCCATACCGTATTCTTCGATCTGCTCTTTGCCATCCAGACCAAGTTTCTTCTCTACTTCCAGCTCTACCGGAAGTCCGTGGGTATCCCATCCTGCTTTACGCGGAACCATGTAGCCCTTCATTGTACGGTATCTCGGAATCATATCCTTGATTACACGGGTAAGTACATGGCCGATGTGCGGTTTGCCGTTTGCAGTGGGCGGTCCATCATAGAATGTATAGGTTTCTCCCTCTTTTCTGTTCTCCATACTTTTCTCAAAAATATGGTTTTCTTTCCAGAATTCTTCTACTTTTTTCTCACGGTCTACAAAGTTTAAGTTCGTATCAACTTTCTGGTACACAGTAATTTACCTCCTGTTTAAATTATTTGTATCAGACACCTGAAAATATGCAGGACGTTTATATACGCTGAAAAATATTTCCAGTGTCCTTTAAGAACGAAAATAAGCCCATAAAAAAATCGCCCTTTTGTAAAAGGACGAAGGTTTATTGACGTTCGCTATACCACCTGTTACATTGTACGGGCCAGAATTTGTACAGTGATCTCAAATACTCCACTGATGTGGGCGATGTAAGCTGGCTGGTACCAACCGTCCATCTCAACATCCCAACATTCGCAGCAGGAACCGCCCTCCACTCCTGGCAGGCAGCAGCCCAGGGAAAATCCTCGATCGCTCAAAAAGGAATGCTCTACGCCGCTAAGATCATGGCTCTCACAGCCATAGACTTCCTGCAAAAACCAGAGTTAGTAAATAAAGCCAGAGAAGAACTGACAGAAACTTTAAACGGTGAAACATATCCCGATCCATTGCCGAAAGACTTGAAACCAGAGATATGGTAGAAGCAGAAAGCTCCAAACAAACATTGTAACTCCAAACCAAAAATGCTATAATCCATTTCAGAAAATAGGATGAAACTTTTACAAAAAAATCAATCAGGAGGAACCCAAAATGAGCAAAAAAGTATACATTTTCCTCGCCGACGGCTTCGAAGATATCGAAGGCCTTACAGTAGTAGATCTTCTCCGCCGTGCCGGCATTGATATCAAAACTGTATCAATCAAAGAAACCAAACAGATCCAGACATCTCACGGTATCACCATGCTCACTGATACAACATTCGCAGAAACAGACTTCGCAGATGCCGACATGCTTGTCCTCCCGGGAGGAATGCCGGGAACCAAATATCTTGCAGGATACAAACCACTTACAGACCTTCTGACAGATTTCAACAGCAAAGGCAAAAAAATCGCCGCTATCTGTGCTGCACCAAGTGTATTCTCAGGTCTTGGATTCCTCAAAAACCGCAAAGCCACCTCTTATCCGTCCTTCATGGAAATTATTGCAGGAGACGGTGCCAAGACCAGCGAAGACAATGTGGTAGTAGATGGAAATATAACCACCAGCCGTGGTCTGGGAACAGCTGTAGACTTCGCACTTTCCCTGATTTCACAGCTTGAAAATGACGAAAAAGCAAAAGAAATCGCAGAATCAGTAGTATATACCCGCTAAATCGTCCTCAAACCCTTATTTTTATGCGAAAAAACACTAGCACTTTTGGATTTTTTGTGCTATACTGCTACAATGACTGTAAATATATAATTGAGTTATAGAGAGGTCTCCCGCTTCTGCAACAGTGGGAGCGGAGCTTAGACTTAAATATATAGAAATAGGTAAAAACTGTGAATGATATAACGCAGCTGAAAAACCAGTCGCAAAATATAACCTGAATTTAAGGAGGAACATTGTAACATGAGTTTACAGGTGGAAAAAATGGAAAAAAACATGGCTAAACTTACTATCGAAGTTGCCGCTGAAGATTTAGAAAAAGCAATGCAGAATGCATACCAGAAAGCAAAAGGAAGAATTTCCATCCCTGGATTCCGTAAAGGAAAAGCTCCAAGAAAAATGATCGAGCAGATGTATGGCAAAGGAGTATTCCTTGAAGATGCTGTTAACGCTCTGATTCCGGAACACTACAGCAAAGCATTAGCTGAATGCGAACTTGAGATTGTTTCCCAGCCGACAATCGACATTACACAGGCTGAGCCTGGAAAAGCATTCATCTTCACAGCAGAAGTTGCTGTTAAACCGGAAGTTACATTAGGTGATTACAAAGGTGTAGAAGTACCGAAAACTGAAATCACAGTAACAGACGAAGACGTAGAAGCTGAACTCAAGAAAGAGCAGGAGAAAAACTCCAGAACAATCAGCGTAGAAGACCGCGCAGCTCAGTTAAATGATATCGTAACAATCGACTTCGAAGGATCTGTAGACGGAGTACCTTTCGATGGCGGACAGGCTACAGAGTATCCTCTGACACTTGGTTCCAACACATTTATCCCGGGATTCGAGGAACAGCTTGTTGGTGCTAAAGTTGGCGATGATGTAGACGTAAAAGTTACATTCCCTGAAGAATATCAGGCAAAAGAACTTGCAGGTAAAGAAGCGATCTTCAAATGCGCAGTTAAGAAGATCGAAGCAAAAGAACTTCCTGAACTGGATGATGATTTTGCAAAAGATGTTTCTGAGTTCGATACACTTGCAGAGTACAAAGAGCATGTAAAAACAAACCTTGAAGATAAGAAAGCAGACGAAGCAAAACGTGCAAAAGAAGATGCAGCAGTAGATAAAGCAATCGAAAATGCACAGATGGATATTCCGGAAGCTATGCTTATGACACAGTGCCGTCAGATGCTTGATGATTTCAGCAGAAGAATGCAGTCTCAGGGATTATCCATGGATCAGTACTTCCAGTTCACTGGCATGACAGCTGACAAGATGATGGAAGACATGAAACCACAGGCATTAAAGAGAATCCAGACAAGACTGGTTCTTGAGAAAGTAGCTGAGGCTGAGAACATCCAGCCATCTGAAGAAGAGATCACAGAAGAGATCCAGAAGATGGCAGACGCTTACAAGATGGAAGCTGACAAGATCAGAGAAGCAATCGGTGAGGACGGAATTGAGCAGCTGAAGAAAGATCTGTCTGTTCAGAAAGCAGTTACACTGATCGCTGACGCAGCTGTTGAGGCTGAGAAAGCAGCAGACGCTGAGTAATCAGATTTGAATGAAGGCACTCCTGACAGGCTCGGGAGTGCTTACCTGATAAGAAAAGAGGGAATATATGAGTTTAGTGCCTTATGTCATTGAGCAGACAAGCAGAGGGGAGAGAAGCTACGACATCTATTCAAGGCTTCTGAAGGACAGAATCATTTTTCTTGGTGAGGAAGTAAATGATGTGAGTGCAGGACTGATCGTATCACAGCTTCTTTTCCTGGAAGCAGAAGATCCTGGTAAAGATATTCAGCTGTATATCAACAGCCCGGGCGGTTCCGTAACAGCCGGCATGGCGATCTATGATACCATGCAGTATATTAAATGCGATGTTTCTACCATTTGTCTTGGAATGGCTGCCAGCATGGGTGCCTTTCTTCTGGCAGGCGGTGCAAAAGGAAAGAGATTTGCTCTTCCGCATTCCACTATCATGATCCATCAGCCATCCGGCGGTGCGCAGGGACAGGCAACAGAGATCCAGATCGTGGCAGATCATATCGCACAGACAAAGAGAACTTTAAATGAGTTATTGGCTGCAAATACCGGTCAGCCGATAGAAGTTGTTGAGCGTGATACAGACCGGGACAACTATATGACTGCTGAAGAAGCAAAGGCATATGGACTGATTGACGGTGTAGTCATGCATAAATAATGCGAAAGATAAGACTCCTGTGAATCGTCACAGGAGTCTTATTAGTTAGTATAGAGAAAGGACAGACATAAATTCATGGCAGAAAAAATGAGAGAAGGAAAAGTAAGATGCTCCTTTTGCCAGAAGACAGAAGATCAGGTAAGAAAACTGATCGCAGGTCCGGATGGTAAAGTATTTATATGCGACGAGTGCATTGGCATCTGCTCAGAGATCATGGAGGAAGAATTAAATCCTTATGATGACGAGGTTTTGAATTCTGATATTAATCTGTTAAAACCGGAAGAGATCCATGCAGTTCTGGATGATTATGTAATTGGTCAGGATGCAGCAAAAAAGGCTCTTTCCGTTGCTGTTTATAATCACTATAAAAGAATTCTTGCGTCAAAAAATTCTGATGTAGAGCTTCAGAAGAGTAATATTCTGATGCTTGGACCTACAGGTTCAGGTAAAACTCTGCTGGCTCAGACACTTGCCAGACTTCTGAATGTACCGTTTGCTATTGCAGATGCTACTACACTGACAGAAGCCGGATATGTAGGAGAGGATGTTGAGAATATTCTTCTCAAGATCATTCAGGCAGCAGATTATGATATTGAACGTGCACAGTACGGAATTATCTATATTGATGAGATTGATAAGATCACAAGAAAATCTGAGAATCCATCCATAACCCGCGATGTTTCCGGTGAAGGCGTGCAGCAGGCACTTCTGAAGATTCTGGAAGGTACAGTGGCAAGTGTTCCGCCTCAGGGTGGCCGCAAGCATCCTCATCAGGAGTTTCTTCAGATTGATACAACAAATATTCTGTTTATCTGCGGCGGTGCTTTTGACGGAATCGAGAAGATCATTGAGTCCAGACAGGATACCAAGTCTATCGGTTTCGGTGCAGAGGTTTCTGTTAAGGAAGACAGAAATGTGGGTGAGATCCTGAAGGATGTAATGCCGGAAGACTTTATCAAATTCGGTCTGATTCCTGAGTTTATCGGTCGTGTGCCGGTAGTTGTAACTCTGGATGCGCTGGATGAGAATGCGCTGATCAGTATTCTGAAAGAGCCGAAGAACTCACTTACCAAACAGTATCACAGATTATTTGAACTGGATGGTGTTGAACTTGATTTTGAAGATGATGCACTTGAACTGGTCGCAAAGAAATCTCTGGAACGTAAGACAGGAGCCAGAGGTTTGCGTGCTATCATGGAAGGTTCACTGATGGATCTGATGTATAAGATTCCGTCAGATGACACGATTCGCAAGTGTACAATTACCAAAGATGTAGTAGATGGCACCGGTGAGCCGGAGATCGTCCGCGGAGAAACTCCTGCACAGGCGAAGACAGCCGGAAGCAGAAGAACGTCCCGGACACACAAGAAGGATAAACCGGAAACAGCCTGATGAAAGGGACTGAACAATAAATGACAAATCAGAATATAGTGCTGCCTGCGATCGCTCTCAGGGGGACTACCATCCTTCCCGGGATGATCGTTCATTTTGATGTGAGCAGGGAGCGTTCTGTCAAGGCGATTGAAGCTGCCATGCTTCATGACCAGAAGATTTTTCTGGTTACTCAGATTGATCCTGAGGTGGAATCACCGGATCTGGCAGGTGTATATCATGTAGGAACCATTGCCTATATCAAACAGGTTGTGAAACTTCCGCAGAACCTTTTGCGGGTACTTGTAGAGGGAACGGGAAGAGCCACACTTGTGAAATTTGAGCAGGAGTTTCCGTTTATCAGAAGTGAGATCACACCTGTTGATGAAGAAGAAATGCAGATGCCGGAACCAGTGATGGAAGCCATGCACAGAAGCCTTAAGGAATTATTCCACAGATACTGCATGGAAAATGGAAAAGTCAGCAAAGAGCTGGTAGCACAGATTTTAAATATAGATAATGTTGAGGAACTGGTTGAGCAGATTGCTGTAAATATTCCTTTATCTTATCAGAATAAGCAGAAGATTCTGGAGGCACTTACACTGGAGGAACGTTATGAAGTTCTGGGTGCAATCCTTGGAAATGAGATTGAGATTATGCAGATTGGCAGAGATCTCCAGAAAAAAGTGAAGGCCAGAATTGATAAGAATCAGAGAGAATATATTCTCAGAGAGCAGCTGAAACTGATACGTGAGGAACTGGGTGAGGATAATACTGCGGATGACGCAGAGGAGTTTAAGAAGAAACTCCAGGAACTTCAGGCCGGTGATGAGGTAAAAGAGAAAATCGGCAAAGAAATCGAGAGATTTAAGAATACCAACAGCAATGTATCCGAGAATGCAGTACTGCGCGGTTATATTGAGACCATGCTGGCACTTCCGTGGGAGAAGAAATCCACAGATTCTGATGATCTGAAAGAAGCATGGAAAGTACTTCAGGAAGGTCATTACGGTCTGAAAGATGTGAAGGAGCGTGTGATGGAGTTCCTTTCCGTCCGCAAACTGACACATAAGGGAAAAAGTCCGATCCTTTGTCTGGTAGGACCTCCCGGAACAGGTAAAACCTCCATTGCCCGATCGATTGCAGAAGCAATGCATAAGAAATATGTACGTATCTGTCTGGGCGGTGTGAGAGATGAGGCTGAGATCCGGGGCCACAGAAAGACTTATGTAGGAGCAATGCCGGGAAGGATCACTGCAGCATTACAGCAGGCAGGAGTGAGCAATCCTCTGATGCTTCTGGATGAGATTGATAAGACCAGCAGTGATTATAAAGGAGATACTTCTGCGGCACTTCTTGAGGTGCTTGATCCGGAACAGAACAGCAGATTTATGGATCATTATATAGAGGTTCCACAGGACCTTTCAGAAGTACTGTTTATTGCAACTGCAAACGATGTTCAGGGCATTCCGAGACCACTTCTTGACCGTATGGAACTGATCGAGATCGCAGGTTATACTGAGAATGAGAAGGAACATATTGCAAAGGAACATCTGATTCCGAAGCAGATGGAAGAGAACGGTATCGAGAAAGGTAAACTGACAATCCAGTCAGCGGCTCTTAAGAAGATCATCAACAATTATACAAAAGAAGCCGGAGTTCGAAACCTGGAGAGAACCATCGGACAGATATGCAGAAAAACTGCACGTCTGATCATGGAAGAAGATAAAAAGAAAGTTACAGTGACTTCAAAGAATCTGTCAGATTTTCTTGGAAAAGAGCATTTCAACTATCTTATGGCAAATAAGAAAGATGAGATTGGTATTTCCCGCGGGCTTGCCTGGACACAGGTGGGCGGCGATACACTGCAGATTGAAGTCAATGTAATGCCCGGCAAAGGTGAGCTGATGCTTACCGGACAGTTGGGAGATGTTATGAAAGAGTCTGCACAGGCAGGTATTACTTACATTCGTTCCATTGCTTCTGACTATAAAGTTGAGCCGGAATTTTTCCAGGAAAACGATATTCATGTGCATATTCCGGAAGGGGCAGTACCAAAAGACGGACCATCCGCAGGTATTACCATGGCAACTGCAATCCTTTCCGCAATTATTAAGAAGCCGGTAAGGGCAGACCTTGCAATGACCGGTGAGATCACACTGAGAGGAAGAGTTCTTCCGATCGGCGGTTTGAAAGAAAAACTTCTTGCGGCAAAATATGCTAAGATCAAAGAGGTGTTAGTGCCGGCAGAAAACAAACCGGATATTCAGGAATTAGATAAGGAAATCACAGACGGACTTACCATTACCTTTGTAAGTTCGATGAAGGAAGTGCTTAATAAGGCACTGGTATAAAATAAATGGTCAGTCAGTAAAGATTGACCATTTGTTGTGAAAAAAGAGAGGAAATCAATGGTTATTAAGAATGTATCATTAGATATCGTATGCGGTATTACCAGCAAACTCCCGGACACCAACAGACCGGAGGTTGCATTTGCAGGAAAATCAAATGTGGGAAAATCATCTCTGATCAACGGGCTGATGAACCGGAAATCTCTTGCCAGAACAAGTGCACAGCCGGGAAAAACACAGACCATTAACTTTTATAATATCAATGAAGCCATGTATCTGGTAGACCTCCCTGGTTACGGATACGCAAAGGTTTCACAGTCTGAGAAGGAAAAATGGGGCAAGATGATCGAAAGATATCTTCATACATCCAAAAACCTGAAGGCGGTTTTCCTTCTTATTGATATCCGTCATGATCCGTCTGCAAATGACAAGATGATGTATGACTGGATTCTGAACAATGGCTATGAGCCGATCATTATTGCAACGAAGCTTGACAAGCTCAAACGAAGCCAGGTTCAGAAAAATATCAAAGCAATCAAAGAAGGGCTGAAGCTGAGCAAAGATGGCATTATTATTCCTTTCTCTGCTGAGACGAAGCAGGGAAGAGATGAGATCTGGGCTCTGATTGACGAGTTGACCGGACTGGCAGCTACTGAAGAAGCCTGAAAAAATAAATATTCGCTGTTTACTGACGGGATTCTTTTCCTGTGAAAATAAGCAGCAGACAGACAAAATACGAGGACAAAAAATATTATGGGAATTATCAAGGCATTCAAGCTGGGATTTGACTATCTCAAGTATGATGAAGATGGTAACGTGCAGGATACGCAGCGTGCTGTCAATGATGTAAACCTGGACATTGAAGCCGGACAATTCGTGGCTGTTCTGGGACATAATGGTTCCGGAAAATCTACTCTTGCAAAGCACCTGAATGCGCTGTTGCTTCCGACGGAAGGAACTTTGTGGGTAGATGGGATTGACACGTCTAAAGAGCCGGAATTATGGAAAGTCCGCCAGAAAGCGGGCATGGTTTTTCAGAATCCTGACAATCAGATCATAGGAACTGTAGTAGAAGAAGACGTAGGATTCGGACCGGAGAATATGGGTGTGCCCACAGAGAAAATCTGGGAGCGTGTAGATGAGAGCCTGAAAAAAACAGGAATGACATCCTATCGTTATCATTCTCCGAATAAACTTTCCGGCGGACAGAAGCAGAGAGTTGCAATTGCCGGTGTCATGGCAATGCGTCCGAAATGCATCATTTTGGATGAGCCAACTGCAATGCTGGATCCGAATGGACGAAAGGAAGTTCTTGAGGCAGTCAGTGACCTTAACAGACGGGAAGGAGTGACAGTCATTCTGATCACCCACTATATGGAAGAAGTTGTTCATGCGGACAAGGTATATGTTATGGACAACGGAGAAGTGGTGATGCAGGGAACACCCAGAGAGATTTTCTCACAGGTGGAAACTCTGAAAGAATACAGACTGGATGTGCCACAGGTAACACTTCTGGCACACGAACTTCATAAAGCCGGAGTGGATGTTCCGGAGGGAATACTGACTACAGAGGAGCTGGTGAATGCCTTATGTCAATAGAATTAAAAAATGTAACTTATACCTACAGTCCGGGAACTGCCTATGAGATCCATGCGCTGAAAGATATCAATCTTTCTATTCCGGACGGACAGTTTATCGGAATTATCGGACATACAGGAAGCGGGAAATCTACACTGATCCAGCATTTCAATGCGCTGATCCGTCCAACTTCCGGTACGATCACTTATAATGGAGAGGATATCTGGGGAGAGAAATATGATCGTCGTGCCCTGCGAAGCGAGGTTGGTCTTGTATTTCAGTATCCGGAGCATCAGCTCTTTGAGAATGATGTGCTTTCTGATGTATGCTTTGGTCCCATGAATCAGGGATTATCCAGGGAAGAGGCAGAAGTAGAAGCAAAGAAAGCACTGCAGCACGTAGGTTTCAAGGAGAAAAATTTTAGTAAATCCCCTTTTGAGCTTTCCGGCGGACAGAAGAAAAGAGTTGCTATTGCCGGTGTACTGGCAATGAATCCGAAAATTCTTATTCTGGATGAGCCAACTGCAGGTCTGGATCCGAAAGGACGAGATGATATCCTTGACCAGATCGCAGAGCTTCATAAAGTAAGAGGGATTACCATTATCCTTGTATCCCACAGCATGGAGGATATTGCAAAATACGCGGAGAGACTGATCGTAGTCAATGACGGAGAAATCGCATATGACGATGCTCCCAAAGCGGTATTTGCTCATTACAGAGAGCTGGAGGCCATGGGACTTGCAGCACCGCAGATTACTTATATCATGCATGCGTTGAAGGAAAAAGGCCTGGATGTAGATGTAACTGCTACAACGGTGGATGAGGCAAAAGAGAATATACTTGCAGTTTTAAGAAAATGTAATCCCGGGAAATTGTCCGGTGACAAACAATCTGTTTCAGACAGTCAGTCGAAAAAAGAAAATGCCAAAGCAGAAACCTTAATTAGTGAGATGGAAGCTGATCTGACTGAGGATGGGACGAAAGAGTCTCATTCAGATGCGCCTGATGAAGATTTAAGCATTCAGAAGGAAACAATGGATAAAAAGTCTGCAGAACAAGAAGAGAATGAGGGAGGGCAGGAAGTATGATCCGAGACATTACAATAGGACAGTATTATCCTGCAGATTCCGTTCTGCACAAAATGGATCCGAGAGCAAAGCTGGTGGGTACGCTGGTGTTCATCATCTCTGTCTTTGTATTCCATACATTTCCGGGATATGCAGTGGCAACTATATTTCTGGCAGCGATGATCATTCTTTCCAAAGTTCCTGTGAAATTTATGTTCAAGGGACTGAAGGCAATCGTGATGCTTCTTATGATCACAGTGGTATTTAATATATTTCTGACACCCGGAAAGGTTCTCTGGCAGTGGGGAATCCTGCATGTGACAGAGGAGGGCCTGAAGCTGGCCGGAAGAATGGCCATCCGCCTGACGTATCTGGTGATCGGTTCTTCTCTTATGACGCTGACTACCACACCCAATCAGCTTACAGATGGTCTGGAACGACTTCTCAGGCCGTTAAATAAACTTCATGTGCCAATCCACGAGATTGCCATGATGATGTCTATTGCGCTGCGTTTTATCCCAATCCTTATGGAGGAAACCGATAAGATCATGAAAGCACAGATTGCACGTGGCGCAGATTTTGAAACCGGAAATATAATTCAGAAGGCAAAAAATATGATTCCGCTTCTGGTTCCGCTGTTTATTTCTGCGTTCAGAAGAGCAAATGATCTGGCCATGGCCATGGAAGCAAGGTGCTATCATGGAGGGGATAACAGAACCCAGATGAAGCCACTCCATTATGAATCCAGAGATTATATTGCATATGTGGTGATGTTTGCTTATCTGGCGATTGCGATTATATTCAGAATCGCAGGAATTTGATGAGATACGGAATAGTTGCTGATTTATAATGATATTTTATATGCTGTAATCCAGTAAAAATGGGTTACAGCATATTTCTATTTATGAACAGAAAAAGGCATATTTTTATCTGTTATAAAGATTCTATAATAAACATTAATCGAAAGATTTAAAAAGAAGCCTTTGGCAGGATAACCAAAGTAACCCGAGTTCTGATTGAGACAGCTTAGAAAAAGTTATATTTAATAAATCTTCTATTTTTTTTATCCGATAAATAACAGTATGACGATGTATAAATAAATTGCCGATAAATTCAGACCGGAAGAAATATATTGTTCAAGGCAGATGAGTAAATCCTGTCGGTATTCTTTTTTTATGTTTTGAAAATTTTTCATAGATGGAAACATCAATCCATCTGCTTCATTTGATGTAAATAATGTTTTTACAAGATATTCTGGCAAAATTTCCAGAAAAGATATCCCTGGTTCTTTTTTTCTTTGACTTAAAGCTATCTGAGACTGCATAAATGCAGTATGCAACTCCGTAATGTTTTCAAAGCACATACTTTGACCAAAATACATATGACATTGATTTAGAA
>OODP01001657.1_pt1 | contig 12499 bp, 11 predicted proteins | sample 1671011 | NCBI WGS metagenome assembly OODP01 (sample SAMN06348113, study PRJEB24527) | human gut metagenome | biome: human gut; feature: ankylosing spondylitis patient; material: feces | host: Homo sapiens | place: China | collected 2015-10
GGCCTGCAACCAGACACTGGCAACGATGCTGGTGGGAAATCTGTTCCGGGAAGAAATGTTCTCGGTGATGACGGAGTTCCTGGGAAAAGTCGTGGGGTGGACCGTGAAGACCATGTTCGGTATCGTTGTGGGATTTCACCTGATCCAGGGTCTGGTTCTGCCCCAGGCGGATGCCATGAAAAACGCGGCGGTTGTGCGGACCATCGAGGCGGTTCCGGGAATCGGCGCAGGGGCTGGAGCGATGTCAAATCTTCTGATGGGATCGGCGGTTCTCATAAAGAACACGGCGGGTGCCGCGGCGGTGGCGGTCCTGATCTTTCTGGCGTCGGTACCTATGGTGAAGCTGGCGGTGCTCATGGCGCTCTACTATCTGGCAGCGGCTGTGATGCAGCCTGTATGTGATAAGCGGCTGGCTGCATGCATGGCACAGAATGCCGTGGGGCATGGGATGTTACTCGAAATCGTCGGGTATTCGCTGGCGTTGTTTGCGGTGACCATCGCAGTGATCAGTTATTCTACGAATGCGGTGTACTATGCGGGATGAGTTGTTGTCACACTGCATTTTATCAAGGTGGCTGTGCAAAATGTGAACAGCAGCGGAGAAGTGGAGGAGCGGCATGAAAGCGATTGAAAACTGGGTAAAAGACATCGTTTTTTATATGATCTTCGTGACCATGGTCATGAATCTTCTGCCGGATCCGAAATACGAAAAGTACTTGCGGCTGTTTGCCGGGGCGGTTATGATCCTGCTGGCTTTTGGGCCGCTTGCACGGATCACGGGGATGGAGACAGCGATAGCGGGCATGTTTGAGAAGATTATCTTTGAGGACGATGTGCGGACGCTGAAGGAGGAACTTGGAGCCGTGGATGAGAGGCGGATCGCAGGATTTTATGAGCGGTACCGGGCGGCGGTGGAGTCTGATATCCGGACTATGGCAGAGAGTGATGGTCTGGAATGCGTGAGCGTATCGGCCCGGGTGGCGGATGCCGGGAATCTCAGCCATGTGAAGTTAGTGGTCCGGGGAGAGCAGAATCAGGCAGGAGCGGAGATCGCTTCGGTCAGAAGGAAGATAGGTGCTTATTATGGAGTGGAAGAACGGGACATTGAGGTCGATGTTGAAAGGGAATAAGGAGAAGGTGATTTTTCTATTCTGTTCCGGGCTGCTGCTGTTTGTGATCTCACCCACAATAATTTAAGCGTTACAAGTGAAAACATGCAGGCGGCAGAAAGCCAGATCCGTGATACCAATATGGCAGAGGAGATCACAAAATACACCAGCAGTAACATCGTCCTACAGTCCTCTAATATGATGCTTACAAATGCAAATAATCTCCCTCAGACCATACTTGAACTTTTAAAATAAAAATGAAAGAAATAATGAAAAACAGGCTTATGTTTTTTTAACATAAGACGATATATATATATAGAAAGAAAATTCTGCTGTTCCAGAAAGGGCCCTTGGGACAATAGAAGACAGAGGAAAGGAGTCCACTGCCATATTTTCTTTTATAAAAGGAGGAATTCATTATGGTAATTCAGCATAATATTGCAGCGATCAATTCTTACAGAAACTTAAGTATCAACCAGAACGCACTGAGCAAAAACTTAGAGAAGCTGTCTTCCGGTTACAAGATCAACCGTGCAGGCGATGACGCAGCAGGTCTGGCTATTTCCGAGACCATGCGTTCCCAGATCAATGGTTTAAACCAGGCTGTAAACAACGCAAACGATGCGATCGGTCTGATCCAGACAGCAGAAGGTGCTATGACAGAGACCCACTCCATGCTTCAGCGTATGAAGACTCTGACCACCCAGGCAGCAAATGGTACTTATACCAAGACTGCAAGAGATAACATCCAGGCTGAGGTCGATGCACTGAACAAGGAGATTACCCGTATCGCTTCTACTACAAAGTTCAATGGTGAGACACCTTTATGTCCTGCGAAGAAAGGGCAGAACCTGACTTTCTTCATCGGTGCTACTGCAGATAAGACCAATGCAATGACCGTTGCACAGCTGACTATGACAGCGGCAGCATTAACTATTGATAAGATCAAAGTTAGTACTACAACGGATGCATTCAAGGCAATGGCATCTGTAGATGCTGCAATTGAGAGAGTATCTACTTACCGTGCGACCCTTGGTGCTGCCCAGAACCGTCTGGAGCATACAGTAAACAACCTGAAGGTAACTTCTGAAAATATTACATCAGCGGAAAGCCGTATCCGTGATACTGATATGGCAGATGAGATCACAGCTTATACAAAGAACAACATTCTTTTACAGGCTGCTCAGTCTATGCTTTCCCAGTCCAACGCTATGCCTCAGGGTGTATTAAGCATGCTGCAGTAATCTTGAAATTGATTCTGCATCTTTTAGGGGATCTGCTTTGCGCAGATCCTCTTTTTTTAAATATGTCCTTTAGAACTTAAAAAGAAGGTAACCGATGATGAAAAAAACCATATCACAGTGTATGATCGTAAAAAATGAAGAAAAAAATATCCGCCGCGCCCTTTCCTGGGGGAAGGATATCATGTGTGAACAGATCGTAGTAGATACAGGCAGCAGTGACCGTACCGTGGAGATAGCCAGGGAAATGGGGGCAAAGATATTTTTCTTTCCATGGATCAATGATTTTGCTGCTGCCAAAAATTTTGCCATTGACCAGGCAAAAGGAGACTGGATCGCCTTTCTTGATGCAGATGAAAGCTTTACACCGGAGGATACAAAGAAGATACCGGAGATATTGGAATATGTGGGAGACGATGTAGATGGTCTTCTTACAGGGATCGTAGATCTGGATGAAAATAACAATATCAAAAGCGGCGGCACCATGATCCGATTCTTTGTAAACCGGCCGGAGCTGCGCTATGTAGGAAAAATACATGAACACCTGGTCAGAAAAGGAAGATCCGGACTGCATCTGACAGATGCTACAGAGCAGCTGGCTTTTCTCCATACCGGTTACCAGGAACAGGAGAAGAAGGATAAGTCCAAATTTGAAAGGAATCGGAACATCATCCTGGAGATCTTAAAACAGGAGCCTGAAAACTGTGATTATCTTGGATATCTGGGAGATACCTATTCTTCAGATGGAAAAAATGAAGAAGCAAGGGATGCATACAAAAAGGCGGTGGCAGCCATGCCGGAAAAACTGGGGGTATATGATCAGCGAAGTTCTTATACCTATACAAACCTGTTAAGGGTCTCCCAGTGCCTGAACGCACCGGAAGCCGAGGTGGAAGCTATTTACAAAGAAGCAGTGGAAAAGCTTCCGAAAGAGCCTGATTTTGACTGTGTTATGGGGGACTGGTACTGGAGAAAGGGGCAATATGAAAAAGCGGTACAGATGTATGAACTGGCTATAGCAAAGCTGGAAACCTATGGGACAGTGAACAGGGGGATCTATACCACTTCCATGCTGATCCAGATGTATGAGTGTCTGGGAGAAGGCTGCAGGAAGCTGGGAGATTACCAGAAAGCGGTCCGCTATTGCGTGATCGTACTGAATACTGACCACAAAGATATGAATGCGCTGCTGACTCTGATCAACTGTTTTACAGAGAGCAATGTCAGCGCAGAAGAGGTATTCCAGTTTTTAGGGAAGATTTATGATTATTCTGATATAAAAGACAAGGTGATCCTTCTGCGGGTGGCTATGGCAATGGGCAGAAAGGATCTGGAGCGGATGTTCAGGGGAATCCTCCTTCCTCAGGAGAGGGAAGAGTTTGATGCAGCCATGGAAACGGCCCAGAGCGGGGCACCGCTGTCATAGACTTTTTTCAACTCTTCCATGAGAAGAGGAAGCTCCCATTCGCAGGTGCTGTTATCAAAGCTGTTAGGATCTGCGATAGAAACATTACCGTCAGGAAGGAGTTTGGTGATCAGGACAAAGTGACCGTTTTGCGTCAGGCTTCCCTTACCCATAAGGGCGACCAGGATATGACCGGAAGAAAGAAGGGAAGCTGCATTCTGGGGCGAGTGGTCTGTTACAGATTCCACCTGAAAGCCATATGCAGTAAGGACAGATGGAATCAGACTGTGATAGGAGCCGCTCTGGGGGGCATAATAGCCATTGGCAGAAGACCAGTCTGCGATCGTTACCGGGGTAATGGCTTCTCCGTCATTTGTGAAGCTGGAGATGAGCATGGCTGCAGCAGTAGGACCACATCCATACTGCTGCATGGGATCTGAACCGCCGTAGAGATAACTGCTCCAGCGGGTATCTCCCTGATTATAGTAGTACATCGGTCCCATACTGGTATCCAGGATGGCAGCATCTAAAGAATTGCCGTCTGATCCTGGTTTTGCCTCCATATCCAGGTTTTCTGCTTTACCAAGGATCACCGGAGAGGTATTTGCAGTCACAGAAGATGTATCTGGGATCCCCTGTGTCCCGGAAGTATCCTCTGAAAGCTCTGTTTGTTTTTGGATTTTTGGTTCTGGCTGGGTCTGCTTTTTAAGAAAGTCTTCCAGTTCATGAAATTTCTGGCCACTGGCAGTCTGTACAAAGGAAATACCGGATCGTGCGTCTTTTATGATCTGGGAAGAAAAGCCTGGGCAAAAATAAAAGCTCAGGCTGGCAGTGATCACCGAAACTGTACCGGTAATGGAAAGTTGGATCATCGTTTTCGCAAGTTGGAACTGTTTCAAGGTTTTATTTATCTGTTTTTTTTGATTCTTTAAAGTTCTATCTTTCATTTTTATCCATTTATTTCTTATCCGTTAACGAAGGGATACACGGGCCAGGACAGTCTGACCAATGGTATTTAAAGGACACTGCTGGCATACGGCGCCGATCTTATGTGCCTCCATAGGCATGCCGTATACAACACAGCTGTTTTTGTCCTGACCAATCGTATAGGCGCCGTTTTTGCGCATACGCAAAAGACCGGCAGCTCCATCTGCTCCCATTCCTGTGAGAAGAACGCCGATGGCGTGTTCCCGCACATGTAATGCAACTGAGTCAAAAAGCACATCCACGGAAGGTCTGTGTCCGTTTACCTTTTCTCCTTCCTGTACACTGACTGCATAGGAGTTTCCAAGAGGTACCACACGCATCTGCAGACCTCCGGGAGCTAAAAGCATAAGACCTTTGCGGATCCGGTCCCCGTTTTTCGCCTCCCGTACTTCCATTTTGCAGATCCTGTTTAAGCGCTCTGCATACATGGCTGTAAAACCTGCAGGCATATGCTGGGTGATCACAACTCCGGGAGTATCTGCAGGAAAATTCTTTACTACCTCGAGAATAGCTTCTGTACCGCCTGTAGATGCCCCGATAGCGATCACTGTTTCAGGGGAAGCACCCAGAGGAATCTTTGGTTTCTGCAGGAAAGTATTTCTGGCAGGAGGTAAAGAAGAAACCTTGCGGATACCACCTGCCTGAGGGTCTGCAGGAACAGAAGGAAGGTGTACGTGGGAAGCAGCCGCTACCATGAGTTTGGAACGGAGCATAGAAAGAAAGATCTCTTTAGACAGTCCATTGGCTTCATCCGGTTTCCGTACAAAATCCACAGCTCCTGCTTCCAGGGCATCAAAAACCCTCAGGTTCAGGGAAGATACCAGAATCACCGGGATAGGGTGGACAGGAAGCAGCTGCTTTAAAAAATCAATGCCTGACATTCCCGGCATTTCAATATCCAGGGTAAGCATATCCGGCTGCAGCAGCGGGATCTTTTCCTGGGCGTCAAGGGCATTTACTGCATATCCTACAACCTGGAAGCGGTCATCCTCAGAGAGAGAACGGATCAGCCAGGTGCGGAACAAGGGTGAATCATCCACCACCATTAATTTTAATTTATGATCCATGATCATAACGCCTCCTTAATAAGATAAGTGTAACAACGTATGAGATAACCTACGGGATCAGATCTTTCGGTAAATAGCCGGTTCAATATAGGAAAACGGGCAGCTTTCCTTATCCAGGCTTTCAGAATGTCCGATAAATAAGTAGCCTCCCGGAGCGGTAGCATCATAAAAGCGCCTTACCAGTGCCGCCTTCGTAGGACGATCAAAATAGATCATCACGTTTCTGCAGAAGATCAGGTCAAACTTTTTGCGGAAATGGATGGGATCCATCAGGTTAAAGGAACGAAAGATCACATTTTTCCTTAAAGCATCTGAAACAGTATAGGTTTTATCTCCCATGGGAACAAAATAGCGTTCCTGCCAGGAAGGCGGAAGCTCTTTTAAGCTTTCAAGGGAATATCTGGGATCCATGGCAGAATCCAGAACACGCTGGGAAATGTCCGTAGCAAGGATACGGGTATCCCAGCTTCCGGGAATAGCGGAAAAATATTCTTTCAGATACATAGAAATGTTATAAGGTTCTTCACCGGAGGAGCAGCCGGCACTCCAGATCGCAATAGAACGGTCCCGGGAATGCTTGTTTGCAAGCTCAGGAAGAATCTGCTTCTGGAGAAAGTCAAAATGTTCTTTTTCCCGCATAAAATAGGTATAGTTGGTAGTCAGCTTGTTTAACATAACAGAAACCATCTCAGGATCTTTACCTGAGATGATCTCATCTATGTATTCTGTAAAACTATGAAACCCTTTCTGCTGCAGCATATTAGTAAGACGGCTGGTGATCAGCTGTTTTTTGTGGCTCAGATTGATGCCATAGTGCTGTTGGATATAAGTGTAAAGACGGTTAAAATCCCCGTCACTTAATGTAAGCATTGTATGACCTCCTTAGGAATCGGATGTACTCTCGGAGTCTTTCCTGCACCTGCCTTTGCGGCTGACAAAAAATCTTCTCGCAAAATCAAGTACAAAAAGATTCCGGGAGTACATTAAGAGCTGACCAGGGACTTGCAGTCAAAAGACATAAGCACAGTCCCATTTTCAAGTGTGATCATACCATCTAACAGCTTCTGTCTGCGTTTGATAGGGATCGGACGTACATCCTGAAGATCAATATCGATCACCTGCTGTACAGAATCCACAACGATGCATACAGGAAGATCGTCTACATTTAAAACGATAAAGCAGGTCTTACTGTTATATTCCAAAGCAGGCTTGCCCATATAGAGCCGTATATCTACTACCGGAAGGATCTGACCACGCAGATTGATGATTCCCTTAATATAATCAGGTACCAGTGGAAGATGAGTGATCGCACAGTCATTGATGATCTCCGTTACGTTATTGATACTTAAAAACAGAGTCATGTCTCCCGACTCAAAGGTAAGACAGCGTTCAACGGACTGGTTTTCAGCCGGTACGTCTGTCTGGATATTTGTTTCTGTTACTTCAGCCATTTTAAAACCTCCTGTTTACGCATTCTCTACAGCTATGGAATATAAGCTGAGGATATCCAGAATGATGCTGATATTGCCATCACCCATAATGGTACAGCCGGTGATGCCGTGGTCTTTCAGGTTAAATTCACTGAGAAAAGCAGGAAGCGGCTTTACTACCACCTGCTGCTCGCCGATCAGATCATCTACAAACAGGCAGTAAGAACGGTCATTTGCTTCCACCCATAAAAGGATACCGTCTTCCATCTGGGTAACCTCAGTTGGAAGGTGATAGAAGGAATGGAGGCGGACGATAGGATAAAAATGGTCAACACGTTCTACCATTTCATTGCCATATTCATCTTTGATCACCTGATCTGCTTTTACCTTAAAGGACTGACGGATATTGGCGATAGGTATAGTAAAAATAGAATCACCTACCGTTACCTTCATGCCGTCAACGATAGCCAGAGTCAGCGGGATCTTCATGGAAATCGTAGTTCCTTCACCGTAGGTACTGGATACAGAAACGATACCGCCTAAGGATTCTACATTTTTCTTCACAACATCCATTCCAACACCACGACCGGAATATTCAGTTACCGTTGTATTGGTGGAAAATCCGGGAAGCATGATCAGCCCCAGGATCTCCTTCTGGCTGTATTCAGAAGCAGGCTTGGTAAGCATATTCTTTGCCTGGGCTTTTTCAAGAATCTTCTGGGGATCCATGCCATATCCGTCATCTTTAACGGAGATAACAACCTCACTGCTGGTATGGGAAGCGGAAAGTACGATCTCGCCCTGGGGATCCTTACCGGCAGCAATACGTTCCTGGGCTGTTTCTTCAATCCCATGATCCATGCTGTTACGCACGATATGCATGATAGGATCCTGTATATTGTCTACGATCGTCTTATCTACCTCTGTATCTTCACCTACAATGGTCAGACGGACGTCTTTTCCCAGGCTCTGCTTCATATCACGCACAATACGGTTCATTTTCTGGAACACGCCGGAAATCGGGACCATGCGTAAAGACATGGCAATATCCTGCAGATCATTGGTGAGTTTACGCAGCTGACGTGCAGATTTCATAAAATTATCCCTGTTGTCCCTTGGCAGCAGGTTTAATTCAGGGGAAGATGTGACCATGGATTCAGTGATCACGATCTCACCAACAATATCCATCAGGCTGTCCAGCTTCATCAGGTTGACGCTGATCAGATTCTGCTTGACCGGGGCATGGGAAAGCATAGGAGCTGCTTTCCCGGCAGCTGTATCTGTGGATGCAGGTGCTGGTGCCGTGGGTTTGGAAACAGATGCCTTTTTTTCCTCAGCTTTTGCAGGAGGAGCGGCTTTTGGGACATTTACAAGCTCATAAGATCGGATGTGGTTCTGGGTTTTTAAAATCCCTTCAGCCTTAGAAGCGTCTTCACTGGAGTCAAAAGCAAGGAAAAAACCATTTTCTGCGATCGTCTGGGAAGTATCCTGATCTGTTTCCATATCACTGGGGTAAAAACGGAAGTTTACATCACATTCCTTTACTGCATTTACGATCATATAAGCCCGCAGATTCTCCATTCCCACGCCTTCTTCCAGAAAAACATGGAAAAAGCAGGCTGCATCCTTATCATCAGGGAGAGAAGCAGGAGCTGCAGGTGCAGAAGCTGCAGCACCAGAAGCTGCAGGTGCAGCCTGTGAAGCTTCCGGCTGTGCAGGTGCAGCGCCGCTGATCTTCTTCAAAAAAGAATTGATCTCATTGGAGAATGCATCAATATCAGTAGAAAGAGGTACTCCCTGTTCTACTTTCTCGATTTCGCTTCTTAAATAATCCTCTGAACGGAACATCAGGTTGAAAAGCTCTTTCTTATGTTCAGGATCCAGAGTTTCGATTCCTTTATCACGGATATAAAAAAATACATCTTCAATATGATGGGCGATCGTGGAGATCGAATTAAATTCCATCATTGCAGAAGAGCCTTTGATCGTATGCATGATACGGAAGATCTCATTTACGTCATCGGTGGAAAAATCACCGTTTTTCTCATCAGCAACCAGCATTTCGTCTAACTGGTCTAAAAGATTGTTTTCTTCATAAAGGTATGTATCCAGAATACTGCTGTCCATACCACTGCTCATATTGTACACCGCCTTTTTTCATAATAATCAGAATAGTATTTCTTTTAACTTTATCGGCGGTGGTTGAAAATGGATAAGGGGATTTCCAAAAAGAAACAGTGAGTTGATAAAACAGTTATAAAAAAAAAGAAAACGCCGATAAAATTATCTGAGATAAGATATCTGATCATTTTTGGAGGAAACCGTAAAAATGGCGATCAAAAGAAAAGAAAAAAGAAGGCTTTTGCAGACAGCGGCCCTCTTAATGCGGGCAAATGAAAGAGTGTTCATGGGATTCGGCCAGAATACAGAAGAAGTGATGATCGATGCTCTTTCACAATCTCAGGAAACAGCACTTTTGTTGGGAACAGAGCTGGAAAATGTGGGAAAAGCAGATCTGGTTCCCCTTCTGGAAGTATATTGTGAAGATCTTTATGAGATGAGTCAGAATCTTCACAGCAAAAAACAGATTGCAAGGCTGTATAAAAAAATAAAGAAAGAATTGAAACTTTTATATGAACGTATGGAGAATGATATGGAAACAGACCGTCTCTGTTTTGTCTTTCTTCCATATAAAGTGTCTATGTGGGATTCTATGGAAACCGTCTGGAAAGCGGCAGATAAAGATCCGGATTGCGATGCCTATGTTGTACCGATCCCCTATTTTGATAGAGACCAGGAAGGAAATCTTGCAGTAGAACACTACGAGGGAGATCAGTATCCATCAGATGTTCCTATTACAGATTACCGCACATTCCGCCTGGAAGATAAAAAACCGGATGCGGTGTTTATCCACAATCCCTATGACCAGAACAATAGATTGACCAGCGTCCATCCTGATTTTTATAGCAGCAGATTGAAGAAATATGCAGACCAGCTGGTATATCTGCCTTATTATACCACACCAAGTACTGGAAACGTAGAATCTGCGAAACGCCAGGCGAGAAGCACCGGGTTTGTCATGGAGCCGGGAGCTGTTAATGCAGACTGTATTGTTACGGCAACAGAGCAGGAAAGAGAACTGTTTATCAATATTTTGTGTTCCGGACTCAAAGGAGTTCCAACAGAGCAATGGGAAGAGAAGGTACAGAACTTTGGATCACCAAAGATTGAACGTGCCCGAAGTACGAAAAGACAGGACAGTTCTCTTCCAGAAAAATGGAGGGAATGTCTTTACAGACCTGACGGAGCCAGGAAAAAGACTGTATTTTATAGTCTGTCTGTAGAGGCACTTCTGACCCAGCCAGATATGATGCAGAAGATAGAAGAGGTACTTCAATATTTTAGAAACAGAAAAGATCTCGCTTTATGGCTTCGTCCTCATCCACTGTATGAACAGACACTGGAGGTGATGCGGCCCCAGTTTTTACGGAAATATAGAGAACTTCTGGCTTCCTATGAAGAAGAAGGCTGGGGAATCCTGGACAGCGGATACGATCTTGATCTTGCCATTGCTTCCTGCGACTGCTATTACGGGGATTACAGCTCTGTAGCCCAGTTGTTCTGGGAAACAGGAAAACCGGTTTTATATCAGGATTCCCTGGTAAGAGAAAAGGAATGTAAGATACCATGCTGGCCGGGAGCTTTTTGGGAAGATGAAAAAGAGGTGTGGTTTGTTCACGGAAAAGTAAACCTGCTGTTTCATTATGATAAACAAATGGACAGACTTTCCTGCATAGGCATCCTCAAACTCCAGATCGCCGTATGGCTTTAAGAGTTTTCCCGTCGGTCCCATGTCCAGAGCCGCGTAACCATGTCCGGCCGCCGCGATGGCGTTTTTTGCATTTCGAACCGCCGCCGTCACGATCTCTTTTACGGAATATCCATCCTCCGCTTTAAATTTAAAATGGTTTGCGCCGAAGGTATTCGTCGTCACCACGTCAGATCCCGCATCGAGGTACTCCCTGTGGATCTCAGTAATGATCTCCGGTCTGGAAAGATTCCATGTCTCCGGGAGTTCGCCCGGCTTCAGACCCCGGGCCTGTAAAAGACTTCCCATACCTCCGTCAAAATAAATCCGTCTCTCCCTCATCAGTTCCAGAATTCCCATGGCTCTCTCCTATCTTCTTCAACTTATCTTCTGAACGCGCAATCTTTCTTTCCGCACGCCTCGCATCCCTCGATCACACAGGCTGCCGGTGTCCGGCTCACCCCGATCACCGCTGTCACCGATTTCGAGGGCAGCATCAGAAATCCCTCTGTCAGTGTGATCCCGATCCTCTTTCCTGCCTCCAGTCCGTCAAGGATCTGTTTCTGGACCGATAATGGGAAATCCCCGTAACCCGGTGAAAATCTTGGTCTCAGATAAAGACCTTTTTCCAGATACTCCTTTTTCCACCCGGCATTCAGCTCATTGCAGTAAGCCTCCACCATCGCTGCCGCCGCTGCCTGCATGACCACTGCTTTTGCGACCGAAAGCTTTCCGTACCGGGCGAGAAGTCTGTCTACCTCCGCCCCCACTGTGACCGCCATCACAAGCACGGAATCACAGCCGGACAGGTTCTTTTTTAAGTTTGCGCTCTTTACCCGGAAGCAGCCGCCATCGACGGTTCCGTCCTCTTCCACAGAGAGCGGATACTCCCGCACGAGGTGTCTGAACTCCGCTGCGCGTTCTGCTTCCCGGATGCATTCCTCCAAAAGCCGTTCCGTCTCTGGATCCGGTTCATGTTTTCCAAGCCCCAGATATCGGAGCGCTTCTTTTCTGTCCGTTTGCATGATTTGAACGAGTTCCTTCCTTATTATAATAGATCGTATAACCGGCAGTTAAGCTTCCCATAACCAGAGGTTAAACTATTTCTCTTCCTATGATCTGTCCGCATATTCTTTCCCTGACAGATCTTTATCAGCATATCACGTCCGATCCGCCATCGTCCAATATATCCGCCATGTGTCTGGTTATAGTTTTTTCTTATTGCCATTCAGCATGCTACATGCCTTCAAATTTCCGGATCTCCTCCAGATATTTCTGTCCCAACGGACTCAGGGCAATCCCTTTTCTCTTTAAGTATCCGATGGTCATGACCTCGTCGGACTTTAATTTCACCGCCCAGTAATCGGAACCGTTTAAATTGTCACAGAGGATTCCGGAACAGTAGTCGTTGCCGTGGACAGTGTCATGCATGAAAGGAAAATGATTCCGCAC
>OODP01001675.1_pt1 | contig 12386 bp, 9 predicted proteins | sample 1671011 | NCBI WGS metagenome assembly OODP01 (sample SAMN06348113, study PRJEB24527) | human gut metagenome | biome: human gut; feature: ankylosing spondylitis patient; material: feces | host: Homo sapiens | place: China | collected 2015-10
AAATGAGACTCTGTGTCACTCTGTGGTGAGCTTATTTAAACCCCAGCTTCTTCAGTCCGGTTTGCACATCGGGATGGCTCATGAATAGTTTCCACAGCAGGCCGGTACGGTAATTTTCTATCATTACAGCGATAGGTCCTTGGTCGATGGCAAGATAACGTTTAGGATACCAATCTTCCGTTTCGCTGAAAGCGTCATAGAAGCCATAAGGTCCCAATACCTTGTCTCCCATTCCATAGAGATAGCGCATCACTTCCAGTGAGTATTCCGGAGTATAGACAATGGAAGAAAGAGCGGCAGTGGGAGAGATGACTCCGTGATCTGCCGACTCGTTCGGAGCATGGGCAGAGTAGCCGTTGACAGAGTAACTGGCGGTCAGTCCCCAACAATCAGGACCAAAACCTTTCCACTGCTTTGGGTTGCGGATGCAATAGGCGCGGTTGATTAGAGTAAGATTGCGCATTTCATTGAAATAACCGGGACAATACTTATCAGATAAATTTGTCGGGTCCAGTCCGAGGAAAGAATAGTGTGCCCAAAAGAGGGGACCGGCTTCACAACCTTGATAGCGCAGGTGAAGTTCGATATCTTCTACCTTGTGGGGATCGACAATGGCGCCTTTCTCTGCCCAACCTTCATGATAGACAGTTGCGGGAATGCTGTGCGTGGGGGAGGCAGCAGCAAGAATATACATAATGAGACACTCGTTGTAACCGTGTACGGGGAAATTCATTTCCCAGCCGTATTCGGGACTCCAGTGCCAATAGAGTACATTCTGATCGTTCCGGCGATAGAAATTCCAGTCAACTTCACGCCACAATGTGTCGATGCGCCCGGCAAGGGCTTGTTCTGCGGGGGAGCCGTTGATGTAATATTGGTGTACGGCAAGCAGACCCTGCATCAGGAAAGCGGTTTCCACGAGGTCACCGCCGTTGTCTTTCTGTCCGAAAGGTTTTACCCGTCCGGTATCTCCGAACCACCAGTGCGGGTAGGCACCGTGGAAACGGTCGGCTGTTTCAAGAAAAGAGACGATGCGCTCCATGCGTGCCAGCCCTTCTTCACGGGTGACGTAACCGCGGTCGATGCCTGCCAACACAGCCATGATTCCGAAGCCACTGCCACCGGTGGTCACTACATTCTGGTCATCTTCGGGATAGATACCATCTATATGGATACGTTCGCATGCCAGTCCGCTATTAGGTTCGGCTCCTTCCCAAAAGTAATTGAAGGTACGGCGTTGCAGGGTGTCCATCAGGGCTTCGTCGCTTATCCGGTCCGGTTTTGCTGCCGGGCTTTTACATTGTGTAAAGCCCAGCAACAACAGGAGCAATAATAAGCTATATTGTGTCTTCATACCTATTTCTATTGAAGGATTACATCAACAAGTACGGGATCGTGATCAGAAAGGAAGCCATTCTCCGGCCTATCCTGGATGACACGATAACGGTTCGTTTTCATGCCGCCGCTCACGAACACATAATCCAGCAAGACACGTTCTTCCAGCGGCAGTCGACCGAAATCATGGAAAGACCAGGATGGACCGTACGTAATGGCTGCCACCTTTGACGCATTTTCCATTCCTCCTTTTTCAAGAGTCTGCAGAGGTGTCTCGTCGGGAGTACAATTGAAGTCGCCGGTGATGATGGCTGGCATGTGCGGGGCAATCTCTTTAATCTTGTTCAGAATGAGTTGTACGCCTTCTTTACGCGCTATCTCTCCGTCGTTGTCCAAATGGGTGTTGAAGAATACCAACTTCTTCCCGTTACTCTTTTCTTGCAGTATGGCCCAGGTAGTAATACGGTTGTAGGAGGCGTCCCAGCCTTTGATGCCGATGGTTTCGGGCTGTTCACTAAGAGAGAAATTACCGTATTCCACCAATGTGAACCGGTGGCTGTTGAAGAATATCGGGCAATATTCGCCTGCTTCCTTGCCATCGTCACGTCCTACGCCTAAAGCGGTGTATTGGGGAAGACCTTGTTTCAGGTCTTCCATTTGATTGTGACGTACTTCCTGCATACCCAGCAGGTCGGGCTGATAGTAGGTAATCATTTGGCAGACGTTATCTTTGCGATATTTCCAGTTATTGGCACTGTCCGAAGGAGCATCCAGGCGAACATTAAAGGTCATCACCTCCAGTGGCTGTTCATTCTGTGCAGACTGGTTTTTGCAACTGCCGAGAAGCATCAGGCCACACACGCAGGTCAGTAAAGCTATGTGTTTCATGTTTCCTTTGTTTTTATTCTGAATTATCACTTTAAGCTCAAACGGGCTGTTTTTACATGCTGGCTGTTACCGCCGATCATTACATCAAAGTCTCCCGGTTCGGCTACATAGTTGAGATCATAGTCGTAGAAGTGCAACAATTCCGGGGTGATTTTGAAAGAGACCGTCTTACTCTCACCTGCTTTGAGGAAGATTTTTTCGAAGCCTTTCAACTCTTTCACCGGGCGGGTAATGCTTCCCACCAAGTCGCGGATATACAGTTGTACCACTTCCGCACCATCCCGCTTACCGGTATTGGTCACTGTAACTACAGCGGTTACAGAACCGTCCTGGTCCATTGCAGGAGCGCTCAAAGTAATGTCCCCGTATTGGAATGTGGTGTATGACAAACCGTAACCGAACGGATACAGTGGATCATTGTCAACATCCAGATAGTTACTGCGGAACTTCTCGAACCATTTACCTTCTTTCAAAGGGCGGCCAGTGTTCTTATGATTATAGAACAAAGGGATCTGCCCTACATTCTTCGGGAATGTCATGGTCAGTTTGCCACTTGGATTTACATCACCGAACAGTACATCGCCGATAGCATAGGCAGCTTCGCTTCCGCCGAACCATACATTCAGGATAGCGGGTACATTTTCCTGTTCCCAGGTCAGTGTCAATGGACGGCCAGTGAAGAGGGTCAATACAACCGGTTTTCCGGTCTTCAACAATGCTTCCAGTAATGTGCGTTGTACATCGGGAATATTCAGATCTGTCCGGCTTGAACTTTCTCCGCTCATTTCAGAAGATTCACCTAAAGCGGCAACGATGACATCTGCGTTTGCCGCTACCTTCAACGCTTCTTCCAGCATTTCCTTGTCTGTGCGGTTGTCACGGTTCAGCGAACGTCCGAACATGGTGGCGCGTTCTTCGTAAGCGGCGTCACTACTGAGGTTGCTGCCCTTGGCATAAGTGATGTTCACCTTACCTGCCATCATTTCTTTCAACCCTTCATATACAGAAGGGTAATTGTTGAGGCGTGCAGCTACACTCCATGTTCCCGGCATGTTGCTACGGGTATTTGCCAATGGACCTATAACGGCAACCGTACCTTTTTTTGCCAATGGCAATACAGGAACCTGGCCGTTTTTTGCCGGTTGATTCTTTAAAAGTACAAAGCTTTCACTCGCAATCTTGCGGGCAACATCACGGTGTTCTTTGGTGAAGATATCCCGTTTCGGGCGCTTCAGGTCACAATATTTGTAAGGGTTGTCAAACAATCCCAGCTTATACTTGGCCTCAAGGATACGGCGACAAGCCTTGTCCAGTGTTTCCATGTCAATCTTTCCTTCGGCTATAGACTTTTTAATGGTACCGATGAAGCCTTCGCTCACCATATCCATATCTACGCCTGCGTTGAGCGCACGTGCCGAAACTGTCTGTAAGTCACCGATACCATGCGCAACCATTTCAGAAATTCCAGTGAAGTCCGTCACTACAAAACCGTCGAATCCCCATTGTTTACGTAGTACATCGGTCATCAACCATTTGTTGGCTGTGGCGGGCACGCCGTCTATTTCATTGAAAGAAGCCATAACGCTACCTACACCAGCCTCTACAGCAGCCTGGTAAGGGTATAGGTATTCGTTGAACATGCGGTTGCGGCTCATATCCACAGTGTTATAATCGCGTCCGGCTTCTCCGGCTCCGTACAGAGCGAAGTGCTTTACGCATGCCATGATCTCATCGTTTCGTTTCAACTGATTGTTGAGGTCCACTCCCTGATATCCCGACACCATTGCTTTAGCGATGGCGCCTCCCAGGAACGGGTCTTCACCGTTACCCTCGCTGACACGTCCCCAGCGCGGATCACGGCTGATATCTACCATCGGGCTGAATGTCCATGAGATGCCATCGGCACTGGCTTCGGTAGCAGCAATGCGGGCGGACTTTCTGATAGCGTCCATATCCCATGAGCAAGAGAGCCCCAATGGAATAGGGAAGATTGTTTCGTAGCCATGTACCACATCCATACCGAATATCAGGGGGATACCCAGGCGTGATTTCTCTATGGCAAGTTTCTGTACATCGCGGATCTTCTCTACTCCTTTCAGGTTGAGAAGTCCGCCTACCCATCCTTGCTCAATCTTTTTGGCTACATCGCTGTTCTGTGCTTGTCCGGTAACGATTTCACCGGAAACGGGCAGGTTTAGCTGACCGATTTTCTCTTCTACAGTCATCTTCTTCATCAGCGCGTCGATGAAGCGATCCATGTCCTGCGGAGCTTTTTGTGCCTGCATACCGGTAACACCCATCAGGGCAGTAGCCAGCAATAAGCTTGTTTTTCTGAAAACTTTCTTCATGATATGTTTTGTTTGGGCATTTATTTAAGTTTCGCAAGTTAATGATAATCCGGTGTAATCTGTATGTTGTTATCATTAACTTGCGAAAACTAAATTAATTCATAAGGTTACTCATCCTTCGGCTCTTTCAGCAAATCAGGAATCTGAGTATACTGGTTGAAAGGAAGCGGCAAAAGTGCCTTATCTTCAGACCAGCCTTTCAATTCTGTTTTTGCCAGACCGGTGCGTACAAGGTCGTTATAACGTTCGCCCCATTCGCACATCAACTCCATACGGCGTTCGTCGATAACTTGTTGGAAAGTTACATTGGTAAGTTCCGGCATCTTGGCACGTCTTCTTACTTCATTGAATGGAGCGTCACCATTCTTGCCATTTTTGATTTTCGCCTCGGCATTCATCAAGAGAACATCAGCATAGCGGAAAATACGTGCATTATTGTTTGTACCGTATTTCGTACGTCCCGGTGTTAATTGGTTCAGCGGGGTGTATGCTTTACCGTTCCAGCAGTCGGTCTTTTTCGGATCTACTTGCTCCCGGATATAATCACCGTCCGGTGTCGTTTCTCCTGCCAGCAGGAATGAAGTGGTGGCACGTATTGTCTCTCCACGAGCGTATGCCCAGTCACGGAAAGATTTCAGGATACCGCAGTCTCCCCAACCGCTGATGTCACTGCCGGAGTTATTGGGACCTTGACAAACAAACCATTGGTCACCATCAATCAGATCTCCGGAACCATTGCCGAAGTCAGTCATCTGACATTCGAATATAGACTCGTCACAGAGCTTTCCGGGAATCTTCCATAACTGGTAGAAGTCGGGATAGAGTGAGAAATTACCATGCTCAATAATATCGTTTGTCAGTTCTTCTACCTTTGCATAGTTACCCATGTTCAGATGAAACTTGGCAGCCAGCATCTCGGCAGAGAACGCTGTAACGGCTCCCTTGTGTTCACTTTGGTTCGGACGGATACGCGGCATATTATCAATGCCGTACTGCAAATCTTCCAATGCATATTTGTTTACCGCATTGGCAGTGGAGCGGCTCAAATCAACCTGATTATTGTCGCGGAGAATGGTAACTGGACCAAATGCCTGCACCAGACGATAGTAGGCATAAGCACGCATAAACATCACTTCACCACGATATGCCTTATAGTTTTTCATATCGCTATCGTTGGTGATATTCTCAGCGTACAGGTCTAACGATTCAATAGCTGCATTGGCAGTTTTGATAATATTGTAATATTGCATCCACAATTCGTTGAAGCCCCAGAAAGAATCATTATACTTATATTCGCTCAGGTTGTAATAGTCGCTGCCATTCCACTGGCCGCTAAATACGTCCTGGTCGCGAATCGTAGTAATTTCCCAGATCACCCAGTGCAAACCGCTGGTGCGAATCTTTGCATATACGCCTGATACCGGTTGGTACATATTGCTGATATTGGTATAATCCACCTTCTCTTCCGGCACTTTTCCTTCAGGCTCTTTGTCCAGAAAATCATTACAGGATGCGAACGATAATACCATCAAGGCGGACATTATATATATAAAAGGTCTTATTAATGTTTTCATTAGTTCTAAATTATTAATGGGTTATTTCTTAGAAATCAATTTTCAAACCTAAGGTGTAAGTCGATGTCAAAGGATATACTTCGGTATCCCAACCTTGGCTGTCGGACAATTCAGGAGTGAATGCGTTGGCCTTGAAAGTTGTGAACGGACGGTCGGCAGTCAGACTCAGGCGTAAGCCCGGCATGGTATAGTTACCAAACTTGAGGTTACGGAATGTATAACCAAGCGTAATATTCTGAATACGGAAGTAGTCGGCACTTTCTACAAAGTAAGAGCTATACTTCTGGTCGCTTACGTTCCAAGGTTTCAGCAGGGCGGCAGCCGACGGATTGGAGTTCGTGGAACCCGGGCCTGTCCAGCGTTTTTCATATTGGGCGCGGTCGAAGTTATAATTCTGTGAAGAATAACGAAGCGCACGTTTACGGTTGAACATCTGGGCACCGGCCTGTCCGTAGGTAGTCAGCTGGAAGTCGAGGTTCTTGTAGTTAAGGCCGAGGTTGATACCGTAAGTAAAATTAGGAATATAAGAACCTAATGTAGTACGGTCATTTCCGTCAAGAATATTGTTTCCATCGAGGTCGGCATACTTTAAGTCGCCCGGTACACAACCGTTGGCCACTGCAATAGGATCAGCGGCAATTTCTGCCTCTGTCTGATAAACACCTATCATTTTGAATCCGTAGAATGAGTTCATTTCTTTACCTACTATATTAACGGTCTTACCGCCTCTGATGATACTGTTACCGTTCAGATCTTTCACTCGGTTTCTCAAAGTAGAGATGTTTACACCGATATTGTATGAGAAGTCTCTACCGATTTTATCGTTCCAGTTGGCACTTACATCGATACCGGAGTTGAGAATCTTACCATAGTTTCCGGCAAGGGTGGTGGTGCTGAATGGGAGTAGTGGAGCGATCACAGCATTATTAGTCATACGGTGATAATAGTCAACGTCGATATTCAGACGGTTGTTGAGGGTAATAAAGTTTATACCTGCATTCCATTCTTCAACAACTTCCCACTTCAACCAACTGAAGTATGTACTGTTCTGATAACCTGCAATGGTAGAATTACCAAATACACCGGATGCAGCGTTACCAGTCGCGATAGAAGCGAAACCGTCGCTTGCTGCTACTTGGTCGTTACCCAGCTTACCCCAGCTTGCACGTAGTTTCAGGAAGTCAATCCATTTCTGATCTTTCAAGAATGATTCTTCGGACAGAACCCAGGCTGCACCTACTGAAGGGAAGTAACCCCAATGTTCCTGATATTTGCTGGAACCATCGGCACGCATTGTGAACATCAACAGATATTTGTCATCATAGTTGTAGTTCAGACGGGCGAAGTAAGAAATACCTCTGTAGCAGTAACCGTCGTCTTTTACGGTAGCACCTGCTGCGTCACCGTTCTTGATGTACCAGTATTCGTCAGCTCCATCGGGAACGTTGCTTGCTTTACCTTCGAACATACGCCATTGTTCCTGACGCATGGAGTAGCCTGCCATGGCGCCGAATCTGTGTTTGTCCCATTGGTCATTATAAGTCAGGGTATTATCCCAGATATAGTTGTAATACTTGTTTTCGTTCTTTGTAAGCTGAGTGGTGGCTGATTGTTGCCAGCTGCTTACGTAGTATTTCGGAGTAAACTCACGACCTTGGGTAGAGAGGAAACTATAGGAATAGTTCGTCTTGAAATTCAATTTGCTGGGAATAAAATCAATCTGAGCGTAGAAGTTGCTTAATACCTGATAGTTTTCTTTGCTTGAATCGAAATACTTGGCAGTTGCGACAGGATTATAGAAGTTTGATGTATAACCGATTGCATCCGGAGAACCAAATTTGTCAGGAAAAGACTTTTCATTGTACTTGTCATCATAAAGAGCTACGATGGGAGGACAGTTGAACGCTTTCTGCCATGCCTGATTGTTAGGCACTTGTTGTGTGGAGTTACTAAACACACCGTTGAAACCGACTTTCAGCCAGTTCGTAGCATCATAATCGACAGAACCACGGAAGTTCATACGTTTGTAGTTGTTGTCAACATCCATAATACCATCTTGATACAAATAGCTTACGCCGACAGCATACACCGCTTTTTCGGAACCACCGTTAATGTTTAAACTGTGGTTTGTGATAGCGGCAGTGCGCAGAAGCTGGTCGTACCAGTCGTTGTCTGCTCCAAAAGTCCAATTATGGAAGTCGGGGTCATCATAACTACCGCCGTATTTGTCGATGGATTGTGTGAAGTGAGTCTTATAGGAGTCGAAGTTACCTTCGAGAAGCATAGTTGCATATTCGTGTGCATTACAGAGTTCGAGCACATTGGATGCTTTCTGGATACCTACATAACCGTCATAAGTGATCTTTGCTTTCTGGTTACGCGAACCTTTTTTGGTAGTGATGAGAACTACACCGTTTGCAGCGCGTACACCATAGATAGCGGCAGCCGAAGCATCTTTCAGGATAGACATTTCCTGAATATCCGCGTTGTTCAGGAAGTTGATGTTGTCGTAGAACATACCATCTACAACGAACAACGGCTTACTGTTGGAGAATGAACCGATACCACGGATCTGTACGGTAGGGCCTTCACCCGGAGCACCATTATTTACGATATTGACACCGGGAACTTTTCCTTGGAGGGCTGCCATAGGAGTAGTAGAAGGTACGGCAGTCAGGGCTTCACCTTTAACTACGGTAATGGGAGCCGTCAGGTCTTTGGCCTTTGCAGCACCATAACCGATTACGATAATTTCTTCCAACTGCTGTGAATCCTCTTTCAATGTCACATTGATAGCCGAACGTCCGTTCACTTTTATATCTTGCGGTAACATACCTATATAACTAAAAGTGAGTGTTCCGTTTTCCGGAACGTTCGTTAATGTATATTTACCGTCTAAATCGGTAACTACACCGTTGCTGGTACCTTGCACGAGGATGGATACACCAATCAGTGCGTCACCCGATGTGTCGGTTACGGTACCTGTTACTGTTCTTGTCTGGGAGAGTACGGGCATTGCTACCAATATGAGGCACGCCGTCAAGAATAGATTCTTTAGCCATAAGGCTTTTTTCAGAAGATGTGTTTTACTCTTCATCGCATTAAATTTTTTTAGGTGGATAACTCTTTTTGTTTTCTTCTTAGCTCTGCGCAGTGCTCGAATTAAACTTCATCGCAAATGTAGAAATTTCGATGTGCGAACTGCAAAAAAAGATATTCACCACCAATACATATCCCTGATTTTTAACAAATCGGGGACTACTCATTTACTACTCAAATCAATTTAATGCATTGTTTATGAGATAGATAAAGAGTGAATATAGAAATAACTATTTTCAGAAGAAACCTCTCTAATGTAACAGATACTCTGTTTACTACACTAATCCCTCTTGAAGAATATAAGTTGGATAAAAAGAAATTCAAGGAGGTTGTGTTGTCTAATGATGAACCTTTTGGTGGATGGGGATTGGGAATGAGTAATATTTTATACATTAACCAAGTGTTTTTGTTTGTTGTAGTACATTCTGTTGCGTTTTTATAGGCAAGCTGCTTTCACTGCGTCTTAATTTTGTTTTTTCGGAGATAAAGACTGCAGATGTAGTGAAAGTGGCTAATTGTGTCTTAAATCGTTGGAAATGTGTTTCCCCTGTGCTAAGTTTCTATATTCCAAAGGCGAATAACCAGTTCGTTTCTTGAAAAGAATACAGAAATAATAAGGTGTGTCAAAACCTACTTCGAAAGCAATCTCCTGACTGGTCATGGTGGTATTTGCCAGCAATTCCTTACTTGTCTGTAACCGTAGTTCTTCTTTGTATCTGGATGGGGAAAATCCGGTATATTGTTTGAAAACCTTTCGGAAACAGGAATAGCTCATGTTAATTTTAGTGGCTATATCTTTCGGTGTAATTTCTGTTTTATAATTTTCAGCGATAAGATGTTTAGCTGTATTTATCTGATCAAGCACATTCATATTTATAAATGAATTCTGTTTATGCTCTGAATAGGTATAGCCAAGTAGAAGATGGACTATTCCCGCAAGTATTTGCTGGAATCCTGTAGTCTGTTCTTGTGCCACGTTGGCTGCCTGTTTGTATAATTGAATTACATTCTCATTTAATCCGATGTTGAAGATAGGATTGTCTTTTCGGAAGAAATCTACTTCAACTAACTTCTCTATGTCCTGTCCATTGAAGCCAATCCAATATTCGTACCATCCTGTTTCTTTATCGGGTTTGTAACTATGCCATTCGCCGGGAAAAAGTAAAATCATGTGGCCGCTATGTATCTGCATTTTCTTCTTATTCATAGATACGAATGTTCCTTTTCCGTCGAGAATATAAATCAGTTGGTACTCATTGAGTATTCTTCCTTTCTCCGGAGAGAAAAGATAATGAAACGGATGACTGGCTGATGGGTAGACAGAATTTGGCTTAATTAGCTGATGACCTACTGTGTTGACCGTTAATCCCCATCGAGTATCCTGCTCGCTGGAGGAGAGATATTTTACATTTGAAGTTCCGCTCATAGGGGGGGAATATTTAGTTTATTATAATATAGGCAAATATAAATATTTAAGATTTATTTGTTAATAGCATATCAGATAAATAATAGGACATATTCGACATGTGTTGAAAAAGTAATATCTATATAGCAAAAAGTAATATGTTGCTTTATGGTGATGGCCTATTTTTGTATGCGAAAAAAAATAGTATATGCAGAGTCAATTAAAAATAGGTCTTTTCGGCACTGGTCTTGATACCTATTGGGGGCAGTTTGATGGATTATTGGATGTCTTGAACATATATCAAGGCAGAATAAGAGAGCGAATAAAGAAGCAACACAATATTACGGTTGTTGATGAGGGAATGGTTGATAGTCCGGAAAAGGCATTATCGGCTGCATCCTCTTTTATGAGAGAAGAAGTCGATCTAATATTTCTATATGTTGCTACATATTCTCTTTCATCTACAGTGCTTCCGATAGCACAAAGATTAAATTGCCCTATAATCGTTTTAAATCTTCAACCTGTTCCGGCTATTGATTATAACTATATCAATTCGATGAAAGACCGAGGTGGCATGACAGGATTTTGGTTAGCTCATTGTCAGGCTTGTTCGGTTCCCGAAATAGGCAATGTTTTTAATCGCGCCAGTTTAAGTACGATTTTGTAACAGGATATTTAGAGGATGTCGATTCATGGAATGAGATAGACGGATGGATAGAAGCTGCACGTGTACGATCTGTGATGAAAAATAATAGGCTTGGTGTACTTGGACATTACTATTGTGGAATGCTCGATGTATATACCGACTTGACTCAGCAATCCTCAGTCTTTGGTACACATATAGAGATTGTAGAGATGTGTGAGGTTAAGAAGTATAGAGATACTGTCAGTACGGAAGAATTGGTGGCTAAAATAGATGAATTTAATAGATGTTTTGAGATAACTTCCGAATGTGAAGAAGCAGAAGTGGTACGTGCTGCCAAAACATCGGTTGCCTTAGATAAACTTATTGCAAATCATAGGCTTGGCTCAATGGCCTATTACTTTGAAGGGAGTGATGATAAAAGTTATGAAGACATTGTGACTTCTGTAATAGCAGGACATACATTACTTACCGGAAAAGGTATCCCTATTGCCGGTGAATGTGAAGTAAAAAATGTACAGGCCATGAAAATCATGTCGGAGTTTGGAGTAGGTGGTTCCTTTTCAGAGTTTTATGCTATGGATTTTAATGACGATATTGTTATGTTAGGACACGACGGACCTGCTCATTTTGCAATAGCCCAAGAAAGAGTTAAGCTTGTGCCATTGGCTATATATCACGGTAAGCCAGGTAAAGGTCTTTCTATTCAAATGAGTGTAAGACACGGTGCGGTGACTTTATTGGCAGTATGCGAGAATAAAAATGGAATTTTCTTTCTTGTGGCTCAAGGAGAATCGGTTTCTGGTCCTGTTCTGGAAATTGGTAATACCAATAGTCGTTATCATTTTTCGATTGGTGCAAAGGAATTTATGAATAAATGGAGTAAGGAAGGACCTTCTCATCATTGTGCAATAGGAATAGGACACATTGCGGATAAGATTGAAAAATTGGCATTCCTATTAAATATACCGGTAATAAGGATTTGTTAACAATGCCTGTTTTGTGCTATCTTTCGTCTGATTCGTACTTTCTGTATAATGAGACTTTTCGTACTTTTGTATTCATATATAATTGGGTGTATGCTTTAAATAATT
>OODP01001684.1_pt1 | contig 12260 bp, 14 predicted proteins | sample 1671011 | NCBI WGS metagenome assembly OODP01 (sample SAMN06348113, study PRJEB24527) | human gut metagenome | biome: human gut; feature: ankylosing spondylitis patient; material: feces | host: Homo sapiens | place: China | collected 2015-10
CAATAGATATCTAATAACGAAAGATAGCATCTAACGATGCTCCTTTCTAAGCATTCAAGGCATTAGCTGTAATTATATGACATGAAAATCTATGAGAATAAAATATTGAGAATACTTGGATTTATTTTTATTTGGATTTATGTATTCGGTGTGGGCATTTGTTTTGCCGGAAGGTGGTATGCCATTGGAATACCGGGAGTGGTTTTATTGCTTGTATGGTTAAATCACAATCTTATAGGTGCTGCTATTCGTAGATATAGAGCAAGGCAGGCAATCAAACAGATAAAAAAGCATGGAACACGATTATCGGTTGATTTAAGCCAATGTAAAGTCAGTGCGCAGAAATGGAGTAGCAAGAAGTCAAGGATGCAAGAGCCAGTCTTTAAGGTATTCAATTCATGGGAAACCCAGTTTTGGAATGGTGTTAGCGGCTCTTTGTTTCCTGACATTTATCATAGTGAACAAGTAGTGTCCACTGCAATATGCACCGTGACGTACACCACCCCATACAAAGGAAAGACAAAAACATTTCGCAGTGATGCAATTTTGAAGGAAAAAGTTTCATTGGAAATGCTATTGCAATATTATGGAGTGGCAACGATTTACATAAATCCGAAGAATGACAATCAATATTATTTTGATTTGGATTTTCTAAAATAGATACAGCTAACAACGCAGGATAACGGCAAGTCGTTCCCTGCTAACCATTAAATAAACAATGAGTTCGCCTACTATCTTTTATAATCTTGGGAAAATTACAGTTTGGCTTTGGTACAGACTGATTAAAAAGAAGAAATTCAAATACAAGGATATGATATTCCAATATCCGGGTTGGTTGTTTTGGGTTATCGGCTTGGGAATTGGAGTATTAATAATAGTATGCGGTTATTTTCTGCTTATCCGGCTTGAAAACCAAAGAACAATATGAGTAGCCTTATCACAGCAAAGAGATTTGGAAAAGTTCTAATATGGGTATGGAACAGATATATAAAGAAAGCCGCCATTCCTTTTGAAGAACTTGATTTCCATTACCTCGATTGGGCTTTCATTATTACAGGTTGTATCTTTTTCGGGGTTGTGGCAGGTGTTACCCTGCTTTATTTTGCTTTTATAAAACAATAGACTATTAACAATGAAAGCCCAACTAAAATACCCGATATTCAGCTTTGCCCCCAAAGGCAACATGATATACGTGTTTCGCAAGGAAGAACTGTACACAACGACCAATACCGAGTTGTTGAAGAAGCGGAAGAACTACATTGTAGTGGATGCAACCGGGACGAAATATGTTGAAAAGGGGGCGCACAAAGTGAAGTGGCAAGGGATGTTGGGATATTGTATCAGGATGCAGGGACGTGTGATTTCCATTGAATACGAGTACGGGGACAACCCCGAACCGTTCCCACTACGAAAACTGCAAGAACTGGTAGCGGAACGATACCCCAAGACACGGTGGTTCAAGGAAGAATGCTGGAACAGCGCAGACGAGTTCCGGCAAGCGATTTTCGCCTGCAAGACCTTTGAGGAAGTGGCGGACATACTGATGCCCGAACGAAAAACGAGCGTTTGGCAGCGCATTGAAGAATATTTCCTGCGGGCAGGTTTTCTTATGCTTGCCGCCATGTTCCTTTATCACGTGGTTTGGCGGCTAATCCAAAAGGTCTGGCTATGGGCTACCGGGTAACGTACAGGAAACAAATCAATTTATTCAGATATGGAACAACGGATTACATCATTATTGCTTCCCGCTCCCGAAAGTTTAGTTTATTCTTTTGTATATATATCCAAACCAATTTAAACCTATTTCTATTGACAGCAAATTATATATGCTGGCGAAAAAAGAAAAACAGAGTTTCTTTCTCTTTTTGCCAGTATCATGTTTATTTTTGTGATGAAAAACGAGAGAAAACAGATATAAAAACATCTCCTACCACATTTACCCCTTAACAACAAATATCCTTTTCTGTTTTCTTATAATTACTCTATTTGTATGCAAATTGCATGTTTGCAAAATATTAATATTGATATATTTTATACTATAAATCCCTGATATTCAATATTAAGTAGATGGGATTTTATACATATTAATTATAGCGTACAGGAATGGATCGGTTTTATTGGCGTAGAAGCGATCTCGGGGAGTTATTTTAATGTGATGGGATTGCCTATACAACGGTTGTATAAGGAATTGAAACAATTATAAAAGGTCTTATCTGGAAATAGGAAGGATTTAGGAACTGTATTATGAAAATGTGTGACATCTGCATGAGTCCCCGGTTCGAGATATTTCCTGGCTACGGGGAACACTTTGCAGGTCACCGATGAAGGACCCGTTGGTCACCGATGAAGAGGTGGTTCATCACCGATGAAGGGGTCGTTCATCACCGAGGTGGAAATACTATTTGAATAGTCTGAAAATCAGATGTTTGCTTCTACGGTTTTTGTTGAATGAATATACGGGACAACAATTTGGTGAACTGTACGCCACATAAAAAGATGGAATATAACTTTACAATCTTGTTCTGCTACGAGGCATCTTTTATTCTGAATAAGAAGCTATAGTTGGGTACGCTTTATCAGCGGTTTAAGTTCTAATATAGTAAATCCAGCATCAACGGAATTTCATCTTCTGTTATCCCCATTTTAAGCAGGTAATTCATGTCTTTGTTGAACATTTCTAAGAAGAGTTCTTTATCTCCACTCATGTCTTTCGACCGGGAATAGAAATCTGCAGCCTTTTCAATGTTTCCGGATACCCAAGCTACATGTCCGGCATTCAGATAATCGACCGGTAGAGGCTTCGTTTCGATAACTTTATTATAATAGTTTGATGCTTGTTCAAGTTTACCGCTGACAAACGAACACCAACCGATTCCTCTCCATGCTTTTACGCAATTGCTTTCCATAAAATCGAGTTTGAAAAAATAATTCAAGGCTTCGTCATATTGTTGCAGTTCTGCCAGGCAGCTTCCGATATGGAAGACAATGCTGTGATTTTCCGGCATCGCTTGTTCGGCTTTCCTATAATATTCAAGAGCCTTATTGAAGTTTCTTGATAAACGGTAACAGGTTGCCAAATGCCGGTTAGTCCATACATTATCAGGTTTTATGGTGTCTGCCTTCAGATAAGCATTGATCGCTTCGTCCGGTTTCCTCTGTTTTTGGAAAGCATATCCCATTTTCTGATAAAACTCTGCTTGCGCACTGAATAAACCATTCATCTGTTCTATCTCTTTGTATAGATCAGTGGCTTCCGCCCAATGTTCTTTTTTCAAGTGATAGTCTGCTATTTGAGCAAGTTTATGTTCTTCGTTCAGAATATTTTTCAGAACAGGTATTTTGTACAGTTCAATTTTCTCTTTGTAGATATCTCTGAATTCATTTTTACGGTTATATAATTTGAAGAACCGGTAAAGGTCGTGCAAATATTGGTTGCTTACCGTAGCTGGGCGTTCGGAGAATTTTTTAAGAGTCTCAGCTTTTGATTGTTCGGCAAATTCTTCTGCTTGTTGTTCTGTCAACTGGCTGAAGATTATGTCTCGCTGAGATTGTGGAAACTGCAACATGGTGAAAAATAGTGAATACTTGTCACTGTTGCAGAAGAAGCCCGATTGTAAAATGAGATCCATGAGTGAATTTTTCTGACTGCCCTCTTTCCTTACTTGTTTGATGACATTCGATTGTTGTTTGTCGAATGGGTAGAACCAGTTGTGTGGTTCTTGAAAGAAAGGAAAGCGTTTTAACTGGGAGAATGTACTCATATATACATCTGCCCCTTCCAGTTGCAATTCGTTCATTTCTCGAAGCTTATCGCTTAATGGAGAATTCTCGAAAATATTACCCCAATCCGGGTTCCGGTCATCTTTTTCTTCATCCGATTCTTCAAATCCGAATTTCATGTTTCGCATTGAAGTCACGTTCTTCAGCATTTCCGGGATTATTTCTTCTCGCATCTTCCGATCTATTTTCTCGGTCTCCTGGCTTAGCAATATCTGTCGGTATACACGCATGAGGTCTTCATCGAAAGAAGTCTCTTCGTTGAGAAGTTCCAACCGGTTACTTAATTCCGGATATAATCCGAGCCGGTCACTATAGATATGAAATGTAAATATAACTCCTACAAGTGCCCGTTGACTTACCAATACGTTGCTTTGTTGATATGCATCAAGTAACCACATTAGTTTGCGTAAATCAAAACACTCCATGAGGCTTAAAGTCACTGAACTTGTGAAAAGGCAGAGATCATTTACCGGGAGCAATTCTGATTGCAGCATATCTTGGGCTTGCTTCTCATCTTCTACGTTCCAGTCGCAGTTCGACCAGGTTTGCAGGAACATATATTTTTGTGCATCTTCGTGGCGTTTCAACACATCGTCCAGATTTTGATCGGACAATAGGCCGCTTACTGCCAAATCGTCGTTGAAAGATTCCAGTACATGCATTAATGCTTCCGTTGTGTAAGGAGTTAGCTCTTGTGTGCGCCTTTTACGTATTTCGTGGTAGTATCTTGGTGAAACCTCATCAAGTAATAATATACGTACCTGATCGGCTATTTCCAAGGTATCTGTCAGTAGTTTTGAGTATAATTTTTTTCGTTCGGGATCGTGTATTCCTTGCTTCATGTACTGCAACATGTAGCTATAAGAAGTTTTTAGCTGTTCCAAGCGGTTTCGTAGTTCCCAGTCCTGGCATTGCCAAAGGAAAGATTCCAGTTGTGCCAATGCCTCTTTCAATCGTTTTTGTCCGATTAATTTGAGTATGGATATATATTGGTTATTAATTGCTTTTTCATTCATAACTCCAATGTATTAGTACTGTTTTTAATTAATAGTATAACAAAAATGATGCCATAAATCTTTCTTTTAGGATTTGTTATTGGTCGATGTGATGAAAGTAGTATCGACAAGATTCGTATTTTGCCGGTAATGCGGCAGATAACCTTTTTCTTTCAGCCATTCTTGTGCTTTACTTATATTAGAACTATCAGGGCGTGTGGCCATTGTGTAAGAGGGGAGGATGATCAATCCTGCTAATGTTTCGGGTATTCCGGTAGCTTCGGTCAATAGACTGTTCAATTTACTTTGAGGATGTGACTGTATATAGCTAACTCCCAGGTTATATCCCTTAATGAGCAATGTGATTTCTCTTCTTTTTTCGCGGATCGCTTTATCTGAGAAAGCAGTCCCGGTCATATAAATATCTAGTTCGCACGTACTGATCAGTGACCTATTGCCGTCTTTCATCGCTATTGTGGCGTAAGGATCAGGAAGGAAGGTGGCATCTATTTGTCCATATTGCAACATGCTTAACCGGAGGGGAATCTGGCTGATTTCGGGCCGATTGTTTCTATAAGAAGAGATTCCCGCTTTGTGGCAGACTACATCGGTTGCGTATTCTATGATGGTTCCACGAGAGACGGCTATGTTCTTTTCTTCCAATTGATTTAGTTGGTTGAGTGCGCTTCCTTTTCCGGTGATGAAGCAGAAATATCCATCATTTTTCATTATCAGAGCCAATGGATGGTGGACTTGCAATTGTACTGCACTTGGATAATCAATAATCATTCCATCTATTTGTTCTGTAACAAATGCTGCATTTCGGTCGTTAGCAGAATTAAAGCAGATAAAATCAATGTTTACTCCCAATGAATCATAAATACCTTTTTTCTTGGCTACATAAAATGGGAAACTCTCCAGAGTGGGCATAATACCTAAAGTAATAGATTGTAAATCTTCGTTTGAAATTGAAGAATCAGGCTTCTCTTTGCCATTGCTGCAAGCAGACAAGAGAACGGTTAATAGGCCGAATATTGGTAACAGGTTTTTCATATAACCTATATAAATGAAGAAGAGTCAAAAGTTTTTTAAGAAATCACCCTCGTTACATAATTGTAGCGAGGGTGAAATTGTATTTGTGAGGTTTTTGACACGACCTCTTCAGTGTCATAGCTATTTCTTTATTATTCTTCAATGGCGGCAATGCCCGGAAGAACTTTTCCTTCGATTGCTTCAAGTAATGCACCGCCTCCGGTAGAAACATATGATACACCGTCTGCCAATCCGAACTTGTTGACACAAGCCACAGAGTCACCACCTCCTACAAGTGAGAAAGCACCGTTTTTAGTCGCTTCAACGATAGCTTCACCTACTGAACGTGAACCGTGAGTGAAGTTTTCGAATTCGAATACACCTGTCGGGCCATTCCATAAGATTGTTTTGGAATTCTTGATAACGTTGGCGAAGATTTCTTCTGATTTCGGACCTATATCCAAACCTTCCCAGCCATCAGGAATTTCGTTAACAGCACAGAATTTAGTATTGGCATCATTAGAGAAAGAGTCAGCGATCTTAGCATCTACAGCCAGTACCAGGTTTACACCTTTCTCTTTTGCTTTTTTCATCAGTTCGAGAGCCAGATCAAGCTTATCATCTTCTACTATAGACAAACCGATGTGACCACCCTGAGCCTTTGTAAATGTATAAGTCATTCCGCCTGTGATAATCAAGTTATCAACCTTGTTCAGCAGGTTCTCGATGATTTCAATTTTGGAAGAGACTTTAGATCCACCCATGATAGCGGTGAAAGGACGTTTGATATCGTTCAATATTTTGTCTACAGCCTTTACTTCCTTTTCCATCAGATAACCGAACATTTTGTTATCTTTGTCGAAATATTTTGCAATTAAAGCTGTAGAAGCGTGTGCGCGGTGAGCTGTACCGAATGCATCATTTACATAGCAATCAGCGTATGAGGCCAATTTTTTAGTAAATTCTTTCTGACTTTCTTTCACAGCTTTCTTGGCAGCAGCTTTTTCTTCATCTGTTGCGTCTTCTGCGAGTCCTCTCGGTTTGCCTTCTTCTTCAGCATAAAAACGGAGGTTTTCAAGTAACAATACTTCGCCCGGTTGCAGAGCGGCAGCTTTTACAGCAGCTTCTTCACCCATGCAATCGTTGGCAAACTGAACTTCTACACCGAGCAGTTCGGATACATGTTTAACGATATGTTTCAGAGAGAATTTATCGGCAACACCTTTCGGACGTCCCAGGTGAGAACCGATAATCACACTACCACCGTCTGCCAGAATCTTTTTCAGAGTAGGAAGAGCTGCGCGAATACGAGTGTCATCAGTAATGTTGAAGTTTTCGTCCAAGGGCACGTTGAAATCAACGCGAACGAATGCCTTTTTACCGGCAAAGTTGAATTTGTCAATTGTCATAATACTCTATTTATTTAAAAATGTTAATCCTTATGTCCTGTTTAAATTTTACTTTCGAAGAATTTAGTCCGCTTTCTTCTGTCTTCCTTTAGAAAAAGGACTCTCAAAAGAATGATGAACAATATGATAACAGGTTCTTACTTTTTTGATTGCCGCAAAGTTACTATTTATTTCTTTTTTTTGCTACGAAATCGTTATTTATTCTTTCTCTTTGCTTTGTCTTTTGTTACTTTATACTTATCACAGTAATATTTGCACAACATTTGCAAACCGCAAGTATCACATTTGGGAGTACGTGACTGGCAAACATATCGGCCATGAAGTATCAGCCAATGATGAGCTATGGGAATCAGTTCTTCGGGAATGTTTTTCGTTAATTCTTTTTCTACACTGAACGGAGTAGTGCATTTATCGTCCACTAATCCCAAACGGTGACTGACGCGGAATACATGTGTGTCTACCGCCATGGCAGCCTTGTTGAATACAACGGACTGGATTACATTAGCAGTTTTCCGTCCGACTCCCGGCAGCTTTATCAGTTCTTCCAATGTTCCGGGCACTTCACTATTGAAATCTTTTACCAACATTTGAGCCATGCCTACCAAGTGTTTTGCTTTGTTATTGGGATAGGACACACTGCGAATGTATTCGAATACCACTTCCGGTGTACTGGCTGCCAAAGCTTCCGGAGTAGGGAAGTCCCTGTAAAGCGGTGGGGTAATAATATTCACTCGCTTGTCTGTACATTGCGCGGAAAGGATAACAGCTATCAGTAATTCGAATGGGTTGTTGTAATGGAGTTCCGTTTCGGCAATAGGTACATTTTCTTGAAACCAAGCAATTATTTTCTCAAAACGTTCTTTCTTTCTCATCGTAATTTGTTTTTATGATAGTGAGGAGCAACTCTTAGGTTAAAATAAAAGATAGAAACTACCGTTAGACAGGCACCGAACAGGTAGGCCATGTCGAAAGTGCTGATCTCGGCAATGAATCCTCCGGTCAGCATACCGATGCCGATTCCTACGTCCCAAGAAGTCAGGTAGGTTGAAGTCGCAGTTCCGCGCTGGCTGTTAGGAGCGAGGTTTACGAACAGCGTATTGTAGGCCGGAAACATGATTCCAAATCCTATTCCGAGTGATAGGGCTATTACGAAAAACAATACGGTGCATACTGTGATATCCCATTGAACAATATATACGCAGGCTGCTAACAAGAAAAAAGTGAAAACAACAATATACAATCCGGCAGAGATAACCTGTGTTATTTTTCCTTTGTCAACCAATTTACCGGAAAAGATTCGTGAAATAGCCATTCCGACTGCCATAAAAGTGAAGAAGAATCCTGTTTGCGCATTAATTCCAATTTGGCGTGAATACATGGCTACATAGTTGGTAGTCATTCCATAAGGAATAGAGAGCAGTAAAAGGCTGATTCCCGCTGGTATTCCTTTTAATAAAATGAAACGATCCAATGATATCGGTTCTCGTTTGACAGGAGGTTTATAGGATGTTCTCACTAGGCTTGCAGACAAAAAACCGAGTATGCAGGATATAAGCGAACAGCTAAATATCATTGTAAATGACATCTCTGCATCGTGCATAAAAAGCCCGGTCATCGGACCGATGGACATAGCTGTATTATTTGTCAGTCCGTAATACCCCAATCCCTCCCCGCGCCTTGATGAAGGCATGATGTCGATCACGACAGTATTTCCTCCTACCGTTACCATCCCAAAAGAGACCCCGTGGATAATACGGAATATTATAAATAAGGTGAGGCTTCCGGCTACGATATAACCTGCGAAAATACTGGTAAATATGAAATAAGAAAGCAGATAAAGTGGTTTTCGTGCAAAAGAATCGAGCAGATAACCGGAGAATGGGCGGATGCATAGTGCTGCGATAGTATAACAGGATAATATAATTCCGATAGTGGAGTTCCCGGCACGAAAAACTTCCGACAGATAGAAAGGCAATACCGGAATCAATAGCCAGAAACCGAAATACAGCAGAAAATTGGCCGCTAATATGAAGCAGTAACTGGGTGTGGCAAGTCTGTCTTTCATTTTATTTAGTTGAAAATTGAAGGTTGAAAGCTGAAAGTTGAAAATGAAGAATTACTGCATGGTAATTCTCTATTTCCAACTTTCCATTTCCAACTCTTTTAGTAGGCTGCCTCGAATTCTTTTAAGAACCGTGTATCGTTTTCCGAGAACATGCGTAAATCTTTCACTTGATATTTCAAGTTAGTGATTCGCTCGATACCCATTCCAAGAGCATAACCACTGTATATTTTGCTATCTATTCCGTTAGCATCGAGTACGTTCAGGTCGACCATGCCACATCCTAGAATTTCTACCCAACCGGTATGTTTACAAAACGGACAGCCTTTTCCACCGCAGATATTGCAGCTGATGTCCATTTCTGCGCTTGGCTCAGTAAATGGGAAATAAGACGGGCGCAAACGAATTTTTGTATCAGCACCGAACATTTCTTTGGCAAAGAGCAACAGTACTTGTTTCAAGTCAGTGAATGATACATTTTGATCCACATACAAAGCTTCGACTTGGTGGAAGAAGCAGTGGGCACGATAGCTGATGGCTTCATTACGGTAAACACGTCCCGGACAGATGATGCGGATAGGAGGTTGAGAAACTTCCATTACACGACTTTGCACAGAGGAAGTATGCGTACGCAACAAAATATCCGGATGTGATTCGATGAAGAACGTGTCCTGCATATCACGTGCCGGGTGATCTTCGGCAAAGTTAAGTGCGGAAAACACGTGCCAGTCATCTTCTATTTCAGGTCCTTCGGCAATACTGAATCCCAAGCGGGCAAAGATATCTATGATTTCATTCTTAACGATAGAAAGTGGATGACGTGTACCCAATTCTACAGGATATGCAGAACGGGTGAGGTCGAGTTCACATGCACCGTTATCTTGATTGTCGAATTGCTCTTTCAGCGTGTTGATTTTCTCTTGTGCTTTTGTTTTCAATTCGTTCAATCTCATGCCGACTTCCTTTTTTTGGTCTGCCGCTACATTGCGAAAATCTGCCATAAGTTCATTAATGGCTCCTTTTTTACTGAGATATTTGATGCGTAGAGCTTCAAGCTCGTCTGCACTGGCAGCTTTCAGTGCTTCAACTTCTTCAAGGAGTTGGTTAATCTTAGCTATCATATTTCTGGTTTATTATTATATTCAGATAAAACGTTGCAAAGATAGTGGTTTTTATCATAATTTGCTTCTCTTATTAGGTATTGTTTTTGTGAGTATGTAGGTATTAAAAAGTGCCTAACTTGTTTAATGTGTTAATGAATGCATCGTACATGTTAAGCTATGTTGTATTTTAGGCGAAAGCATTCGATATATTTGCAGGTGTCGTGAAAGTCTGTATCTTTGCAATGTGTTTTTCATAGTATTAGATTTAAGGTTAACAAAGATTGGCTGTCTGGGATAGATAGCCTTTTTTTTTGTTAACCTTTCTCTTTTTGTTCTGATCCGGGATTAATATAAAAACGGATCGGGATCACTTTGGTCTGTATAAATCCGGGAAGGATAAAAATAAAAAAATGATGCCTGTATTCAGGCATCATTTTTCTTATCATTATTATCTTCATCTTCAAGTGGTGGAGAAACCGGATTTATATCTGTATTTGATTTGTTTGCTTTTATAGCGGCTTTGATAAGTACAAATACAGTGATTGCTATGACTATTGCTATTATTATTTTCATAATAGGTCTGATTTTATAATTTTTATAGTTGTTGAATTGATAGAACACTATAGAAGTTCTTTTGTTTAATTACTAATTATTGATTTATAATAATTTGTTGAACGATATCGGACGTAATAGCGAAAAGTGGGAAATAAAAAAAGATGCCTTGACTAAAGCATCTTTTTTATTGTAGAGCGTACGGGATTCGCCCCCGTGAAATTATACCACTATAAATTAAGCACTTAACTATTAGCTAATAGTAAGGTACTAAAATATGGTCGCATATTTCGCACACAATATTTAGCATTAAAAATTGAACTCAAAGAACTACTTTTTCAATACCAAAAATGTACGAAATTTCCTGATAACTACATAATTTCTAAAGATTTATTTACTGTTTCTTTCAACAAATTCTGTTGCTATATCAACCTTGTTCAACCAACTTTTAAGAAATTTTTGATTAGTCGACTTCCTCTTTACCAAATCCTGATAATATATCCTTCGTTGATTAATGAATTCATTAACCAACTCATTCAATTTGGCTTTATTATTGGTATAAGTAAGGATAATGTTTCCAATTGCACCATCTGTTGCAATTGTCACACTGTACACCTTATTAATTGCAAGTATACTGAAAAAAATAGTGAATAACATCGGTGCAAAATATGCTACTGCACCTAATTACTATGCTACGATGTGTAAGATGATTGGAATGTTCGAAAAAGAAGTAAAGAGGCTAGGTTGATGAAAGCACTTCCGTGGATTTTAACTGTATTATTGTTGATTACATGTATTGCTGCATGGTTTCGACCATGCAAGCAAGTACAAGTCAATGTCGTTTCGGACACAATTATCATTGTTGATACAATTAGAGATGTTGTGCCAAAGCCGTACAAAGTTACAGTAATTCGAACCGATACATTTTATTTGCCCATTTTGATTGGTGATTCTTCTGAATTAGATTCTGTACCTATTGTCTTTCCTGTTGAGCAAAAAGAATATAGAACAGATCAATACTTGTCTGTAATAAGTGGTTTTCATCCGAACCTTGATTTTATAGAAACATATAATAAGATGCAAATTGTGATTCCTAAAAAAAACGATGGGGGCTTGGTTTTCAAGCTGGTTATGGTTATCCATATGGACTTTATGTTGGTATTGGTGTGGGCTATAATTTGTTTATGTGGTAATTTTTATAAGGGTATGAGTTGAAAAATGTTAGAGTAAGTGTTTTTATTCTAATTAGAATAATATATCTTTGTAGCCATTAATGTATATTGTAATGTAATTGACATTCAACGTGAATACTAATAATGCGGAGAAT
>OODP01001709.1_pt1 | contig 12070 bp, 9 predicted proteins | sample 1671011 | NCBI WGS metagenome assembly OODP01 (sample SAMN06348113, study PRJEB24527) | human gut metagenome | biome: human gut; feature: ankylosing spondylitis patient; material: feces | host: Homo sapiens | place: China | collected 2015-10
GCTTCAAAAGCCGCTTCTCTGCTGGAAGTTACAGATGAAGGCAAATCTGCCAGTCCTGCACGGTGCCTTATCTGGTTAATGATATCAACCGCATCACCTACACTACCATTCCCCAAGAGTAAAGCCTCCGCCTTCAATAACAAGACATCAGCATAACGGTATTTTATAACTGTGGAATAAGAAGAGCGAATCTTGTACATAAACGGATAATGCTCTCTCGGATAGTGATTATCCCAGTTCGTCTGATAATACACCACAGTTTCGTTCAGGCGTTCCTTGTCTCCTGCTTCCTCAAAGGCTGCCAGCAAGTCTCTGGATGGGGTAATCCACTTGGCATAAGTGAACTGTTTGTCCCAGTCATCCAGAAAACGTCCTAAAATATTAGGCAGCCATGTACCACTTCCGGGAAAATACTGTGCTTCCAAAATGGACTCCACCGTATTTCTATATTTAGCCTCTATTGCCGGATTAGCCGGACCTGGAGGCAATGTTTCATCCTGCATCTTCACACCGAACAGATCGTTAAACTTATCCGCCAGACGGAAACCGTCCGCCGCCACTTCATCGCAATACTTAATGACCTTCGTATAATCCCTCAAAGGTTCCTCAGCATAAACCTTCGCCAGCAGAGTACGTGCCACTGACTTACTGAAACGTGTCTTGTCTTCCGGGTTATTATCCGGTGCAGCAGAAATAGCCTCCAACAAATCTTTCTCAATTTGCCGGTAAACTTCCTCTTCCGTATTCTGTGCAGGAAAATATGCCGGATATACCTCCTCTATAGTTTCTGAAGTAATGTCACCCGCTTCTGTAATAACGATAGGTATCCTACCCCAATTACGTACCATATCAAAATAAATCATGGCTCTGAAAATCTTGGCCTGGGCTTTATAGGATTCCCGTTCCTGTACAGTCAAGGAAGCATCGGTCACGGCATCAATATTACAAATCAACTTATTAGCACGTGCAATATCCTCCATAAAACGATTCCACCCACGCTGTAAAGGAGCAATTGTACTTGGAATGGTATTACTTTCAAAATACTGCGGAGCACCCGAGCGTGTGCCTGCATAAGCATTATCAGAATGCGTATCTCCAATCAGGAACATATCCTGATACCAATGTTCCTGCCTGTCACGCATCTGATCATAAAGAGTCTGCAAATGGGCTTCCACGGCAGCCTTATCCTTAAAGACAACACCCTTATCTTCTTCCTTCTGTACCCCCTCCGTCACATCCGAGTACATATCTACCGGATCATAATCCAGTGAGCATGAAGCTGTGGTAAATATCAAACCGCCTGCCAATAATCTGAGAATAGATATATGTTTCATAATACGTTTTATTTAAAATTCAATATTAACACCAAAAACAAACGATTTGCTGTGAGGATAAGAGCCCCAATCAATGCCTTGAACACCACCGTCATTCCCCCATTCATTAACCTCCGGATCCATCCCTTTATAACCGGTAATAGTCAACAGATTATTTGCCGTAAAATAAGGTTGTAAGCGGGTTACTCCCCAGCGTTTCAACAGTTTCCCAGTAAAATTATAAGAAAAAGTCAAGTTCTTCAGGCGCAAATAACTGCCATCCTCCACAAAATAGGAAGAGTTCTTGATAGCAAACCCTGCCTTCGGTACATCTGTAATCTGTCCCGGCTCTTTCCATCTTTTCAATACTCGTGTGGACTGGTTTTTACCATCAAACATAGCTTCCGTTTCGATACGTGAAGCATTATATACGTCATTTCCTTGTGATCCCTGAATAAAAAAGCTCAGATTGAAATTCTTCCAGGAGAGAGTATTCGTCATACCGTATGTAAAATCCGGGTTAGGATCACCTATATAAGTACGGTCCAAAGCAGAAATAATACCGTCATCATTCACATCCCTGTACATCAGTTCACCGGTTTGCGGATCAACGCCATCACTGATATATCCATAAAAACCACCCAACGGACGCCCTGGTTCGTTACGTACAACGTATTCTTTCAAGATATCACTGCTGAGTTGTGCTCCTGAATAAATCTTCTGTAGTTCCAGCTTCTCTAACCGATTTCTGTTAAAGGATATATTGAAGTCTGTATTCCATGTAAAAGCACCTCTGAAGTTCTGTGTACTAATGGAAAATTCAAAGCCCTTGTTAGTCATCTCGCCTTCATTGCGTACTATGTTGTTGGCAGCGGCAGCACCCGCAGGCAATGAAACGTACATCAGCATATCAGTAGTCCGCTTATAATAATAGTCCATCGTAAGATTGACACGATTATTGAACATCGTAAGATCCAGACCGATATCCGTTTGCGAAGTTGTTTCCCAAGTCAGATCCGAAGTACGCAGATTGGCTTGCGTAATGGTAGGAACAGCATTTTCATTACCCTCCTTGAACCACTCCTGACGGGTAACATTGTACTTTTGTAGAAAAGCATAATCACCTACACCGGACTGATTGCCGGTCTGTCCCCAACTGACACGGATTTTCATATCGTCCAGCCAGTCCAGTCCACTCATAAACTTTTCAGAAGATATACGCCACGCAGCCGATATGGAAGGAAACGTCCCCCAACGATGGTCCGGATGCAACTTGGACGAACCATCTCTGCGCACATTGGCAGTCACCATATATTTACCGTCATAATTATAGGACAAACGTCCGAAGTAAGACATGATACCCCATTCAGATGCTCCCGTACCGGTATTGTTCCAAGCTATCTTGTTGGCTACATTCAGAGTGATAATATCCGAGTTACGGAAATGAGAACCATTGATCCAGCTATTCTTATAATTGGAAGCAGTCCATGAAGTACCTGCCATTCCCTCCACATTATGCTTGTCAAATACTTTCTGGTAGGTCAATACATTATCGAAAACAATTACCGTATTCATATTCCGGTTGTCTGATGCATTTCCCCATTCATCAATACCTTCAATATGTACAGGTGGAGTAAAAGTCGTCTTCAAGTAATTTCTGCGGTCTAATGTAAAAGAACTCTTTAGTGAAAGTTCCGGCAAAAAAGTAATGGTAGCATTTCCAGAAGCAATCAGACGTGTCTCCTGTGCCTTGTTGTTCTTTCCATTTTCCATAGCCTCCACCGGATTGACAAGGTTCATGCCATAGAAATCACGGTTATAATAATTGTTTTCCTCATTCCATACCGGTACGCTCGTAGGAAGATTGATGACAGCCAGTACCACACCACCACGATTAGCCCCCATACCGGTAGTAATACCATTCTTGGAATTATCAGAGTAAGAGATGTTTGCTCCTACTTTCAACCAGTCACGTACTTTGTTTTCCAAGTTTGCACGGAAATTGTATCTGCGGAAAAAAGCAGCCTTTAAAACTCCCTGCTCATCCAGATAACCGGCAGACAGGTAATATTTAAATTTTTCGTTTCCATTGGACACTGATACCTGGTAATTCTGGGTCAACCCTGTCTGGTAGACCTCATCATGCCAATCGGTAATATCAGCAGTACCCGGATTAAGAATGGCTCCTATCTCTTCCTGCAATTCTTTATATTGGACTGCATTTAAGGATTCAATCTTATTGGCTACTGAATTGATGCCTATCTGGGCATTCAACGCTACCTTTGCCTTACCTGTCTCTCCTGCCTTGGTGGTAATCATAATCACGCCGTTTGCTGCACGGGAACCGTAGATAGCTGCTGAAGAAGCGTCTTTCAAAATCTGCATGCTGGCAATGTCATTAGGTGAGAGAAAATTAATATTATCCACAGCTACTCCATCCACAACATACAGCGGATCATTACTTCCATTGAAAGAAGTAGTACCACGCACACGGATAGACATATCAGCCCCCGGCGTACCACTGGGCTGCATCACATAAACACCAGCCGCCTTTCCCTGCAAAGCCTGTGCAGCCGACACGATAGGCCGCTCATCAAGATCTTTCGTAGAAACACTTGAAATAGCAGTCGTCACATCCTTACGTTTCTGCGTTCCGTAGCCGATAACAACAACCTCCTCCAACAACTCTCCATCCTCTTTCATACGAATAGTCAAGTCACTTTGCTGTCCCACTTTTACCTCCTCCGTCTGATAACCCATATAACTGAATACCAATACAGCATCAGCGGAAGATACATTTACCTGGAACTTGCCGTCCATATCGGTAATACCTCCAGTAGCCGTCCCCTTCACTTGCACGGAAACACCAATCATGTTTTCATCCGTTGCGTTATCAAGTACTCGCCCCGTAACTATTCTTTGCTGCCCATAAGCATCAAGGGCAAACAGCTGTGCCAACATCATCAGCAACAACATCCATAAATTTACTTTTTTCATGTGTATTAATTTAAGTTCAACAGTTATTGTACGTTTATAAATCCGTCTGTTTCCGTACTTTTATCTTTTAAACCTCCAGCCTTAGCCTGCTCCTTGGCCTCTTGGCGCTGCTTGCGCAAATACTTGGAAGCATCATTACCAGTCATAACCAGGCCGGGAGGAATCTCTCCGAAATTTCTGGTGTACTCCTGCAATTTTTGCAACATTTCTTTGGCTTTACCGGGATATTTACGATACAAGTTGTAACGTTCACCTATATCTTCACGAAGATTGAAAAGTAATGTATCATGCTCCGCAGTCGAAGCTCTCCAGAAATTTCCTTTAATACCAGGGGCAGGAAGAGAGATTTTCCAGTCGCCGGAACGATAATCGGTTATATCACGATTGTTACGGAAATAGGCATAGTCTTCACTGGCACGTTTACCGGTTCCATTCAGTACAGCAGTCAAATCATAGCCATCCAAACGTACATCGGGCAGAATACCTCCGCTAAGAGCAGTCACAGTAGGAAACCAGTCAAGCAGACTCACCACATCCGTATTTACCACCGGCTTAATCTGCCCTTTCCAATAAGCGATGCAAGGCACACGTACTCCACCTTCAAAGGCAGTGGTCTTACCTTCACGCAAAGGCAAAGCCCTGCCTCCCAATGGCCCTTCCTGTAACCACGGACCGTTATCACTGGTAAACACTACCAGCGTATTGTCATCTAATCCCAACTCCCGAAGTGTTTCCATTATCCTCCCTACACTCCAATCCACTTCCAATACAGCATCACCATAGATACCTGCACCGGATTTACCGGCAAACTCGTCGGAAACGTAGATAGGAACATGCATCATGCTATGTGCCAAGAAGAGAAAAAAAGGCTGATCCGCTTTTCTACGGATATAATCGACTGCTTCCTCCGTATATTTCTTGGTTACATTGTTGATATCAATATGAAACTCCTCCACCTCATTCCCCCGCAGATACACTTGGGCACTCATGTCATTACTGTACGGTATGCCAAAGTATTCGTCGAAACCTTGCTGTAAAGGCAGATATTTTTCACGGCTTCCCAAATGCCACTTCCCAATACAGGCAGTTGCATACCCCTGCACTTTGAGAACTTCTGCCATAGTCACTTCCTCCGGTGCCATACCCGTATAGCTGTCTGGATAGAACACTCCTTGAATACCCATACGTGCCGGATAGCGTCCCGTCAGAAAACCTGCACGGGAAGGACTTGAAATCGGTGACGCGGCATAACAGTCCGTAAACTTGATACCCTCTGCTGCCAATGCATCTATATTCGGAGTAGTCCACCTGGTTTCACCATAGCAGCTGACATCCGAATAGCCCATATCGTCCATATAGATAAAGACGAAGTTAGGTTTTTCACTCTTGGTAGGAGTGGCCTCTGTACACCTCCCCAAACCAGATTCAGATAGTTTTTCATGTCTCTCATAATGATTATTTTTGGATGAAGCAAAAGTAGAAGGAAAAGGGAACCGTATTCCGGCAATGAGATTAAAATGAGGTAAAATGAAATTTCTATACCACGCAAACGAATGATCAACAGATAATTGCCCATTCTTCACATATAGAAAGAATGAGATTAGAAAGAAAGAAAAAGAAGACAAAAAGGCTGTCTATTCCATAGAAAGCATACCGATTTTCATAATCAACGATTCAAAAGAGTCTTTGGAAACAATTGCCTTATTCTTGACTTTAGAGCGTATATTATAAATCGTGTTTATGGAATAACGGAGCATCCGGGCAATGGTTGCACTATCATTGAACCCCAGTCTTATCAAGGCAAAAACCCGCAATTCGGAGGTCAACATTTTCCGTTCTTTCTGCTTGTCAGTCAGAACCACCCGGTTCTCTTCAGCCATAAGTTTATTATATTCTTCGATGAAATGGGGAAATATGGAAAGAAATGCCTCATCAAAGTTAGCATAAAACTCTTCCAACTCTTCATCATCCGTACCGGCATACAGGGTCATACGCAAAGCATCCTCTACCTTACCTTTTCTCAAGGCCTTGTTTACTTCCAGCCTAAACTTTTGGTTCTTCCCTATGTACTCGGAACTTAATCTGATAAAGTGCGCCACATAATTTTCCTTGATATAGTTATTCTCCACTAACTCGTTATTGACTTCATTCAGATGAGTATTTGCATCCGCCAATTTATGGCTTAATACATTCAGACTATCATTAGACTCCTGCAACTTACGATGCATACGAGAGAGCTTGTTCTTCTGTACCACCACGACAATCAATATGCCCACACAGAAAAACAGCAGCAGAAAGATAACCACTACCTTGGTACGCAAGCTCATTATATAACTCTGGTTTTTCTTTTCATAAGCCTGAGTCACTACAGGCAAAGTCTTGGCTATCTGCAAACTGCGCAAATTGGCATTGTAGAAATACACATCCTCCATACATATCTGTATATAGCTTGCCGCCCTTGACACCTCATCCCAGTCGTACAAGGTACGGGCTATGCGGTGCAGTGAAGCATGATCCTTGATACAATGTTTCATATCTTCTATAGCAGAATTCATCATTGCCTCAAAGAATCCTGTCATATCTCCCATCATATTTTTCACATCACCGATATTATACCAGACAGCGGCATATTCCCGGTCACCGGGCGTCAGCATTGCCAGGCGGTTCTCAGAGAGCTTCAGAGCTTCAGTAAACTTCTTTTCATCCATATATTTCTGAATATGAACATCATAATAGATAGTAGAGCCGCTATCTACCACTGCAAACAAAGAATCCTGATATACTTTTGCCAAAGGAGCAAATACCCGCTCAGCAAGTACCTTGTCTTTAGAGATATACGCCTTCTGACGATAGATGAGATTATAAGCCCGATAGTAAAGATCAAGCAATTCATCGTTAACATCTGCCCTCTTAATAGAATCCATCAATACCAGAGCTTCCAGATACATTCCCGATTTGGCAAGATAGACTGCCAATGACATTTCTGATTCCAATGTCTTCTCATGGTCTTTCAACTGTCTGGAAAGCCGAATGTTTTCGTAAATATAATATATCAGCGAATCACAAATATAGCCCCGGTACAACTGTTGTATCTCTTTATTCAGTTCATATCTTTTGGGAGAAGATGCGGGAAGACTGCCCAATTTCTTCTTAGCGGCTTTGATCTCCTGCTCCTTTTCCGCCTGGAACCGGGGGCGGAGTGCAATAAGACTATCGAGGGTCATCAATGGCTTTCGATAAAAAGAAATGGGAGACTGTTGCCCGGTACATCCTGCCAAGCACATAACAAACAAAACTAAAGAAAACAAACTGCACAAACAGATGGAAGTATAGAAAGTATGCCTCATATCGTAGTATTATTTAAAGATCATATAATAATTCCGCCGCCCAACAACAAGCCGTCCTCCGCATAAAAAGCCGCCGCCTGCCCTGCAGCAATGGATTCCAAAGGCTCTGTCAACTGGACATGCAACAAATCGCCGGCAGCAAGCGTCACTCTGCAATGGTTTGCCTGCTTGCGGTAACGTATTTTCACGATGACCTCCTTTGCCTGCAACACACGACTCTCCTCCACTAAGTTCCATCCTTTCAACCACATCTCCTGTTTATATAAGGATGCTAAAGGAGCAAGCACCACCTCATTTCTCTCTACTGAGATCTCCTTGACAAATACAGCCCTGTTCATCTGGATACCCAGCCCTCTACGCTGCCCTATCGTATAAAAAGGATACCCTTCATGCCACCCTAAAAAACAACCGTTTTCATCGATGAATTTCCCCTTATTGGGCAGTTTTTGGGCACCTGCCTCACGTCGCAGAAAAGAACGATAGTCCCGCGGACAGAAGCATACGCCGATACTGTCTTTCTTTGTTGCCACCCCATGAAATCCACGAGCCGCTGCAAAGGCACGTGCTTCCACCTTTGTAATGTCCCCCATAGGTAGCAGCATACGCTGTATGATATCCTGCTTCAAGCCCCACAGGAAAAAAGTCTGGTCCTTATCCCTGTCTGCCGCAGGAGCCATATAATACTTTCCGCCTTGTAGAATTTTGCGCACATAGTGTCCGGTAGAAATCCAATAAATACCCTTTTCATCGGCAATTTTAGCCAAAAGTGTCCATTTCAGCTCGTTGTTGCAAAGAGTACAAGGCACAGGGGTATGTCCTGCCAGGTATTCATCTATAAAGTAACGGATAATACGCGAACGAAACATCTCACGGGCATCATAGGTAATATGTTCTATTCCCAGCCTCGAAGCCAAGGCACGGGCATCATCCAGATATTCCGTCGCTCCATCCTTCTCGTAGAAACGGAATGTCACACCGGTGACTTCATAACCTGCATCCTGCAATCTCATGGCAGCAACGGAACTGTCCGTACCACCGCTCATCCCCAATAATACACGTTCTTTTGATTTCATGCTACAAAAATAATGTTTCATCCTGAGAAAACTCTATCTTTGTCCCTTTCAAAAATAATATATTTCAAAGCAATGAGACAAGACTATCGCCTGCTCGTCCTCGATTTGGACGGAACCTTGACCAACTCGAAGAAAGAAATTTCACCGCGCAATCTCCGTACCTTGTTGCACCTGCAACAAAGCGGTGTACGATTGGTATTGGCCTCAGGCCGCCCCACCTACGGCATCGCTCCTTTGGCGGAACAGTTAAAGATGAAAGATTACATTACAGTGGAGTGCACGCGGCGACAAGATGCAGGAAGCCATAGGCTCGATGGACAATGCCGTTTCCTCGATAGAGAAGGCCCGGCAGTCCCTCGCCGCCGCCGCCCGGTAAAAAGGCCGGGGCGCCTTCATGGCCGCGACATACCGGTATCAGCAGAAAGGAGGTGAGTATGAAAACGTAGAATAGCAGGAAGAAAATGTTTTTTATGCCGTAAATATCATATATTTGCGTGTGGCAACGCCCGTATATGTTATTCGGGCAAAATACCGGGTATTGAATTACATGGGAGCACGCCCGGTGTTTGGGTGTCATATAAAACCTCGTATATTTATGAAAAAAGAGTCTTTAATCGAACAATGTTACAAGCGGATGAAAGAGAGGCATGGAACGGATGCCCTGGTATTCTTCCATGTAGACGAATCCTACGAGGCGTATTACGACGATGCCCGGACACTTACCCGGACAACCGGCGTGCCGTCATTCAATATCACCGCCGCGCGGATTCCTGCCGTCAGGATTCCCGAGGCGGACATGGAAGCATGTCGTAACCGGCTGCTGGATGCTGGCTACACGGTCTGCGTGTCCGATGTCCGGGGAGCATCCGGCCGCCACATGATGAGAATGGATGAGTAAATTCTGGAGAAAAGCCGATGAACTCGTGTTCGTCGCGGCGGCGATAGGCCCCTGGGCATTTATCGTCGCCGTTGTCATTATCGTGGGTCTGGTAAAGGGCTGCATACCCGACAGTATCGAAACGATGGACAACAGCATAAACAAATCAAGGGAGATAATCGGGCACGTGCAGGTCAGGGACAGCACGGGCAACGGGTTCAGGGTGGTTTACGTGACCCGCGACCCGGTGACGGAGGAACGATACCGGGAGATCCGTTCGCGGCGGCATATCCGCGAGGGGTTCGAACGGTTACCTATAAAATATATACACCTGATTATGTAATGGCTATTCCTGGCAACAACAATCAATTTCTTGGGTGGTATGACAAGAGTGGTAAACTCATATCTACTCGTAATTATCTTGATGATAGGGAAGTTGATGATTATCGTCAACAACATATATATGCTTCATTTAGTGGAGAAGCAAATCCTGATGGTGCTCCTTCACAAGTAACCATCAGATTATCTTCCAGTACCGGTGGTGCTACGGGAGGAAAAGGGAAAATAGGATTCAGCTCCGGAAGTTTGTCGTACACATCGCAAACGAAGACTGTAAAATATGGTGAAGAGGTAACTATCTATGCTGAAGGAGATGAAATCGTAGGTGATTATAGTGTAACCCATTATTATTGTATAGGGTTCTATCTAGATTCTGGAGCGGCCATCAAAACTTTCTCTGATACAAATCGCCTGCATAGTTATACTTTTACAGCAACGAAAGATATGGATATATCGGCGGACTGGAAAAAGTATGATTATTAAATAAGTATATTTCCCTATACGTAATTCATAAGAAACAAGGCTGTTCCATAAATGAGTTCAGCCTTGTTCCCTTTTGAAATTAATTATTAATTTGCAGTGACCAAAACCTCTGTTGTTGTACTGCTAACCGTACTTGGATATGAGGAACCTGACAGTCCAGACGGATATGAGTCTGAAACATTTATAAATGTCATAGGGAGTTTACTACTTGAAATCAAGATACTGGCTTCATGTTTTTGCCCTGGAGCAATACCTCCTCCATGATTAACCTTATATACAGAACCATCAGCGCAAGAATAGGCATGATTTATTGATTGTATCGATACCGAGCTATTGTTTTGTATAGTGAATTTTATCGTAACTTTAGTGTCAATTACAGTGAATTTAGCTGTTAAAGTTCTGTTAGAATAGCAAGATGTAGTTGAGCAGTCGCTTACGGAAGAGAAAGGTACTGTATGTTGAACTGAATAGTTTTACAGGTTAATTATGGACAAGAACATGATCGGTAAGAATGCCGGTATCATCTGGAATTTGTTGAATAATGGTGAACGATGGGAGCATGAGGCTCTCAAGGCCGCATCAGGACTGTCAGACAGGGATCTGGATACCGCTATCGGCTGGCTGGCAAGAGAAGACAAGATTTTCTTTGAAACGGACACGATAAACCACAAGGAATATCTGTATCTCTCTTTGGATTTCTATTTCTGATTTGAGGTAAGGATTTGTTGTATTTCAATCAGACACTTGATGGGGATTTTCCTGTCACAGAAAAACATATACTGACGGAAAGATAAATGAAGCAAAGCGTTATTTTATTCTTTTCGTCATTGTCATTTACAGGATAGGTCTTTAAAAGTGGAGAAAAACATCAACGGGATGCCTTTCTCCACTTTTTTATTTTTTGCTCTATATCCGTAAGTTTAATGTGTTTTTTTTTTGTAACGCTCCTTGCAGAAACGTTCCAATCATACGCCTTGTATATAATAGAAATATAGCTTCTGAGAAATTACTTCTTCAGCTTCGCTATAATTTCCTCAGCTACCTTTTTACCGGACATCAACATTCCTCCAAAGATCGGTCCCATACGCGGAGTGCCCGAAACGGCGGAAGCAGCCATACCGCAAACGTAAAGTCCCGGATAGATTTCCTTCGTACCGTTTACAACCTCTTCCTCTCCTGCAATTACATCCAGTGAACGTTCGCCAATTACACCACCGGTTTCGGTAGCCAGGCGACTGCCATTCTTGCGGGCTACGGTAGCGGCTATTTCGCTGTCATGGCCTGTTCCGTCTATTACTATCTTTGCAAGGATGTTCAGCGGGTCCACGTGCATACCTTCGCGCAATACAGGAGTACAGTTTACCACTACTCAGCTTACCGTATTATTCTTGAAGATAACATCTTCTACGGAATAGCAGTTGAATACGGTGGCTCCGGCATGTACGGCATGATAAAGCAATGCAGAGGTACTCTCTACAGAGTCCATCACATATAAGCCGTCCTCATATTTCTCGTGGTTGATATTGAATTCCTTTACAATGTCAATCGCTTCTTCCTGAATCACAATCTGGTTGAACATCATGGCACCGCCCCACATTCCGCCGCCGGGGGCAAGCTTACGGTCGAACTGTGCCACCTTTA
>OODP01001720.1_pt1 | contig 11953 bp, 17 predicted proteins | sample 1671011 | NCBI WGS metagenome assembly OODP01 (sample SAMN06348113, study PRJEB24527) | human gut metagenome | biome: human gut; feature: ankylosing spondylitis patient; material: feces | host: Homo sapiens | place: China | collected 2015-10
GGCTAGTCAATATCGGGCTTTTACAAGCCCGTCACTTTAGTGATGGGTTATTGACTTATATTATATATAATTAATATGACATTATTTTTATGGAATCCTATACCAATTATACAGTCTGCTTTTTCACGGTTTTATATAAAAAAGGCAGCCAAAGCTGCCTAAATTAATCATTATCGTTCAATAAATATAGGGATTTTGGAAGAATCCATCCTTCGGGGGAAACAACATATTCTGTCTTTGTTGTTTTATCGTTTGCAATATTGGTCTTTTTTCCATAGATTTTTTCAACAGCATCCAGATAATCTTTCTGAATGTTAAAATACATATTCATCCAAAGATTTCCGTCTTCTCTGTAAGCGTTTACCTGCTTTGCCAACTGACGAATCTGTTCTTCCAGTTTTTCTTTCTCTTCTCCTTTCAATTCTTCCTGTCCAATGATATAACCACCGTTTTTACGAATAGACGGTAACACATCATGCGTCACCCAGTTTTTGAATGCCTTTGCCTCTGCTTTACGGGATGAGAAGATCATCTCATACAGACCGGGCTCATTCACGAACTGATATTTACGGCGGCCGTTTCCGATGTCAGCAAATACTTCTTCTTTATCGCAATTATCCAGCATACGTAGAGCGTTTTTTGCCTGCATGCCGAGGATTTCTGCAACGTCCTTCGCAAGGAACCATACGGATCCATCATCGCGGATTGCTGCACTCAGCTTGCCAATATTTTTCTTGCTGAAAATTTCAAATTTGTTCATTGTGTTTCCTCCATTTATCTATTGATTGATATAATTAATATGAAGGAAAATAACTGTTGAAAGACATAAACTATATATGGTATAGAAAAAAGAAAAGAATACAAAATATTGATAAAAATATAGGCTCACAATGCGAGCCTAATATACCGCAAAGCCGCATAAATAAAAGGTTTCGTTAAAAACAAGATGTCGTAGAGAGGGACGAAAATGGAACAATATCTTGATTTATTTTATTTTTGTGGTATAAAAAGAGCCGCATTTCTGCGACTCTTATATACTAATGTTCCTCACCTTGCGTAATGACCGGCTTAATATGCTTCTCTACCAATGCTTGCTGCTCCTGTTTTGTTTTTTCTATTATATCATCGATATGGTTCAGAAAGTTGTTTTCATGGTTCCAATTTTCTCTTGTTTCCAAACCAGTTCTTATTTCTTTCATTTGTTTCCAGTCGAGGTCAGGATCAGTATAATTAGAAACGTCAATGCCTGCCTTCAATCCCTGCCTTATTTCCGACATTTGTTCCCATTCGAATTCAGGTTTGGCATAGATGGAAACATCGAGTTTGGATTCCAGACCTTCTCTTATCTGTTCCATTTGGGCGCTATCAAATCTTGGATTTGCATAAATAGATGCGTCAATTTCATTTTCTAGCCCATATCTAATCTGTCGCATTTGACGGGAATTAAATTCAGGTTTGGTATAAACAGAGACATCAATATCCTTCCAAAGTCCCTTTTTAATTTCTTCCATTTGTTGTGAATCGAATTTCGGGTCTGCATAAACAGAGACATCAACTTTAGTTTCCAAGCCATATCTTATCTGTTCCATTTGATCACTGCGGAATTCTGGACTTGCATAAATAGAGACATCGAATCCTTCCGTCAGGCCATATCTTATTTCGTGCATTTGTCTCCAACTAAATTCCGGACTTGCATAAACGGAGACATCAATATTGTTTTTTAAACCCTGCTTTATTTCGTGCATCTGATCAGCGTCAAATTCAGACTTGGCATAAATAGAGGTATCCAACCCACTTTTTATTCCTTCTTTTATTTGTTCCAGTTGATACTGATCAAATTTAGATTTATTAAGCCATTCCAGAAAATTATATCTTTTCGACATTTTTGTTTACCTCCTAATATAAATATTCCGTGTTAATTTATTCTGATATTATTATGATAGAAAATAGAGTTATAAAAATATAAAAGAGCCACGTTTCTGTGGCTCTTTTAAAAACTATTCCGCCGTCGTCGCCCCATCGGTAACATTTCCAATATCCAGGATCAAATCACTGGAATCGGAATTCATAACGCTGGGCAATTTTCCGTCCCACTTCTCGTAATACTGCTGTTTTAGGATCTTTTCTGTGATGGAATCATTCAACAGCTTATTTGCGTCTGCTTCGCCCTGCGCCTTAATGACTGCCGCATCAGCTTCAGCTTTTGCCTGCGTCGTTTTAACCTGAGCATCTGCTTCTGCCGCTTCAATCTGCCGTTTATTTTCAATCTGCTGCTTTTCATACGCAAGCTGCGCAGTCTGTTTATCTGCAATGGCCTGATTATAGCTTTCTTCAAAGTCAGTATTTGCGATAACTACCTTATTGATAAATACCACATCGGGACCATACTTTTGATCTAAAGCTTCCTGAATCTTTTCCTGTGCAATAGGTTCAATGATTCCACGATTGGTTGCATCTGTAGAATTCAGTTCCTTACTGCTACTCTTGATTGCGGATGCAACAAGATTATCTGAAATCAGATTTTTCTTATAATCTGATACGTTCGCATAGATCCAGGCGCTCTTTTCGGGGTTAATTGTGTATGTGACAGTTATTCCTTCATAGTATAAAACGGTACGCTCAGCAGTCTCACTCCAAACCTGGCCGGTATAGGAAATATCCTGCTGTTTATTGTTGACCTGATTAATAGACTGCACAAAAGGAATCTTCCAGTTAAATCCATTCTGAACCGTTCGATTATCAATCTGTCCGAATGTAATTCGTACTCCGGTATATCCAGTTGGAATAATTGCAAACGACTGACTAAATACCAGTAGTATAAGGCCACCGATAATCATAGGATGTGCATAATGTTTGCCGAGCTTTACATAACCAGTATCCTTCGTCAAAATTCTAATTATAATTCCCAAAATTGCAGCTACAACACCAATAACAAGTAATACGATATTCATAAAAAATCCTTTCTGTTTTTAATGGTTTTCTCCATTTTTCATATATACAAAATTAATATGAAAGAAAATGTATGCAAAAATATTGTTATTGTGAATTATTTTTGTTATTATGGAATAAATATTATTTAGATCAGAGGTAATATTACATGCAAAATCAAGAAAATAATGTAGAGACTATTATTGTCAATCCACTCATTAATGATAGTCATAGGAGCAAAAAATATATTACTGAAATTTCCAATCAGATAGGGGAAGAATATTTTAAAGAAGGCAAAACATGGAAAGAAATATCATTATCTCATAATTGCAGCATTAGCCTTGTGCAGCATTATGTGAATTTGTATAAAAATAAAAATACTTTTGCAGAAACAAAACGAGATTTGATTAAAAAGAAAATAATAGAAGAATATAATAATGAAAATAAAGTATCAATGCGAGTTCTTGCTGAAAAATATCAGCTTTCATTATCAACCGTAGAAAGATATATTAAATTTCATAAAAAAGATCAAATGAGACAAAAGAAAATTTGTTCTATTCTGCCTGAAAAATTGGGTCAAAAAACAATTACTATTGCAGAAGATTATCTTTATAATAAAATATCTTATGCGCAAATGTCTCAAAAATATAACTGCTCTGTTGGATGTATACAGTATCATGTTAAAAAATATTTATATGCTTATCCCGAATTAAAATGCGATAAAAAAGGCCAATGAATTAATCATTGGTCTTTTCTTATCTTTGCAAAATTGCTGCTTTATATGCTATATAACAAGCGATATCTCCCAGCGTTTTCCGATCATATTCAGACAAATCAATAACTTTCATCCCACTGTTTTTCAAATATCGTAAATAGATATTGAGACAGTCCATGAAACGGTTATGTGCCGAAGTCCGGTATCCGTCATTTTCCATTTTCCATGAATTATCATTGATTGCAAAATCCATTCGATATTTTGCGTAACGAATAGCTGATTTTAACACATCTATTGCAAGCTCGGATGTATCTGGATCTGTTGAATTAGTTCCATCAATAACTAATAGCATAATATTTTCGAAAATATTATCATTCATGAAATAGCTCTGCCTCTCTTTCTTCTAACTCATGGAACATTTCTTTAATATTAACAAATTCCGCTGTTATTTCATCCAGCTTTTCAACGTTAAGTTTCACAGTTGAGATGCTCTCAATGCCTTTTTCCTGAAATGATGGATTATATACCGGTTTGAATAAAAAATGGAATTCATTTTTGCATTTTGTTGGTTCAAAAAAAACTTGTCGTAATGGAAAGTCTCCTTCCGTATCAAAAACAATCCGGATATCATATCCATATCCATGCATTTTACGGATAATATGTTTTCCGCCCCAGGGATTATCCGTTTTTGTTTCTTCTATCAATTTAATACCCTGCATTTCTTCCTCCGTTTTTCTATTATTCTAACACTAATATGATAGAAAACAAATATGAAAAAATAGAAAAGGTGGTGTCAAAGTGACATCCGCCTCTTTTTTAATGAGAAATGTCCGGAATTTCTTCATTTTCTGTTCTATCATAATCTCCATTTAATATGGACTCTAATAATTGTGACCGCATAGGTTCCGTTTCTTTAATGTCTATAGGACCACCATGATCGGCAGCTATTTCCTGTATAACATTTTTTGGAATTTCTTCTCCGATAAAACTGTTGTCCCGTTTTATAAAATAAAAATCAGCTGATCCAAGATCGGAAATATTTGCTGTTTTCACATCATATTCACCATAAGAATTAGGCTTTGATAGTTCAAGCATGCTTCCATCTCTTAATTTGATGGATCCGGATTTTCTATCATTCATAAAACCTTGTAATTCTTCTGTCTTATTCAAGTTCTCATATTCTGTAATTTTTTCTCTCATTTCGGCAGTCTGCAGGATCGGATATGGTTTCTCTTTGGCTTTTTCCACTACTTCGTCAATCAAATGCTCGGATTTTTGTAAAGCGCCCTGTTCGAATAATTCATTTGTAAGATCCGCGCAAAATTTTGCCACATGATAATGATTATCCTGTGTGAAAACCATTCTTCCGTTTATAGTTTCTATCTGTGGCTCAAAATCGAATATCTTCTGCTTCCCGTTCCTAGCTGCGATATCATTGATATTTTTACAAGCAGCACATGCTTTGTCATGTGCTTTGTTTCTTTCATCATTTGCTCTCTCGATTCTAGCAATGTATTCAGTCTGATCTATACGTTCAGAAATTAGAAAAGCTCGATTTCTTTCTGTTGCCAGTACTTGATCTGCCACTGTATTAACATATTTTGTAAGCGCTTGCGCATATTGAACAATATCCTCTGCTTCTCCAGGAACTTTTTCCATTAGAGCTCTTAATTTTTCTATATACATAAAAACACCGTCCTTTCTGCTGTTAATATGACAGAAATAGACGGTGTAAAATTTGTTATAAAATGAAATCGTCGATACTCGGGGATTGAGTATGCACATTTCTGGAATTTGACTGTTGAACTTTTTCTGTTGCTTTAGCTATTAAATCATCAACGGATAAAACATCTTCTTTAGGAGTTTGACAGTTTACTATATCGGAAACATTGTCTTCAGAAAGAATCCCTGGATATTTTTCTTCAAAGTTTATCAAAGTATTTTTACTTATCTGCTCCTGTTTGGTTATCTCATCGTAAACAGTTTCAAGACTATGTGCAGCAAGGAGCGATTTAAGCGAAAGCTTTGCCTCAACAGATATTTTGTTCCAGTTTCCATACAAATCCCGGACAGCTTTATCTACCTTGTCGAAAGTGATTGATCTGCCCTGTCGATCATTTTCAATAATAATGCCAATAATATCAGATCGATCATGCTTATAAGGACGATAAGAAGCTAATTTCATAGCTATAAGATATTCGTCTTTTATCGTCCGAACTTCCATACAATGAGAATAAGAAGCATAATATTTACTATATTGACGGATGTTAGGGCTGTAAGAATCTGTATATTTAAAATCCTGATTTAGCCAACCATTTGGTAAATTGTATTTGTCACCGATTTTATTGATGATGTCTTTTAAATCTTCCCTAGCTACAATAAAAGCGTCTATATCTGTCGTTCCCGGTCGAAAATTATAATTCATAGCCAATGATGCTCCGCCGACTATAATAATTTCAATATTTCCTCCTTTAAACTGTTTGTGATATTCTTTTGCTACTTCTTTTAAACACGTAAGCATTAGTTCACGGTCAAGTTGTATATCATTTTCACTCGGCATAAATATCTCCTTCCAATATGTTGTACTGTAAAAAATATGGATTGGCATTTGCAATCAGTTTTTGACGCTCATCGTCTTTGCCTGTTAGCTTCTCCATTAAAATAATATCAGGAGAGACGATCAGCTCTTTCATTTTTGTCTTCCTATATTGTTCATAATCCATACATAAGCTTGCGTTATTTTTTTCTGTTATTTCATCGAACATGGCCAATGTATATAGGGCTTCCGGATACCATCTTATATTCCATAATATGGGAATATAATTATTTTTCCTAATAAATGATAGCATTTCTATATCGCCATTTCTGTGAAGCTTGTGACACATTTCGCTTCTAAATGAAGAAAAAGGAACCCGCTGTTTTAGATTTAAAATTGTATATAAATCATCCATAGATAAAGAAAAATATTCAGCCAATCGTTTTAGTATAAGTGCGTTGATATTATTGGGGTCCGTTTTATGATTTGCAATGTCACTTAATGTCGAATACGGAATATTTGTGTCTTTAGAGCATCTATATACGCTTATTTCTTTTAAATTACATAATGTTTTAAGCATAAAAATCACCTCATATATATTATAACGGATAACCGTTATAATATGCAAGATAAAAAATTCCATTTAAATTAAATGTGAAGTATATATTTTTAATGTATGCTAGAATCATGCTTTTGTATTGGCAATGATTGCTGAGTGTTAATTTCGGCAGTCTTTTGCCTGGCATTCGCGATTGTATCATCTATAGAGCCTTCTGAAGTAATTGATATCATTATTTGTATTTATCATAACACAATCCCATCCTTTCTAGCGTTCTGCAAAAAGAAACTGTTTTGATTTTTCCAATTTGACTCTGAATAGAATTTAGCATCGACTTCCGGGCATTCAGAATCAATTGGACTTATATTCCCCCGTAACGTAAACAAATCGCTCTTTAATTCGGTGTGATCATTAAACGAATCATCCATAATAAATAGCAAATCTACATCACTGGACCAATGAAAATCTCCTCTTGCACAGCTACCAAATAAAACAATATTTCTTATATATGGAAAAATCGGTGAAGCAGATGCTTTATTAACAGCGTATTCTAATGACTTTTGATGTCTTTCGCTCGGAATAACAAAATTCATAGAAAATCCTCCTATATATATTATGCTATTATAGGTCTTTTACTGCAAAATAATCTTCTCCAGCAATTTCTTCCGTTCATACTCTTCTCGTACAACATTCAGATCATGAGACTCTTTAATATTAAATCTTGCACGAAGGAAACGTTCCATATCTTTTTCCAGATTTTCTATAGTTTCTTTTGAAGTCGTCCCGGATTTTACGTTTAGATAAAATGTCCATTTACCGAGTGACTTACTTTCTCTTTTTCCGTTTTCGTCTTCTTTTAATTCACAGGTTATGTTGATTCCTGAAAGAATTGTTTCCTTGCATTCTGGAATCCACCGATAATCTGTAATCACTCGCATGGCGCCACAAAATAGATGATATAAAGCATCCCTTACTTCATTCCATCTATTGGGACAATTCACTTCTATTGTTCTCAAAAACCAATCGAATTCAAATTCCATATCTAATCTGGATCCGTGAGCATCCATTAATTTTAATCCATCAAACATAATTTTCTCCTCATAACAAAAGCTGGGATTTTTCCCAGCTTTTAATTTTTGACTATTGCTATTATATAGCAATTACTGCTGATTCTGCAAGCTTTCAGTAAGCTGCTTTCGAAAATTTTCCTCTTCTTTTTTGGCATTTTCTTCCTTGATTTTACGAGCTTCCATAAGTTTCCGAATACCAAGAAAATACTGATGCAATTCCTTGTAGCGCAAATATTTTTCCGGACTAATCTCTTCCAGGTTTTTCTCCATTTGAATTATTTGCTCTTCGCAGGCATCAGCCAGTAACTGGCAATCTTTATAACTAATAGGGAATGATCCTTCTTTACTGTCATAACATGTCATAATTATACCACCTTTCTGATATTAATATGATAGATTAAATTTAAAAACACTGTAAATTTCTGCACAAAATTCACCGTAAAATATCTTGATTTTGAGTATATTGGTTTTTATTTTGAATTCCTTTGTTTATACAAATAATATGGAAGAAAATATATGTATAAAAAATGATCCCCGGAGGGGAAAGTTCCGGGGATCTTCATCAAAGATAAAAGGGGAAATCAGATGTGTTCTTCATCTGATAATGCTATTATAACAGCTTTGAAAATTATTGCAAATTTCTGCACAGAAATTTTTACGTCCATGTTTTTAATGATTTATTGTTCTTTATCTGATTTTACCTCTTTGTAACAGGAGCTTTTTGTCGTACTTTATTTCAGTGAACTATCTTTAAAAAATCTTTTTGATTTTTAATCCATTTTTAGATACTTCGATATATGCATATCTACAAAATCCCAAAGAACTAATTCCGCCAATATTTTCGTTCATATTTTCATGAAGATGTCCATGAATATGATATTCTGGTTTTTTATCTAAAATATACTGAGTTATGCCTTCTAATCCACTATGCGAATTTTCTTCATTATTTGTTCTAGCTTTATCGTGAGTAAGAAAAATATCACAAGTTGGTAGTATTTTTGCTAATTCTATACTCTCTTCGTTAGTTAACATAGGTGCGTCAGAGTTCTTATATTTAAAGCTTCCGTGCATTCCTGTAAACGTAACTCCATTAAATTCTATCATCTTTCCTTCAAAATTTGGAATATCCATTTTTTCTAATTGTCCATCATAATCATGATTACCAAGAATTCCATAGATGAGAGCTTTATATTTTTTAGCTATTTCTTTTGCAACGAACATATCTCTTTCGCTCATATCACCTAATATAAAGACAATATCAATTTTATCTTCGATGTCAGAGAGAAAGTCTTCTATTTGTTCTTTTCTCATATGACAATGCGTATCTGTAATGATTAATATATGGAAAGCATTTTTGCAGTTAGGTATTGGCTTTTCCTGAATTAAGTCGTCACTATTTGCAGTGACAGCATCTTGTTTTGAAGATATTACTGTATTATTTTTACTACTAATTAATTTTTGTAAAAAAGATAGCATATATATTTACTCCTTATATAAGGTTCTGCTAATTATTATCGGTTAACAAAAAAATAAACGTCATAAACATCTGCATTTTGATGTGATGAGATTTTAAAATATGCCTCGCATATTTTTAAGTAGTCAACTCTCCTTTTGGGAGGAATTGCTATTTCATATCTCGGATAAATGTAACGATACCAAAACAGATCCAGACACCGGTTTTGTTCGTAATACTCCGTCCTTGGTTCAATAATTTGCAGAATTCCGCCTGATTTTAAATATCTGTGGAGACACTGAATCACCTTCGGTATATCAGCATGATGTAGTACGTTTTTAAGGCGAAATTCATCAACGGATCCTTCTTGCAATCCAATAATTTCGTTTGTCTCTGTATTGTATACATAATCTAAATAGGGACCTTGAGTAATATCACATGTTTTATATCCAGGATATGGATTATATCCGCTGCCAAAATCAATTTTAAGCATACTGCACTCCTATGCCAAGTCGTGGTTTCCTATATCATGGCAGTAATCTTCCCACACAGAATAGACTTTATGGGAATACCGTTCATCAGAATGACAATTCGGTGCAATGATAATATCTGTCTTTTCGTATCCGGCTTCTTCCGTATCTGCGGATGCGTTTTTATCTCCGTGATACCCAAACAACCCAAATTCTTTTCCCTTCCACTCAAACGTGAAGAAATTATGTCCATCACTACGTAATAATTTAGCGCCCATACCATAAAGCAGATCTTCATAGCTGTTTTTATAGTTTAAATTGTATCTGCCCATAAGATCTTCACATACAACCACGCCAATATCATCTTTTAGAATCATATCAACAAGTTCATATAACTTTTTTCCAGTAGACTCCCAAGATTTTGGAAGATTAATGCGTAAATTAGGCACGTACTTTTTTGCAATCAATATCTGTTCTCTTCTGGCTTTATACTGTTCTTTAGAAGATATAGAGATTGCCATTTCTTCCAGTCCATTTTCTACTAAAGCTTTTGTCAAATCTTCAGTTAACTTCGTACCGTTTGTTACCAGGCAAATTGTATTTACATATTTATGCACTACTTTGAAATAATCTACGATATTCGGTAAAAGTAAACTCTCTCCGCCCATAATGGTAGCTCTTTCCAACATACCTACCTTTTTCATAGTATCTTCCATTTTTTCAATATCTAATATCTTTTCTCGCTTTTCCGGCTGAAAGCAAAAATAACAGTTCTGATTACAATGAAAATTCGTGATAATTCGATACCGGAACACTCTATGATTATGTAACATATTTTTTCCTCCATAGAAAATGCCCCTGAGTGGGGCATTTCCTGTTAACGATTACTTATCCTCAGTAATAATGGCTAACTGGCCGCATGCAGCTTTTGCAGTAATTTCTGCTTCAGTCGCAATGGCAACTGCGTAATCATAACCTGCTGCCCTTAACTGATTTGCGATTTTCTCCATGAGTTTTTCCTCCTTTGCGTATTACATCAAATTTCTTTTCTCGATAATACCAGATCCCATATGATTTTTCTCAGAAATCTCGTTCTCGTTAATAGGACTTAATTTTATAAAGAAATATCTAGGATCAAAATATTTGGTCAAGATATTGATGTCAAAATCTTCATAGTCTACCAATGTCATATTGACAGTTGTTTTTAAATTACTATTTGTCCGAATCTGGCCCAGTTCTTCGATAGACATCAGATTACTGATAGGAATTAAATTGTGTCGTCTTTCCTCATCAAGACTATGTAAGCTTACTTGTAACGTAATATTGTCTTTAATCCAGCTAAAATCGCTTCCCTGTAATCCAACTGTAGAGATATAATGATGCGTTCCTGGATACTTTTCGTCAATCATCTGGATGGCCTTCTTAACTTCTTCTATATTTAGGAATGGCTCTCCCATTCTGGTGTAATTAATTTTATGTTCCCAAGCATCCTCAAATCGGTATTCAGGATTCTGTTTGATAACAAATTCTACCTGTGCAACAATCTCTTCGGCTGTTAAGCAACGCCATCTTTTAAGTTTTCCGGTTGCGCAGAACTTACAATGCACAGGACAGCCGCTCATACAACTAACACCAATCATCCAGCGATCGGTCCGGTCTCCAACTTCATATGTCTTCAGTGTGTTTTCATTGTTATTGATTGCGTCCTTTGTATAATTTGGTAAAAAAGTATCGGTGACTTCCAATGGATATCCATCCTCTGTTTCTAATGCATATACCTTTCCATTTGTAAAGGATCTGCTGCGTAATTCTTTTAACATAAGCACCTCCGTTTGTTTTTCTACCATTAATATGACAGATAAAGAGATAAAAAGATCATTTCTAAAAATTATAAGCTATATGTTAAAAGGATAATATTATATCCCTTATATGATTGAAAGTGATAGAATTATGTTCCTTTAATTAATAAATTTAAAGGAATAGTATATTATCCCTTTATGCAACCGGCACAGATTATTGTCCCGTTTACATCGAAAGTACCAATATACTATCCCTTTTAGATAATAACAAAGAGGAACAGCTATCTGTCCCTCTTCGTTATTATAGGTAATATTTCATAAATTCGCTTAGCACGGGCACCCGTGACTTTAGTCGTGGGAGGAGTGCTGTTAAGCACAGCCCTGGGTGTCCATTACTCTCCTTTCACATAAATAGTATTGTCT
>OODP01001724.1_pt1 | contig 11904 bp, 9 predicted proteins | sample 1671011 | NCBI WGS metagenome assembly OODP01 (sample SAMN06348113, study PRJEB24527) | human gut metagenome | biome: human gut; feature: ankylosing spondylitis patient; material: feces | host: Homo sapiens | place: China | collected 2015-10
AGCGTTGGGAAAACTCTCTGCTAATGATAATGTACAGCCCGACGCATATATTGCTTCTACAAGTAAGGCTAACTTGTTGATAGGTAGTACCGTATCTAACTGGGGTATTATTCTGAGTAATTACATGACAGGAAAACGTTATCTACATAATAAGTTAATTGCTTCTTACGAAACATCACGTTCTTCCGGATTATGGGGTATCCCTGACCGCATGTATATGCAGCCTTTTACAACATCGGGCTATGAATGCAGTATGTTGAGAAAGGGCGGTTATTATGCTGGTGACTACCTGTATTATATGCCTGTGATTTTCTCTACAGACGAGACTTTGCTTTGCAGGGCTGAGGCTTATACGCTGAAAAAGAACTATCCAATGGCTGCTGCAGATCTTACTACATGGGAGAAAGCATATACTTCTAATAAGCAAACTTTAACTCCGGGGATGATAAATGAGTATTATGATAAGATGGATTATTACAATCCGACACAAAATCCGACTCCCAAGAAAAAGCTTCAGCCTGATTTTACTATTGAATCAGGTATACAGGAGAACTTTATTCACTGCATTCTGCATATGAGACGTATTGCTACTTTGCACGAAGGTCTGCGCTGGCCGGATATTAAACGTTATGGAATTGTTATCTATCGCCGTTCTATTGCTAATAACAATATAGTCGTAACAGATGAAATGCCGGTAAATGACGCAAGACGTGCTATGCAAATTCCTAAGAGTGTAGTTCTGGCAGGAATGCAACCCAATCCACGTACTGAAAATTAAAAGGAGGAAATAATATGAAGAAATATTATATTTATATACTAACGGCTGTTTTGCCCATTCTTTGGGGAGCCTGTAATAATGGCGATGATATTGACACCAAGCATAGTATTTTTTCAACAGAGCCAATGGAACATAATGGTTTTGATGAATGGTTGCTTGCTAATTATACATATCCGTATAACGTTGATTTCAAGTATCGTATGCAAGATATTGAAAGTGATCACAAATATAATCTGGTACCGGCGGATTACGATAAATCGGTTGCTTTGGCCAAGATTATCAAGCATGTATGGATGGAGGCATATACTGAACTTGCCGGACCGGCTTTTCTTCGGTCTTATGTGCCAAAAACTTTTCACTTGATAGGTTCTCCGGCTTATGATAGCAGTGGTACGAAGGTGTTGGGTACTGCCGAGGGAGGAAAGAAGATAACATTGTACGAAGTGAACAGTCTGGACTTTGAGAATGTCGATATCGAAGTTTTGAATGAGTATTACTTTAAGACGATGCACCATGAATTTGCACATATCCTGCATCAGAAGCGTAATTATGACCCATCGTTTGATCGCATTACCGAAGGAAAATATGTTGGTTCCGACTGGTATTTCTATGTTGCTGAAAATGGAAATTCATATTTGCGAGAGGATGCGGATGCATGGCCGGAAGGATTTGTGACGGCATATGCGATGAGTGAGGCAAGAGAAGATTTTGTAGAGAACATCGCCATGTATGTTACTCACGATCAGGCTTACTGGGATAATATGCTGAAGGTTGCCGGAACTGCCGGAGCGGCTATTATTAATCAGAAGTTTACTATTGTATACAATTATATGCTTGAAACTTGGGGCATTAATTTAGATGATTTGCGTGAGATTGTGTTAAGGCGTCAGCAAGAAATTCCGGAGCTGGATTTAAGTACTATTGAATAAAACAGGAAGATTATGAAAAAGAATATAATGATTTATTTGTTGATGGCTCTTGTATGCTTTGGTTTGCAATCCTGTCTTTTCCAAGAAGAGGATTATTTTGATGATTCTTCAGCGAATCGTGCAACAGAGGAAGTGAAGCAATATAGTGAGCTATTAGAATCGGCGTCTAATGGTTGGAGAATGGAATATTACATAGGTCAGGACTATGCTTTGGGTGGCATAACTCTTCTGTGCAAGTTTGATGGTCAGCGAGTTACAATGGCATCTCAAGGATATGAAGGCGATGAGACTATTTCCTCTCTTTATAAGGTTGTATCGGAGGAAGCTACTATGCTTACATTCGACACTTATAATGCTTTTATTCATGCATATGCCAAGCCACAAGGCGGCGGTTCCAACCCGAATGCCAACCTGCAAGGAGATTATGAGTTTATTATAAAAGAAGCTTCAGCCGAGAAAATTGTAATGCAGGGCAAAAAGTATGGAAATACGATAGTAATGTATGCGCTTCCGGATGATTTGAACTGGGAGGCATATATAAACTCTGTGAATGACGTAGAAGAGAATGCTTTCTTTATACAATATCAGTTGTTGGTTGATGGAAATTTAGTTGGTATGACGCAGCGAAGTAATTATACTTTTGTTATAGCCTATAATGATGGTGGTAACATTGTACAAGAGCAATCTCCTTTCCTTTTTACAACCGATGGCTTTCGTTTCCGGGAACCAGTTTCACTGGCAGGAGTAACTGTGCAAAATTTTGTGTGGGACCCTTCCTCCGAGCTTTTTACTTGTACTGACGAGGGGGCAACTAACGTTAAAATGAAAGGAATATCCGGAGGGATATATTAAATATAATGATTATCTAGGTAATTATACTCTTACCTGCAAGATGTATAAAGATAATAATTTGACAGACGAAGAATTACCAATATCTATTATAGAGGATGTAGAAAATAAGAGTTATATTCTCAAGGGACTAATTGGTGATATAGTGCTCGATTATGATAGAGGTGAAGGAATTATGTCCTTTAAGACTCAAAAGGTAGGTTATATATCAGGATATTATTTGGGATGTACTACATATTGTTATGCCATGGGATTTTATCCTACATATATTAGTTATCAGGCAGGTCTGATGTTTGGTTTTGTGGCAAATGTACAACAGTCTCCGTTTGGATTTACATTTGAGGATGATGGGGTATTCGAAGCAGTAGGTGGTGCAAAAGCTGATTATATGGCCTTCGACCGCTATTCGGCACCTGATTATAGTCAAAGTTCATATGTTCAAGGGGTGGCACGTATGTATGGAGAGATGGTCTTTATGAAAGTTGAGGAATAAATAAAAAACTAGATTATGAAAAATATACTGAATTTATACTTAATAATATTCTGCTTATTTTTTGTTGCAGGATGTTCTTTAGATGACGATGCTGCCACTGTAAAATTGACAATTATAAAATCAGATTTGGATATGAAAGCTAGTGGTGGCACTGGAACTGTCGAATTTGCAGCAACTGGAACTGTCACGGCTACGGTGAATGCCGATTGGTGTCAGGTAATCGAAGTTGCAGATCGTAAAGTTTCCATTTCTGTAGATGCTAATACGGGTTATCCGGGGCGTAGCGCACAAATCGTTTTAACTGATGGTGTGAGTACGCAGCAAGCAACCATACTACAGGAAGGAGCTATTTGGAAATATAATAGAGATGCTACCTATTTCACATTGACAGATGCTGCAGAGGAGGTCCCTGTTGAAATGTCGAGTAATTTGCCTATTCAGGTATCTATTCCAGCAGATGCTTCTCAATGGTTATCCTATGAAATGACGAGTGATGGATTTAAGTTTATTGCAAAAGAGAATCTCACTGGTAAAATTCGTTCGGCCATTGTAAAAGTGACTACTGGCATTCGTGAAATTGAATATGCTTTATTGCAGTACGATATTGATGACTTATTGGGACAATGGACAGGTGTTGTGAAAGTCGTTGCTACAGCATTTGGTATTAATCAAGTTCTTTCATTAGAGGAAAATACTCAAATTGTTAAAAATCCGGGTGGTAATGGCTATATATTCCAGCTACCAATGACAAGGCTGTTGGGAGCAACGATTGTTTTAGCGGTCACCTATCAAGATGGAGCTTTAGCTATAACCACTCCACAGCAGCAAAATTATGCTTTGTCTGATGGGCAAGGAGGAGTGATGTACGGCTCAATAATAACTAAAACTGATGATGGTTTGTATTTACAGGGAAAAATTATTCTTTCTCCTGTATTAATGAATGATGGGCAGGTTGCGTTAGCTTATATTACAGATGCATATATGTCAATGGGATTATTTAAGGGAAGAGTTCCGTCTCCTGCAAATTATGCAGGACTTTCTATTGATTTTCCTGCTATTTTGATGCAATATGCTGAATAATATTTTGCATGAAATACTATTTTTATATAGTGGTTTAACTGTTTGTTATGAGAAGAACTTGCATTAATTGATCCTAAGAGCTATTATCGTAAGGTAGTAGCTCTTAATATTTAAATATTTATTTAATAATCTTTATATTACGCATCAATCCACCATACTTAGCCCTTTTCACTGCACTACCTTTGAAAATGGTTTTATATTGCTCCTCACTCAGCGAATGCCAATCATCCTTCCTCATACTTAACAAAGAAGGAGACGGTTGAAATTCGGCTGTCCGGCAAGGAGTGGCAAAGCGATTCCAAGGGCAAGCTTTCAGACAATCGTCACAGCCATATATCTTGTTGCCCATTTTTTTACCCGTATTGAGCGAAAGTTCCCCACGATACTCAATGGTAAGATAAGAAAGACATCTCTCGGAATTGAGCCTGAAAGGGGCTTTCAGCGCTTTTGTCGGGCAGGCATTCAGGCAACGTGTACACGAACCGCATTGATTTCGTTGTGGAGAGTCATAATTATCAGCTTCCCTATCAAGAATAATTTCCCCTAAGAAGAAGCAGGAGCCGGCGTGAGGAATGATGAGTTGTGTATTCTTTCCTATCCATCCCAAGCCGGTACGCCATGCCCAATAACGTTCGAGTATGGGAGCGGTATCACAGAATATGCGGCCTTGAAGTGGAGAAGCGGAGGTTTGGGATACTGGGGCTTGGGGTGCTGAGGCGTAGTTTTCAGTATATGTGCCGATATTGTTTGTCGAGGCGATAGTACTGTCTGTTTCTTTGGAGAATGAAACTTCTTTCTCTATAAACTCAAAAAGTTCCTTCAATTTCCCCTTCATCACATCGTGATAATCTTTCCCATAGGCATACCATGCAATCTGATACTCACCTTCGGGAAGTTTTTTTGCCGGATAATAGTTTAGGGCAACGCTGATCACCGTACGTGCCCCTTCCACCAACAAGCGCGGATCGAGCCGTTTATCCTCATAATTCTGCATATACGCCATCTCTGCCTGGCAACCGTCCGCCAGCCATTGACGGAAGGCGGTAGCCACAGTTTCATCCACAGCTTCGGCAGGCGCCAGTCCGCAGGCGGAAAAGCCGAGGCGTAGTGCTTCGGCTTTGATTCGGTCTGAGGAGAGGAACTTTTTCATAATGGATATGGATGAAAAACCTTATCGGTAATTAGAAAACTTGCTGTCGGCAGGTAAAATGTTTCTTTGCCGGCAGCTAGAATACCTTGAACTCATAGCCCTCCGCTTTCAGAAACTCGATGGCACGGGGGAGGGCATATTGCAGATTCCCGTTGTTCCACGATTTCAGAGAGTCGTGGAAGGTGATGATGGAACCGTTGCGTACATAGCGTTTTACGTTGTTCAGTACCTGTTCCGGGCGCATTCGCTTACTGTAGTCGCGGGTTACGAGATCCCACATGATGATACGGTAATGGTGGCGAAGGGTGTAATATTGCCGGAACCCCATGTGGCCATGTGGAGGGCGGAATAGGTCTGAGTGGATAATTTCGTCTACCCGTCTGGTGTTGGCCAGATAATCCGGATTGGAGTATTCAAAGCCGCGGATGTGGTTGAAAGTATGGTTGCCGATGCGGTGTCCGTGTTCTACCACCATCCGGTATTCGTCCGGGTGTTTGCGGATATTGTCGCCTACCATGAAGAAGGTAGCTTTAATATCGTGTTTCTTCAGTAGCTCCAGTACCCAAGGGGTTACTTCCGGGATAGGGCCGTCGTCAAAAGTCAGGTAGACAGCTCGTTCGTTTGGGTCCATCCGGAAGATGGCTTGTGGATACAGCGCTCGGAAGAACCAAGGTGGTTGTTCTATAAACATAAGAGTCTTTATTAATAAGTAACAGGTAATAAGTAATAAGTAATAACCGTGCGGCTTATGGCGCAGCTTATTACTTATTACTTAATACTTATTACTTAGTTTTTATTTCCCTTTCATTCTCGCAACGTACTCATTGTATAGCTGGTCGAGTTGTTCCGAGTAATGTTTAGCCAATTCTTCTGATTTGTATTTCTCCATCAGGCGTACTTCTGCGTCAAGCAGTCCTGCGTTGTACATGAAGTTTTCGCTGGCGATGGAAAGTTGGTAATCAGTCAGGCTGAGATACCAGATCATGTATTCGAGAGACTTGTTGGCAAGTTCGTCGATGATCTTGTTCGCTTTTTCGTTTTGTCCCAGCTGGTAGTAGGCTTCCGCCATTTGGAAGGCGCCGTTTGCCCAGTCATACGGTACGTTGTATGACGGGATCATCTTCTCGGCGTAGTCGAGTGCGGCGAGTGCCTTGTCTTTTTTGCCTTCTTTGATGAGCTGTCCTACGAGCTGTGTGAAGATGCGCCGGTGTGTGTAGCACATACGCATTACGTTTTCGTCGATGTAGATGCCCGGTTTCTCGATGCCGCCGAACTTGAACTTGTTCATCAGGTTGTCGTACATCTTTTCGCTGTCGATCTTGCTGTTCAGCTTGTCCGTATCGAACGGAGTGAAGCGGTATGCCAGACCTTCCTGCGTGAAGTGGTTGTCCATGCCGAGGTGGTTTTCACTGCCTACGGTGATAGCCATGTAGATGGGACGTTCCCAGTTGGCGTTGGCAAGCATTTCGAGCATCATCAGTTCGCTCTTGTAGAGGGCGCGTTTCGGGTTGCCGTTGGCGTCTCTCAGCAAGATGGTCATGTATTCGGGGATGGAGTCGCCCAGCGCTTCCGGTATTTTCATGCCGGAACGGCGGACAGCTTCCTTGTCGATCTTCATTACGATGCTGTCGGTAGGGATGACGCGCAGCCCTTCCTTATCCGAACGAACCCAGTATTTGAGGATATTCTTCAGTTCATACGGGTTTTCTCCGAACTGTTCTTTCAGTTCGTTCATCGCTTCCGGATTTCCGTTTTCGAGCGCGCTGTCTGCCTGTGCATACATCTGGTCGATATTCTTCTTTACTTCCGGACGGATGGGGATGTATTCGTTCTGGCCTTCGACGTATTCCACACGGTCCCAAGTGATCGGGAGTGACGGAGAGTCGTAAGCGGGACGTTTCATCTGGTCGATGTACCAGTCGGTTTGCAGGTAGCTGAGGTTACAGGTACGTGCATCTGTACGGAAACCTTCTGTCTCCTGATTGTACCACAACGGGAAAGTATCGTTATCACCATTGGTGAAGATGATCGGATTTCCTTCTTCCTGCAAGGTCATCAGATAGTTCTGACCGAAGTCACGGGCAACAAAGCGTCCGCTACGGTCGTGGTCGTCCCATGTCTGTCCGGCCATTTGGATGGGGACAAGCAGACAGAGTACTGATGCGAGAGCGGCAGCCGGAACTTCTTTCATCTTGCAGTAATCGCGTAACATACGGATGATACCTGCGACTCCCATACCTACCCAGATGGCGAAGGCGTAGAACGAACCGGCATACGCATAGTCACGTTCACGCGGCTGCGCAGGTGTCTGGTTAAGGTAGAGCACAATGGCGATACCTGTCATAAAGAACAGGAAGAACACCACCCAGAATTGCTGGATACCCCGCTGGCTGTGGTATGCTTGCCAGAAGAGTCCGATCAGGCCGAGCAGCAGCGGCAGGCAGTAGAATACGTTGTGTCCTTTGTTGTTTTTGAGGTCCTGCGGAAGCAATTCCTGGTTGCCCACCAGCAGATTGTCGATAAACGGGATTCCGGTGATCCAGTTACCGTGTTCTATTTCTCCGCTGCTCTGAATGTCGTTCTGCCGTCCGGCAAAGTTCCACATAAAGTAGCGCCAGTACATGAAGTTGAGCTGGTAGGAGAAGAAGAACTTGATGTTTTCCCATTGGTTCGGTACGTTCACCATCACCATTTCGCCGCATTGGTCGTATGGGACGTCATGTCCCTTGATGTCTACCCACTGCTTGTAGAGTGAGGAGTGCGCGGAGCTGTACATACGGGGGAAAAGCATATTTTGCGCGTATTCGTATTCGATACGTCCCGGCAGTTCGATGTATGAGTCTTTTTCGTCCGGTGAAGTCTTTTCTTTGCGGACGTATTTACTTCCCGTCTGTGACTGGCGGGGAACGCAGTATCCGTCTTTCACGTCGAGTGCCACTTTCGAGGAGAAAGCAGGACCGTAGAAGAGAGGACGGGTTCCGTATTGTTCACGGCCGAGGTATTCGCCCAGCGTGAAGATATCTTCCGGAGAGTTCTGGTCCATCGGTGTGTTGGCGGTAGAACGGATCACGATCAGTGCATAAGAGGAATAACCGATCACGATCATCATGGTGCACAGCAATGCCGTATTCATGGTACGGGCGGAGATGCGCCATTTCTCTTTGATCTTTTCCTGTACTTGCGGAGCAAGGTAGATGCCAAGAATTGCGATCACTACGACACCGATAAGGATGCTGCTTACGCCGTGTCCGTAGAATGGAATACCCAGCAGGGCGATGGTCAGAATGAATGAGATGGCCATGCGGAGTCTGCTCTTTTCGGTGTAGCTTTCGTACACGCCCCAGATAAGGGCGGCGGCAAGCAGAATGATATAGACTACGACGCCGGAGTTGAACGACATGCCGAGTCCGTTGACAAACAGCAGTTCGAACCAGCCGCCGACTTTAACGATACCGGGCACGATGCCATAAAGCACGGCTGCTACGAGTACGCCCGATCCGAGCAGGGCGAGCAATGAGCCTTTGGCAGTGGCGTTCGGAGTTTTCTTGTAGTAGTACACCAATACGATTGCCGGCAGACAGAGGAGGTTCAGCAAGTGAACACCGATACTCAGTCCGGTCAGATAAGCGATCAGAATCAGCCAGCGGTCGCTGTGGGGCTGGTTGGCTACATCTTCCCATTTCAGAATCAGCCAGAATACAACGGCTGTAAAGAGGGAGGAGAAAGCATATACTTCGCCTTCTACGGCAGAGAACCAGAAGGTGTCGCTGAATGTGTAGACCAGCGCGCCGACCAGTCCGCTACCCATGACAGTGATAAGTTGTCCTTTCGTGATGTTGTTCTCGTCGGTGATTACCAGTTTGCGTACCAGATGGGTGATGCTCCAGAAAAGGAACAGGATACAGGCACCGCTCATCAGTGCGCTCATGTAGTTTACCATCTTCGCTACGGTGGTTACATCGGAGGCGAATTGAGAGAACAGGTTCGCTACCAGCATGAAGAAAGGTGCGCCGGGCGGGTGTCCTACTTCCAGTTTATAACCGGTAGTTATAAACTCGGGACAGTCCCAAAAACTTGCGGTCGGTTCTATCGTCAGGCAGTAGACCGTTGCCGCAATGATGAATGTAATCCAACCCACGAGGTTGTTTATAGTTCTGTACTGTTTCATTAGCACTATCTAGATTTTTCGTTAAAAAACAGATTACGTGGGCGCAAAGATAGTGATTTGTAAGGATAATGAGGCAGAAAGTAAGAAATATTAAGTAACGGAAAGGTGATTTACTTTATCTTATGCCCTTTTAGTGAAACGGGGGAATCACTAAACAGTATAAACAACAGTAGGTATAAAGATATTAATTTTGTATCTTTTATATTAAGCATTGAATCATTTATTGGTCAATAATACTTGCGTTGTCAGACATTAATAGCTGACTTCTCAACTGTTAATACCTGAGATGTCAACTATTAACATCTGACATCTCAATCATTAACAGTTGAGAAGTCAGTTGTTGCTGCTTGATGTGACCGTTGTAAATGACTGATATGCGGTGCAGCCGTTCTTTGATGTAGCACCGGCAAATGAATGTTTAGTGATGATGATGATGTTCACCGAGAACGCGGTGTGGCAACGTGCCGTGTCCCAGCAGTTCGATGGGGCAGTTGAAGTTTCTTTCCAGCCATTCTGTGGAGACGCCTGTGTCAGGGTGGTAATCCAGTGTCTCGTTGACGCAGGCAATGGATTTCACTTGTTGCAGTACAGTGCCGATGTCGTGACTGACAAGGATGATGGCGCATTCTTTGTTAATCTCCGCCAGCAGTTCGTAGAGCCGGGCTTCGAAGCGTTTGTCGATATACGTGCTGGGTTCGTCAAGAATCAGTACCCAGCAGTGCGCGTTGCAGTTGCCCGCCGCTAAGCTGTCCGATGGAACGGTGTTCGAGCCCTTCGAGTCCCATGCGGGTGATGATATGCTTGCCTTTTTCTCTTTGCTCGGGAGTGAAACGGGAGGTGAGGGATTTCTGGATACTTAGTCCGGAAAGTATCACTTCCTCTACCGAAATCGGGAATTTCCGGTCGATGGTGTTATATTGCGGCAGATAGCCGAGGGAAAGTGGAGAGTTGGAAGTGGAAAGTTGAGAGTGGGAGGATGCTTCTGTAGGGGCATGGAAGATGATTTCTCCGGCTGTCGGTTTCAGCAGACCGAGGATGCACTTGATGAGTGTTGTCTTACCGCCTCCGTTCGGACCGATGATGCCCAGAAAGTCCCGTTCGTAAACGTTCAGGTTGACGTCGTGGAGTACGGTACGGCCGTCGTATCCGGCAGCAAGGTTCTTTATTTCGATAATCGGTTTCATATTTGGAGAATTACTTCGTTTATGTATCATTCGGTCATTAACGCTATGGAGGCCCGTTGTTATTCGGGGTCCATAGGGGTGAGAGCTTTGGCTACGTTCAGCATTTCCGTTTCCCAGTCGTAGCTTAACGGGTTGATGGGGACTACCTTTGTGCCGGTTTGCTGTGCGATGGTTTCCGCGTTGCGCTTGTCGAACTCCGGTTGGACGAAGATGACGTTTACTTTCTCCGATTTGCACAGGTCTATCAGTTCTTTCAGATGGGCGGGCGAAGGTTCCTTGCCCCCTTCTTCGATTGAAATCTGATGCAGGCCGTAGTCACGGGCAAAGTAAGAGAGAGCCGGATGGTAAATCATAAAGGCTTTGGCCGATTCCGGAGCGGAAAGTTGCCGGCGGATGAGGCTGTCGGTGTGCTGGATACGTTGGCAGAGGGAGTCGTAACGTGCCAGGTAATATGCTTCGTTAGGCTTGTCGAGCATACAAAGTGCCTTGAAGGTGTTTCCGGCAAGGATGAGGGCGTTGGCGGTAGAGTTCCAGATATGCGGTTCTACGGCGTGGTTGTGCCCGTCGTGGTCATGATGTCCTGCTGCGTGGTTGTGCTCACCGTTGTTCAGAATCAGGTCTATGCCTTTCGAGGTGTCGAATACTTGGATATGAGGGGTGTTATTCATCAGTCGGTCCATCCAGGTCTGCTCAAAGCCGATGTAGCCGATACGGAGATAGGCTTTGCTGTCTCCCAAAGAGACAAGTTGCTGAGGAATAGGGTCGTATGTCTCCGGACTGGAACCTTTCGGGACCATGCTGACTACCGTGAATTTATCACCGGCAATCGCTTCCGTGAAGTAGCGCTGCGGTTCGATAGTGACGGTAATGACCGGTTTCGCTTCTTCGCTGCCGCTTGCTTTGGACGTGCGACCCGTGCAGGCTGCCAACAGGAGGCAGGAGCCGAGAAGAAGGAGTGTTTTCAAATCTTTTAGTTGTTGTTTCATGACTATTGTATTAATATCGGGGGTTGATTCTGTTCCAGTTTTCGGGCACGTAGTATTTCCCGCTTTCCTCCCGGAGGACCGGGAAGGCGCTCTACGGTAAAGCCTGCGGCCTGTAACATACGTCGGATGACTCCTTTGGCACAATAAGTGGTGAGGATACCTCCTTCATTTAATAAAACATATAAACGGTTAAATAGTTCCTGCGACCACATTTCCGGCTGCTTTTCCGGAGCGAAGGCGTCGAAATAGATAACGTCGAATGATAATGGATAATGGATAATGGATAA
>OODP01001737.1_pt1 | contig 11799 bp, 5 predicted proteins | sample 1671011 | NCBI WGS metagenome assembly OODP01 (sample SAMN06348113, study PRJEB24527) | human gut metagenome | biome: human gut; feature: ankylosing spondylitis patient; material: feces | host: Homo sapiens | place: China | collected 2015-10
TAATGTAAAGTTAAACTTTAAGAGAGAGAATTTATGAAAAAGAAATTAATGCTGTTATTGACCTACCTTTTTCTAGGGATAGGTCTTGTAACTGCCCAAACACAGAGTATTACAGGTGTTGTAATTTCTGAAGAAGATGGGCAGCCAGTTGTAGGAGCTTCTGTATTGGTGATAGGAACCAATTTTGGTACTACTACTGATGTAGACGGTAAATTTACATTGACCAATGTACCAAGTTCCGCAAAGACTTTGCGGATTTCATACATTGGTATGCAGGCAGAGGAGGTAGCTATTAAACCTAAGTTGGCTGTAACGTTGAAATCTGATGCTCAATTGATCGATGAGGTAATGGTGGTTGCTTATGGTACAGCTAAGAAGTCTGCTTTTACAGGGTCTGCCAGCGTTGTTTCGGCTGATGAAATCGGAAAGATTCAAACTTCAAATGCGACTGATGCTTTGAAAGGTAAGGTTTCAGGGGTACAACTGTCGACTACTTCCGGACAACCCGGTGCTTCCAACCCTACCATTCGCGTTCGTGGTATCAGCTCTATTAATGCCGGTAAAGACCCTCTTATTATTTTGGACGGAGTGCCGTATGATGGCGATATGAACAACATTAGTTCACAAGATATTGAATCGATGACGGTGTTGAAAGATGCCGCTTCTAATGCACTATATGGTGCCCGTGGGGCGAATGGTGTGATTATGATTACCACCAAAAAAGGAAATGTGGGTGCTGCAAAGGTCACTGTCGATGCTAAATGGGGGGCAAATTCACGCGCAACTCAAAATTATAATACGGTAAGTAGTCCGGCACAATATTATGAAATGTATTATGGTGCATTGAAAAACTATTTTATGGACAAGCAGCAACTGAATGAATCGGCTGCTCATGCGATGGTTAATCAGAATATGACTTCCGGGAATGATTATGGTTTAGGATACAATGTATATACAGTTCCTGTCGGACAAAATCTGATTGGTACTAATGGAAAGTTGAATCCAAATGCAACTTTAGGGAGAGTGGTTGATTATAAAGGCAACCAATACTTGTTGACTCCGGATGATTGGATGGATGCTACTTACAGGAACAGTTTACGACAGGAATATAATGTTAGCGTTTCGGCTGGTAATGATAAAGGGGCTTTTTATACTTCATTCAATTATTTAAAAAATGACGGTATTACTACCAATTCTGATTATGAACGTTTGACCGGTCGTATGAAAGCTGATTATCGGGTAAAACCATGGTTGAAGGTAGGTGCTAATATGTCTTATACGCATTTTGAATCGAACTCATTGGCTGAAGATGGTAATTCTGCTTCATCTGGTAACTTGTTTGCGATAGCCAGTAATATTGCCCCGATTTATCCATTGTATATGCGTGATGGCAATGGAAGTATTATGTTCGATACGAATGGAATCATGAGATATGACTATGGTGATGGGCAAAACGGTGGTGGCATTCGTCCTTTCTTGGGTAATTCTAATGCATTGTCAAGTAATATTTTAGATACGAATAATGCAGAAGGAAATGAAATCAATGCAACAGGATTCTTTGAAGTCCGTTTTTTGAAGGATTTCAAATTCACTTCTACGAATACTGTAAATGTCAACGAGGCTCGTTATACAAATGTTACTAACCCTTATTATGGACAGTATGCCACTTCGAACGGTATCGTAACTAAAGAACATCAACGTATATTTGCTTATAACTATCAGCAGCTATTGACTTATCAAAAAGATTTTGGCCATCATAATGTGGATGTTATGGTGGGGCACGAGGCTTATCGTCTAAAACATTATACTTTGTCGGGTAATAAGTCTAATATGTTTTCACCGGACAATAAAGAATTGGCAGGTGCTGTGACCGATGGCTCTTCTAACTCTTATACAACCGATTATAATACTGAAGGCTTCTTTGGACGTGCGCAGTATAATTATGATGAAAAGTATTTCTTATCTGCTTCTTACCGTCGTGATGCATCTTCCCGTTTCCATCCGGATCATCGTTGGGGTAATTTCTGGTCATTGGGAGGTGCTTGGTTGATTTCAAAAGAAAACTGGTTCAATGTGGACTGGGTAAATGAACTTAAAGTCAAGGCTTCTTATGGTTCTCAGGGTAACGATGATATTGGTAATTATCGCTATGTAAGTACCTATAATATTGTAAATTCGTCCGGTAATCCTGCAGCTGTTCCTGCGACATTGGGGAATAAAAATATCACTTGGGAGACAAATGGTAACTTTAATGCAGGTATTGAGTTTAGAGTATTGGATAACCGTCTGAGTGGCTCTGTGGAATACTTCTATCGCAAAACTACAGATATGTTGTTCTCATTCTCATTGCCTCCTTCTTATGGCTATTCATCTTATTATAAAAATATCGGAGATATGCGGAATTCAGGTGTGGAAGCGGAGTTAAGCGGAACCGTTATCAGAACTAAGGATCTGCAATGGGATCTGAAACTGAATTTTACGCATTACAAGAATAAAGTAACTTATTTGCCAAAAGAAACAAAGTTAATGGAAGTGGATGGAGTGAATGGATTCAGTAGCAGTGAATACTATTTTGGTGAAGGAATACCTCTGTATACATTTCGTGTAAAAAAATATGCAGGAGTCAATGAAAATGGAGAAGCATTATATTATATAAATAAAGTGGCTGAGGATAAAACGGTTACTCGTGAGACAACGACCAGTTATGAAGATGCCTCAAATTATCTTTGCGGAACAGCGCTTCCAGATGTATATGGCGGTTTTGGCACATCATTCAGTTATAAAGGAGTGGATGTTTCCATTGACTTTGCATATCAGATCGGTGGCCAGTGTTATGATTATGATTATGCTTCTATGATGTCATCACCGACATCCAATAGCAAAGGTACAGCTTTCCATGCCGATTTGCTGAATGCATGGACTCCTGAAAATACCGCTTCAAATATTCCACGTTTCCAATATGGCGATCAATTTACGACATCATCGTCTGACCGCTTTTTGACAAGTGCTTCTTATTTAAGCTTGCAGAATATTAATGTAGGATATACCTTACCTGCTCGTATTTGTCGTACCCTCGGTATAGAAAAAGTTCGTTTCTATGCAGTTTGTGACAATGTGTGGTTGTGGTCTAAACGTCAGGGGCTGGATCCTCGGCAGAGCATTACTGGACAAGTGACCGCATCTTATTATGCACCTATCCGTACCATTTCAGGTGGTGTTACATTTACATTCTAAAATGATAAAGAAATAACAGAATATGAAAAATATATCAAAATTAATAGTAGGCGTTTGTTGTTCGACAACCTTATTGATGACCGGATGTATCGATGAGACTTTTCCAACCAATGGAGCAACAAGCGATCAAATGTCTTCATCGGCTAAGGCTACTGAAGCATTGTTATGGGCGATGCCTGCATATGCGAATAAACTGGATATTTATAATCAGCAACCGACTGAAGACCCTTATGGCTTTGATTGGGGATATGGTTCTATCATGCATATTCGCGACGTAATGACTGAAGATATGCCGATAGTTAGTAGCGGTTACGACCATTATGATTATTGGGAACTCAATACGGGGCAGGGAGAGGGCAATCTGTTTCCACAATATATTTGGAATTATTATTGGAAATATGTGCAGACCTCTAACAACATGATCGAGGCTTTGAATCCCGAAAGCGCGACTCCGGTCCAATTGGGCTATTTAGGAGTCGGTTATGCTTACCGTGCGTTTCTTTATCTTGACTTAGCACAGATGTTCGAATTTCTTGAGAATGATAAAACTTCTCCGGTGAATGCTAAAGGGAATAATGTATTGAATCTAACAGTTCCTATTGTAAAAGAAGGTATGACCGAGGAGGAAGCGCGAAACAATCCGAGAGTGACCCGAGAAAAAATAGCAGAGTTTATCTTTTCCGATTTGACGAAAGCTGAGGAATACATTGCGAACCTAGCTCTTTCTATAAAAACGTTACCGAATTTGAGCGTGGTGTATGGTTTGAAAGCTCGTTATTATATGTGGTTAGCCGATTATGCCAAGGCTCAGGAATATGCTCGTAAAGCTATTGATACGGGCACTTATCGTCCTATGTCAAAAGATGAGTGGCTAAGCCCAACGAACGGTTTCAATGATATGTCCGTTGCATCATGGATGTGGGGCTCTAAGATGTCGAAAGAAGATGATGTCGTTAAATCCGGTATTTTAAACTGGACTTCTTGGATGTCTAACGAGGCCTTGTATGGTTATGCGGGTGCAGGACCCATGGTTATGATCAATGCAAATTTATATAATAGGATGAATAATACGGATTTTCGTAAGTTGGCATGGAAAGCACCGGTGGGTAGCAGTCTAGATGGAAAGAATATTTATATAAATGAGTCTCAAGCTGAGAATATGCCTGAATATGCTTCATTGAAATTCCGTCCCGCTGAAGGTAATACGAATGTTTCCAATATTGGTTCTTCTTCTGCCTATCCATTAATGCGCATAGAAGAAATGTATTTTATCGAAGCTGAGGCTGTTGCCCATCAGAATGAAGGGAAAGGCCGGGAGCTACTGATTGGGTTTATGCAAAGCTATCGTGATCCGTCATATGTTTGTACTGCTACTGGTGATGACTTAATCCGGGAGATTGTGACCCAGAAACGTATTGAATTTTGGGGAGAAGGATTGACGTTCTTTGATGTGAAACGTTTGAATTTGCCTGTAACACGTGGGTACGAAGGCACGAATTTTAAGGAAATGGCTCGTTTTAATACTACTACTCGTCCGGCATGGATGAATATTACTATTGTACAGACAGAAAAGAATAACAATTCGGCACTGGACGGATACGAAAATCCTGATCCAAGCGGACTTTACATACCATGGCTCGGATCGGGTAATTAAAACTGTATAAGCAATTAGAAACTTATAATTAAAACATGATTATATGAAAAAAATAAATGTATATATATTTGCATTGATTAGTGTCATTGCATTAATGGTAACTGCGTGTACTGAAGAAGTGGAGTATAAGGCAGCTGGGAAGCCGGATAACGCACAAATCTATTTTTCGAATACACTCAAATCGAATGTGGAACTTTCAAAAGATGCTACTTCTTTTACTGTAGAATTGAGACGTATCGATACAAAAGAAGCTGTTAAGGTAAACTTGAAATCCACCGATGAAAGTGGTCTTTTCACTATTCCGACTTCGGTGGATTTTGAAGCAGGCTCAGAGATTGGCAAAATAAACATTGGCTATGATCCGGAGACGCTGGAGTATGACGATTTTAAAGTAATCGCTTTGTCGATAGATGATCAGACAACACCTTACGGAACAGCAAAGTATGAGTTTAAGGCTGGTATTCCTGCTCCATGGACATCGTTGGGGATGGCTACTTTCCGTGATGAATTTTGGTTTAGTGATGATTATCAGGTTGAGTTGCAACAGCATATGTTGGAACCGAATCGTTATCGCTTAGTCGATCCATACTCGCAAGGGATAGAGAATGAAGGATTCGCTGAAAATGGGGAGGCTACCGGCAATCAGGCACCTTTTGTCGAATTTGTTATTCTTCCTGCTGGTTCTGCCGTTAACGGAGTGCAGACGACAATTGACGGCCTTGTATTCTATGATGGATTTAGTACAGGTATAAAACATCCCAAATATGGTGTTGAAGTAGAAGTGATGCACCCATTTAACTTTCAAGGGTTTGAAACCGAAGATACTTGGGTACATAATATAGTAACACAATATACAGAGGCAGGAAAGCCGGGGGTTGTTCAGTTCGCTCCGATGTTATATATGGATGGTCTTGGAGGTTTAGATTACACTCAGGAAGATGGAGTAATTACTATTGTGTTCCCCGGATTCGTCATGGCGGATTATACTACTGAAATAGAATATGGCGGTCGTTTTATAGATGCTAAAGAAAATGCATTTGCCATAGTAAAAGTCACTTTGGGCGAAGATATTGAAAGTGCAAAAGTAGCTTTAGTTCCGGGTGAAGATTTGGAAGCCGCAGTTGAAGGCATAATTGACGGTTCTATGGAATCTGTCGAAATATCTGCAAGCGGCAATGTAAATTTGCCTTGCAACGAGAATGGAACTTATTCTGCTGTAGTCGTTTCATATGCAGGAGATAAGGTTCAGAAGAATGCGGCAGTGACTTTTGATTTCTACATGGCCGGTGGTCCATACGATCAATTGTTGAAAGGGATACAAATTGATCATTATGTAGGAGAATGGCTTGTACCTGCAGAAGATTCTAAACAGTCGGGCGAATTATTGGCAGTCGTAACCAAAGCCGATGACGAAACTTTATTGGTGAATGGGCTTTCCGGTCAGGAAGAGTATGACGATACAATGGTACTGAATTATGACAAAGAAACAGGCTGGTTGACTTTAGTACCTCAACAAGTTGAATCGTATCAAGGTTTTGAAACGAAAGTAGTGCCTGTAAATATTGAAGAAGGATATTTTGATGAGCAGGAGTCTTTTGTCGGTGGTTTGACGGAAGAGGGTACTCTGCTGTTCTTGAATAGTAAAGAGAATACCGAAAAATGGAATGCCATCGCATATATTTGTGAAATGAAGGAAGGCCCGGCTGTTCTTTCACCTTTCAGCCATCTGACATGGACACCTTATTCGGAATCTTCTCCAGCGAAACGTATCGGTGGACTTAAAAAGTTGATGCCAATGAAGAAAAATTTTACAAGTCGATTAAATAATGGCACTCTTAAAAAGGGGAGTACGTCACAGGCTGCCCAAAAGATTACAAAGAACTTCCGTAAGCCTGCAACCCTTATCTCTTACACTTTAAGATGATAGTCGGTTTGAATTTCGAATAATAGTTCTTTTGTGAATGAATCAAGAGGAGGATACATGTTAAGACGCTGTTATCCTCCTTTTGTTTTTACACTTTCTCAATGAGATGCGTCTCTGTAATATACCATTCGGAACTTCTGTTCAACTTATCTTATCAAACCGATTGGATATTATACATATCCTAAAAATATAGCCTCTGGATTTAAATATACTTATAGAACGATGCTTTCTGAAAAAATAACAATATATTTGCGCTCGTAATATCAATATTTAAGAAGAAAGAATGAAAGAATTTGTAATCTCCGAAGCCAAAGTCGAGACTGCAGTACTTGTCGGACTCATCACGCAAGCGCAGGATGAGCGAAAGACAAACGAGTATCTGGACGAACTGGCGTTCCTTGCCGAGACGGCTGGGGCGGAAGTAGTGAAAAGATTTACCCAGAAATTGCCACAGGCTAATACCGTGACTTATGTGGGTAAAGGAAAACTTGAAGAGATAAAGGAATATATCCTGAACGAAGAAGAAAACGAGAGAGAGGTGGGAATGGTGATCTTTGATGACGAACTTTCCGCCAAACAGATACGTAACATCGAAGCGGAGTTGAAAATCAAAATATTAGACCGTACTTCGCTTATCCTTGATATATTTGCCATGCGTGCCCAGACTGCCAATGCAAAGACGCAGGTAGAACTGGCACAGTATAAATACATGCTTCCCCGTCTGCAACGCCTGTGGACTCACCTTGAACGCCAAGGTGGCGGTTCGGGTGCCGGAGGCGGAAAGGGTTCGGTAGGGCTTCGTGGCCCGGGTGAAACCCAGCTTGAAATGGACCGCCGTATCATCCTGAACCGTATGTCTCTGCTGAAAGAACGCCTGGCTGATATTGATAAACAGAAAATGACGCAGCGGAAGAACCGTGGCCGTATGATCCGTGTAGCACTGGTGGGGTATACCAACGTAGGGAAATCTACCATCATGAATCTCCTTTCGAAAAGTGAAGTGTTTGCCGAAAACAAACTCTTTGCTACGCTCGACACCACAGTGCGTAAGGTGATCATCGACAATCTGCCGTTTTTGCTGTCCGATACCGTAGGATTTATCCGTAAATTGCCAACTGACCTCGTGGACTCATTCAAGTCTACCCTCGACGAGGTACGGGAAGCCGATTTGCTGTTGCATGTGGTCGATATTTCCCATCCCGGATTTGAAGAACAGATCGAGGTGGTCAACAAGACATTGGCCGATATCGGTGGCGGTGGAAAACCTATGATACTTATATTTAACAAGATAGACGCTTACACCTATGTGGAGAAAGCGCCGGACGACCTTACCCCCAAAACAAAGGAAAACTTAACACTCGATGAACTGATGAAGACGTGGATGGCAAAGATGGAAGACAACTGCCTGTTTATCTCCGCCCGCGAACGAATCAATATAGAAGAACTGAAGAGTGTAGTTTATCAACGCGTAAAAGAATTGCACGTACAAAAGTATCCCTATAACGATTTTCTTTATCAGACTTACGACGAAGAAGAATAATTCGTAACTGATAATATATGGGAAATGTTTACCGGAAACTGACTGAGGACGAAGTGCTTCAGTTGAAAAGCCAGTCGTGTCTGGCAGATGATTGGGAAAAAGTTTTTGTAGCCGAAGGGTTCTCTACCAAGTATGTACACCACACCCGCTTTTCGGGCGAAGTGAAACTGGGAGAGTTCCGGTCGGAATTTACTTTGCCGGGTGGAATTAAGAAACACTCCGGTTTGCGCCATGTTACGCTGCACAATGTGACAGTGGGCAATAATTGTTGTATTGAGAATATTCAGAACTATATTGCTAACTACGAGATTGGTGACGGGGCATTTATTGAAAATGTCGATATCATCCTTGTAGAAGGCCGTTCTACTTTCGGAAACGGGATAGAAGTTTCCGTACTGAATGAAACAGGAGGTCGCGAAGTACTTATCAATGATAAACTTTCGGCGCATCAGGCATATATCCTTGCTTTATACCGCCACCGCCCGGAATTGATCAGCCGGATGAAAGAGATCACGGATTTCTATTCCAACAAACATGCTTCGACTGTCGGGAGCATCGGGAAAGGAGTGATGATTCTTAATACGGGTTCCATCCGGAATGTGCGGATAGGCGATTGCTGTCGTATTTGCGGTACTTGCCGGTTGAGTAACGGCAGTATCAATAGTAATGAAATGGCTCCGGTGCATATCGGTCACGGAGTGATCTGCGATGATTTCATCATTTCTTCGGGTTCGCATGTAGACGATGGTGCTGTACTGACGCGCTGTTTCGTTGGCCAGGCATGTCGGTTGGGACATAATTATTCGGCTTCGGATTCCCTCTTTTTCAGCAATTGCCAGGGAGAGAACGGTGAAGCATGTGCCATCTTTGCAGGCCCTTATACGGTGACACACCACAAATCTACTTTACTGATTGCCGGTATGTTCTCGTTTATGAATGCCGGTTCCGGTTCGAACCAGAGTAACCACATGTATAAGTTAGGGCCTATCCATCAGGGAACGATGGAACGGGGAGCGAAGACCACTTCCGATTCCTACATCCTTTGGCCTGCCCGTGTCGGTGCCTTTTCGTTGGTGATGGGACGTCATGTGAACCATGCAGATACCTCGAACTTGCCGTTCTCTTATTTGATCGAGCAACAGAATACCACTTTTTTGGTTCCGGGTGTTAATCTGCGCAGCGTGGGTACCATTCGTGATGCTCAAAAATGGCCGAAACGTGATCAGCGGAAAGATCCGAACCAATTGGATTATATCAACTACAACCTGTTGAGCCCTTATACTATCCAGAAGATGTTTGCGGGCAGGAAGATACTGAAAGAGTTGAAACGGGTGTCCGGTGAGACTTCCGAAACCTACTCTTATCAGAGTGCCAAGATCAAGAACTCTTCACTCAATAGCGGCATCCGTTATTATGAAATTGCAATCCATAAATTCCTGGGCAACTCTATTATCAAGCGGCTTGAGGGCACCAACTTCCAAAGTAATGAAGAGATCCGCCAGCGTCTGAAGCCCGATACGGAAATCGGTATCGGTGAATGGGTGGACATCTCCGGTCTGATTGCTCCGAAAAGCGAGATTGAGAAACTCATGAATGGCATTGAAAGCGGTGAAATCAACCGATTGAAGCACATCAATGCTCGTTTTGCCGAGATGCACACTAATTATTACACCTACGAATGGACATGGGCTTACAATAAGATTCAGGAATTCTACGGATTGAATCCGGAGACGATCACTGCAAAAGAAATTATTGCCATCGTGCAAGATTGGAAAGTGTCTGTTGTCGGTCTTGACCGTATGGTGTACGATGATGCACGGAAAGAGTTCTCCCTATCCGCCATGACCGGCTTTGGAGCCGATGGTTCGCGTGACGAGATGAAGCTTGACTTCGAACAGGTACGTGGCGACTTCGAAAGCAATCCGTTTGTCACTGCCGTACTGAAGCACATCGATGACAAAACGGCACTTGGAGATGAACTGATCAATCGTATCGGGCAATTGGCATAAACAGTCATACTATAATGAAGAGCATATGATTTGACGGGATAATTTTGTTGTAGGAATAGTACTTTTTTGGAAAGGACTTTTATCTGCCTGATGGTAACTTTTTTATTGGCAGACTATCGTTTACTTCCTCTTTTTTTGTACTTTTGCCTCACTAACTAACAACATTACGTAATAAAAAGTAAAAATATGGCAACACCTCCGTTTAAGTATCAACCCATGTTCGAGCATGGAGAAGATAAGACTGAGTATTATCAGCTTACGAAAGACTATGTATCCGTAAGCGAGTTTGAAGGAACCCCGGTTCTTAAAGTTGCAAAAGAAGGCTTGACGGCTATGGCTAACGCTGCCTTCCGCGATGTGTCGTTCATGCTTCGTCGTTCGCACAACGAACAGGTGGCGAAGATTCTGAACGATCCTGAAGCAAGCGACAACGATAAGTATGTGGCACTTACCTTCCTTCGCAACGCTGAAGTAGCCGCCAAAGGTGTACTTCCTTTCTGCCAGGATACCGGTACGGCTATCATCCACGGTGAAAAAGGACAACAGGTATGGACGGGCTACTGCGATGAAGAGGCTCTTTCACTGGGTGTCTACAAAACATATACCGAAGAGAATCTGCGTTATTCACAGAATGCTCCGCTGAACATGTACGATGAAGTGAACACGAAATGCAACCTTCCGGCCCAGATCGATATCGAAGCTACCGAAGGCATGGAGTATAAGTTCCTTTGCGTTACCAAAGGAGGCGGTTCTGCCAATAAGACTTATCTTTATCAGGAGACAAAAGCCATCCTGAACCCCGGAACACTTGTTCCCTTCTTGGTTGAGAAGATGAAAACACTGGGTACGGCAGCTTGTCCTCCTTATCACATTGCATTCGTTATCGGAGGTACTTCGGCAGAGAAAAATCTGCTGACCGTGAAGTTGGCTTCTACTCATTATTATGATGAACTGCCTACTACCGGAAATGAATACGGCCGTGCCTTCCGCGATGTCGAACTGGAAAAACAGGTGTTGGAAGAAGCTCACCGTATTGGTCTCGGTGCGCAGTTCGGTGGCAAATATCTGGCTCATGATGTACGTATTATCCGCTTGCCGCGTCACGGTGCATCTTGTCCGGTAGGTCTGGGCGTATCTTGTTCTGCCGACCGCAACATCAAGTGTAAGATCAATAAGGATGGTATCTGGATCGAAAAGCTCGATGATAATCCAGGCAGCCTGATCCCTGAGGAACTCCGTAATGCCGGTGAAGGGGATGCTGTGAAGATCGACCTGAACCAACCGATGGCGGACATCCTGAAAGTGTTGGATAAATATCCGGTAGCTACACGCCTGTCATTGAACGGAACGATTATCGTAGGTCGTGACATCGCCCATGCCAAGCTGAAAGAACGTCTGGATCGTGGTGAAGACCTGCCTCAGTATATCAAGGATCATC
>OODP01001745.1_pt1 | contig 11756 bp, 9 predicted proteins | sample 1671011 | NCBI WGS metagenome assembly OODP01 (sample SAMN06348113, study PRJEB24527) | human gut metagenome | biome: human gut; feature: ankylosing spondylitis patient; material: feces | host: Homo sapiens | place: China | collected 2015-10
AAAATAGTACATCAGTGATTTGGTTTCAGGATCGTATTATTAATAAAAATATGGGACAACCATTTGAAGAGTATGATATTGTAGCTTCTTATATACAATCGAAGGAGTTATAGAATAGATATAAATAGAAGTAATATGTTAAATGAAAAGTCTGTTTTAATTACTGGAGGAACAGGTTCTTTTGGTAAAAAATTCGTGGAGACAATCCTTCGTGATTATCCTCAAGTGAAAAGAATTGTTATTTATTCACGTGACGAGTTGAAACAGTTTGAGCTGAAGCAAAAATACCCTGCGTCAAAGTATCCTCAATTACGTTTCTTTATTGGAGACGTCCGGGATGGAGAACGTTTGGAACGTGCTTGCGAAGGCATAGATGTAATTATTCATGCTGCGGCTATTAAGCAAGTGGATACGGCCGAATATAATCCGGATGAATGCATAAAGACAAATGTACATGGAGCTCAAAATGTGATTAATGCAGCCTTGCGTACAAAAGTAAAGCATGTTGTGGCTTTATCTACGGATAAGGCTTGTGCTCCGATTAATTTATATGGGGCTACAAAGCTGACTTCTGATAAGTTGTTTGTTGCCGCAAATAATATTAGTGGTCCGCGGGATATCAAGTTTTCAGTGGTCCGTTATGGCAATGTTATGGGATCAAGGGGCTCTGTTATTCCTTTTTTCATTAACAGGAGAGATTCAGGTGCGGTAGAGTTACCTATTACGAATATGAAGATGACTCGTTTCAATATTTCGTTAGAAGCGGGAGTTGCTTTGGTCATGTTCGCTATCGGTCATCATTTAGGAGGTGAGATTTTTATTCCTAAGATTCCATCTTATCGAATAGTGGATGTTGCGAAGGCTATTGCGCCTAACCTTCCATTGGTGGAGGTCGGTATACGCCCCGGGGAAAAATTGCATGAGGAAATGATTACGGTCACGGATGCCATGAATACTATAGATCTAGGTCCTTATTATGCGATCTTGCCCTCTGTTGCGTTTAATCATAAATATGAAGACTATGTAAATCATCATAATGCGGTTAAGGTTCCAGAGGGATTCCATTATAGTTCTGATACGAATACGGAATGGGAGACTGTAGAGTCTATGCGGGAAAAAATAAAGAAATATGTAGATCCTAATTTTGAGATAAAATGATTACTAAACCTATTCCTTATGGACGTCAGCATATTACGGATGAGGATATTCAATGTGTAATAGATGCCTTAAAGTCGGATTATTTAACTCAAGGGCCAAAAATAAAAGAATTTGAGGAGGCTTTTGCCTCTTATGTCGGCTGTAAATATGCTATAGCAGTTAATAATGCTACGGCGGGTCTTCATTTAGCGGCTACGGCACTTGATGTGAATCTGGGTGATAAAGTGATTGTGACTCCTTTGACTTTTGCGGCTAGCGCTAATTGTATTCGCTTTCGGGGAGGTGAGGTTGTGTTCTGTGATGTAGAGGAAGATACCTATTTGATGGATATAAAGAAATTAAGCCGTTTATTGTCACAATCTCCCAAAGGCACTTATAAGGGAATTGTTTTGGTTGATTTTGCGGGTTATCCAGCCAATTTGGAGGCCTTTCGTCAATTGGCGGATGAGTACGGCTTATGGATTATAGAAGATGCTTGTCATGCTCCGGGTGGATATTTTATTGATAGTAAAGGTGAAAAGCAGCTATGTGGCAATGGGAACTTTGCGGATATTAGTGTTTTTTCGTTTCATCCGGTAAAACATATTGCGACTGGCGAGGGGGGGATGGCTACGACAAATAGTAAGAAATTATATGAAAAACTTTGTCTATACCGTACACACGGCATTACCAAGGATCCGGCACTTTTGTGCGAGAACCATGGTGGCTGGTATTATGAGATGCAAGAGCTTGGATATAATTATCGGATTACTGATTTTCAGGCAGCTTTAGGAATATCACAATTGAAAAGAGCCGATATGGGATTGGCACGGCGGCAAGAGATTGCCCGGCGATATAGGGAAGGTCTTTCCGATCTGAAGGGGGTTTCACTCCCTTTTGTATCGGATCAGGTCTTTCATGCCTATCATTTATTTATAATCCAAGTGGAGGACAGATTAGGATTATATGATTATTTGCATAAGAATAATATTTATGCGCAAGTTCATTATGTCCCTTTGCATCTGACCCCTTATTATAGGCAGTTAGGAAATAAAGAAGGAGATCAACCTGTGATGGAGGAATATTATAAGCATTGTTTGAGTCTGCCAATGTATCCGACACTGACTGATGAAGAGCAGGAATATGTAATAGCGAAGATTAAAGAATTCCTTTCTTAAAAAACAAATAGAGAGATGGACCAAAATATTCCTGCGGTTAGCATTGTTATCCCAGTATTTAATGTGGAAAAATACATTGGGAAATGTTTGGATTCGTTGATTTCCCAGACATTGCATAATATTGAGATTATCTGTGTGAACGATTGCTCTACAGATAAATCATTAGATATACTTCGGGATTATGAGGCAAAGGATAATCGTATTGTTGTTATTGATTTACCTCGCAATATAAAACAAGGGGGAGCCCGTAATGTCGGGATAAAAAAAGCGAGGGCTCCTTTCCTTGGTTTTGTTGATAGCGATGATTGGGTTTCTCTTGACATGTATGAAAATCTCTATACATTAGCGGTTACGCATGATGCGGAAATGGTATGTGGTGACTATTTTCAGTATTATAGTGAACAAGATATTCGTTTACGGATTAACTGTAAACCTGAATGGTTTTCATTGCCTGAACATGAAAGAAATAAGCGTTTTATTGAAGGTGAATGTCGGATTTGGACTAATATAATCAAAAAAGAAGTCTTTATCAGAAATAAAATAGAATTTCCTGAGGAGCTATTCTATGAAGATAATGCGATTGTAACTGCTCTATATTTGAGCGCGAGAAAGATCGTGAAGGATACCCATCCTTATTATTATTATCGTTGTAATAATATTTCTACGACTCGGAGTATTAATAACTATCGCTTTTTTGACCGTTTGAAGACTTCTAAAATGTTTTTGGATAATATGCGTAGATTAGGTATCTATGAGATATATCCGGAAGAAGTAGAGTTTCGATTTACTGAGCTTTTTTATGTAAACTCAATTCTAGGCGCCATATCACAGTTTGATCCTCCTGAGAAAAAGTATGTGAATCAAATCAAGCGGGAGATGGAAGAGATATTTCCTTGTTTCATGAAGAATAGTTATTACAAGACAAAAGTTCCATTGAAACTTCGTATATTGCTTCGTGCTATTTATTTTCAGACTGATTTGGGCATAAGCTTGTATCAGATTTTGGTTAAATTAAGATCATAAAAATAACGAAAAAATGAAATGTTTGGCAATAATACCAGCACGAGGAGGTAGTAAACGGATTCCTCATAAAAATATAAAACCTTTTTTGGGCAGACCGATAATAGCATATTCAATAGAGGCCGCTCTTGGTTCCGGACTGTTTGAGGAGGTGATGGTTTCGACGGATGATGTGGAAATCGCCGAGATAGCCCGTCAAGAAGGGGCTTCTGTCCCTTTTCTGCGTTCTACGGAAAATGCTAATGACTATGCTACATTGGCGGATGTATTGGTCGAGGTTGTCAATGCCTATAAAGGGAGAGGGTATGAGTTTGACTTGATCTGTTGTTTGCTTCCAACAGCCCCATTGATTTCTTCCGAGGATGTTCGTTCTGCTTATGATCAGTTAGTTATGTCTACCTTTGATTCTATCTGTCCGGTGGTCGCTTTCTCATATCCGATACTGCGTTCTTTATCGATAGATGAAAAAGGAAATTTAAACATGAATTGGCCAGAGTATAGATTTAGCCGGAGTCAAGATTTGCGCCCCGCCTATCATGATAGTGGTACGTTTTATTGGATAAAGACCTCTTCTCTATTAAAAGATAAAAAATTGCTAAGTGAGAATGGCACGGCGATTGTTCTGGATGAGTTTCGTGTACAAGATATTGATACGGATACAGATTGGGCTTTAGCGGAGATGAAATATAAACTACTTCATATGAGTTGATATGAGAGTTCTGATTTTAACTGAGGGATATTCGCACACAGGCTATGGGCATATTTCCCGTTGTACGGCTATTGCCCAAGTATTTCGGGAGAGAAACGCAAATGTAACCTTTATTGTGAATGGGGATGAGAGTGTAAAAAATTTAGTACAATCTTATCCTCTGTTTGTCTTTAATTGGTTGGAGAACACGGAACGTTTGCTTGAGTATCTATCTCAAGATGACATAATAGTTATTGATTCCTATTTGGCAGGAAAAGGACTTTATACCGAAATAAGACAGCGGGTAAAGGTTGCTGCTTATTTAGATGATTTTAATCGTTTGGAATATCCGGAGGGAATCATCATAAATGGGACAGTCGGTGCGGAATTGATTCCCTATAAACGGAATCTTGGACAACGTTATTTGTTAGGAAAGGATTATGTGATTTTACGTGAGGCATTTAAAAACTTATGTGGTCATAGAGAAATCCGGGAGAAAATAAAGACTGTCCTAATTACTTTCGGAGGTAGTGATCCTTTAAATCTAACGCCAAAAATTTTGGAGAAGTTGACGAATTGCTATGCTAATTTGAGGAAAATCGTTATCTTAGGGCCTGCATTTTCTCATAAGGCAGAAATAGAGAGGATGGCGGATGATAATACGGTTATATACCGTAATGTAGAGGCTGAAGTGATGAGAGATTTGATGTTAGCTGCGGATCTTGCGATCTCTGCGGCTGGACAGACGATAAACGAATTGGCGATAACAGGTCTGCCATCCGTTATCTTTAAGGTGGCTGAAAACCAAGGTAACAATATTGCGGGGTGGAAGAATATTGGCTTTGTCGATGAATTTATTGATGCCACAAAAGATTGGCATATAGATGATCTGGATAAGATTATGTTAAAATTTGAGAACTCCGAATATCGGCGGGAGATTTTTTGTCGGGGGATAAGTCAAATCGATGGAAAAGGGGCTCATCGGATTATGAAAGCTGTAACCCGGATGTTTTATGAGATGAATATGGATATGAGATTGGCTAAAGAAGAAGACTTACTACCTCTGTTCGAGCTTACGAATGATCGGATGGTACGGCAAAATTCTTTTTCGACCCATGCTATATCATTGGATGAACATAGAAATTGGTTTTATGCGACCTTAAAGAATAGAGCAAGAAGACTATTTGTCTTTTACGAGAAAGAGAAATTAATTGGACAAGTCCGTTTCGATATTGAGGAAAATAACAGTGCGGTGATTAGTATAAGTATCGGAGCTAACTACAGAGGATTTGGACTTGCTCTTTGCTTATTGGAAAAGGCTTTGAGGCATTTCCATGAGCGTGAAAGGCAAATAAGTAAGATTTACGCATATGTGAAAACCGAGAATATGGCTTCAAGATATGCGTTTATTCGTGCTGGTTTTAAGGATTGTGTTAGTGATAATAAACATGCGTTGAAGTATTGTTATGTGTATGGAAACTAATTTATTCGAATATTTTGGTCTTGATCGGGAAGATTCCGATCGGGTATTTATTATAGCGGAAATGTCTGCGAATCATAATCATGATTTCAACATCGCCGTAGAGACCGTGAAAGCAGCCAAGGCTGCTGGTGCGGATGCCATCAAATTGCAAACCTATACGGCGGATACTCTTACATTAGATTGTGATAATGCTTATTTTCAAATAAAGCAAGATACTTTATGGGATGGAACCACATTGTATAAATTATATCAGAACGCCTTTACTCCTTGGAAATGGCAACCTGAATTAAAACGTATTGCGGAAGAGGAAGGTCTGATTTGTTTCTCATCTCCATTTGACAAAACATCTGTGGATTTCTTGGAGGCTATGGATGTTCCGGCATATAAGATCGCTAGCTTTGAGATTACGGATATTCCTTTGATCGAGTATGTGGCCTCAAAGATGAAACCAGTCATAATATCAACGGGAATAGCTACTTATGAGGATATTGAGGGGGCGATAGCCGCTTGCAAAAGAGTCGGTAATGATCAGATTGCCTTATTGAAATGTACATCTTCTTATCCGGCTCCTGTGGCGCTTGCGAACTTGAGGACGATTCCTGATATGAGAAAGCGTTTCAAACTTCCTGTAGGGCTTTCAGATCATACGATGTCTAGTTCGGTGGCGGTAGCCTCGGTTGCGTTGGGTGCTCGAATTCTCGAGAAGCATTTTATTTTGGATCGGGGTATAGGTGGACCGGATGCGGCTTTTTCTATGAATAAGGAGGAGTTCTCCGAAATGGTTCGATGTGTAAGAGAAGTCGAGATGGCATTGGGAAAGCCAACCTATGAGTTAACTGAAAAGGTGAGGAATAACAGGAAATTTGCCCGTTCCTTATTTGTCGCTCAAGATATGTATGCTGGTGATACAGTAACAGAAGAAAATGTTCGTTCTGTTAGACCCTCTGATGGTCTATCGCCTAAGTATTTACCGGATATATTGGGCAAAAAGGTGAAATGTGATATAAAAAAAGGAGAACCTTTCAAGCGGGAGTATTTATCAGATGATTAACTAAAGTTAAAATATATGCTTTATGAAACACCATCTACTTTTATTTATTATGGTATTTTTATTTCCTTTTATGGCTTGTGGTGATGATGAGCTAAAGGAAATATATAACCCAAATTTGCTTCGTAGTACGTCTATTGACGATAGTAGCCTACATTTGGCTTTTCCTGCCATTGCGGGGAATAAGGATCGAAGTAAGATTATCGTGGTTTATAGAGAAGGTTCGAGCCACGTTAGTTTTGATAGTAAGTTAATACAGATGGAGAGTTTCGATAAAGGAAAAACATGGGTTAACAGGAAGGTTATATTTGCTCCAGTTAAAGGGCATGACGTGAGGGATCCTCAGCTTTTAGTATTACCTAATAACGGTATACTTTGCCGTTTCTTTGAAAGAGAATCGGAGACGGAATCCATTGTGAAAAGCATTTGTTCGGAGAATTGGGGTATTTTCTATGGATCGCCTGTTTTATTTCCTTTTCCAAAAGACGAGACATTTGCGGCAGCCCGTGGGAATATGGTTATAATAGATGATGTAATTTATGCGGTATGTTATAATCGTTGGGCTGTTACATGGTTGGAAAAATCGGAAGACTTTGGGAGGAGTTGGGAGGTTGTATCTTGGTTAGATGAGCGTCTGTGGACAAATCAAATAGAATGTGGACGTATTAATGAGGCCTCGCTGGGGTATTATGATGGGAAAATGTACGTCGTGGGTCGTCAACAGTCAGAGAATGGAGACAATCGTCTTGAGATTGGAGTTAGTGAGGATTTGGGGGTGACTTGGACATGGAGTTTTTTACCGATAGAAGGGCATGCTCCTTCTTTAACTCCTTATAAGGATGCTTTTATACTAACTTACCGGAATGTTAAGGACTCCAATCGTGGTAAATATAGTTTTGATACGGTACTTCTTAAAGATGGGAAGTTGGCTAGTAATCCTGCTAGTCTTTTTGAAAGCGATAATTTTGATGTCGGCTACGGAGATGTTCTTACTTTACCAAATAGTTTCTTGGTTTGCTGTTATCAACCGGGCTCTATCCGTTGTTATGAACTGAAATATGATGTTTTCAATTATAAATAAAATAGTAAAGGGACTTTATTTGTTGTTGTCAAAAAGGTGGTAATTTCTTTTATTACTTTTTTTCTTTTCAAAATGAAATATTTTAATATAAAGAGTATAAAAATCTATTTAGTTTGAACTAATGATTTTAAGTTGAGTAATATTAACTGTGTTTTGAGGGTTGGTTTTGAATTTAATTCAGTTATGGTGTGTTAGGATGCTGCTTTGATCTTTGTATTAAAATACAAAATTTAAATTTTTAAGAGTATAAGTCATGTTGCTTGTATATTTGTTCTTTTGCGTAGCTGTGTTAATTAATACCCAATTATGCTCTGATGTCTTTTTGCAAAGATGCTGTATGATGTGTGTAAAAAGGCTGATAAATACTTGGATATAAAAATGAATTTGTTGAGCAAATTTTCTATATACAATGGCTATAGATTGTATATGTAACTATAGCCATTGTTTGTAAATGTAAAATTAATCGATAACTTTAATTCTTATTGATCTGAATTTTTTTAGAAATATAATTATTCTCTTGCTTTGTGTTGATAAAATATAATCCGTCTTTTAGGAAAGATAAATTGATGATTATCTTTTGATCAAAAGATATATTATTTCTGCTATCCTTTAGCAATTCTATGCCATTTATATCAACAATATTAATATCTATTTTTGATGGTTTTATTGTTTTTGATGTAATGATAAGAGTATTGTTTTTTATAGAAATATCCAAATTAGATGAAATGTTTATTTTTTGATCATCTCTTTTTAAAAGCTCCTTAGCGTAATTTAATGCGTTAGAATATATGCTGCTAGGATAATAATTGTTTGTTTTTGCAAATTTGTTAGCTGATTCTTTGACTTTAATTAAAAGAGATTTGTTCTGCTCTTCAGATAAAGTTAAGTCTTCTAATAAATTTATAGCAAAGAGGTCACCATTAGATAGTTTTTCTGTAATTAGAAGTATTGATGATTCTCCTATTTGTTTACATAGATCTAATAAGGTTGAGTATTCTTGAGATTCTGCATATTTCCTAGGATCACTGTGTGTAGCAATGATTGGATTACTCCATGTTAATTCCCAATTATTGTATAAATCGTTAAATTTTTGTTGGATTTGTGCTGGCATAGATGCTTTTAATAAAGAAATATTATTCTGTTCTATTATGGACAAAGTTGCTTTTTCCATTTTATTCTTTATAACCGTGTTTCTACTTTTGTTTGGAATTGGTATATAATAATGTTGAATGGCTCCATAATCCTCTCCTCTGATTGAGAGCTTAGGATGGAAAGTTCGCATTAATGCTCCCGGTTTACTTTCCCAATCATAACCATGAGGATAAATTGAATTAGCATTATTTTTAATTGATCCATGAGTAAAATTAGTTGAGCTTGTACCCCATAATGCAACTACTCCCTTTTCTACAGAGGAGCCTTGGCGAGTGTAATTATATTGTGCATATAAAGCATCAAAGGAAGCAAGAGGATCCCCTGCTTTATAGTATGATGAATAGACACTTATGGGCCATATCCAATCATCAGTTCTATCAATGGTCCAAGCAATACAATTATAAACTTGAGTTGCTGGTGCTGTACGTATAGCATCACCAGTCTTTAAATATGGAAAGACTGAAGTTACATCACTCTGTGGAAGATTTATATATACATCGCATTTTGCATTGCCACTAAATGAACTATAAGAGGATATCAGACCTGCGCGGAATGCGCTTCCATTAAGATAACATTTAGAACCTCCAGCCCAGTTGTAATCAGAAGGAGCCGTATAGCCCATGTTATAGCCTGTAATTTTGCCGGGAACAGCTGTACCTTCTTCCACCCAAATACATGCAATAGTACCCGCAGTTACATTACAAGTAAAAAAATTCCTAGGGCCGGATATGCTTCCGTTTACGGTTAGAGCATTACCTCCGACAGGGCAATTAGTGTAAGTATACTGATTGTTGACTGCCTTAAGAGTTACAGAACCTGTAGTTAGTTGGTTATATGCACGGATTCTGACATAATATATACCAGATACGGGTGTTTGCACTTGGATCGTAGCATTTCCTTTGCCGTATAGAGACCATGAGTATGCGTTGGGCGTTTGAGCATTAAATACTTCAATAACAAATTCATAATTGATATTGGATGCGGTTGCAGAAAATGTATAATATTGCCCAGCTTGTAAATTAAAAGATTTAAAAGTAGTGTATTGCAGAGGCATATTTAGTCCATAAGTATACTCTTGTCCTCCTGTACCCCTTGTCTGTATATAAGAGCTATCTGCTATGTTGAGCAAATCTTGTGAACTCGCAACTATTGCAGGTTGAGATTTTATTTGTGCGACATAATCTTGGTAATTATTGTCTGATATTTCTGCTTTTATCGGATTTGTTGATAAACGCACAAATTCTACACTTGGTATCTCTGGATTTTTTGCGATTATAGAGATTGTATTGACTCCTTTTTCAAGTGTTAGCGTAGAAGCTTTTCCTTTTTTATCTGTGAGTCCCACTGATTGCCAATTGTTTTTAGATGGTTTTAATGTTGAATTTACAACAATACTATTAACCTCTACTTTATATTCAGGATATCCTTCTGGAGTTAAAGGTACCATAATCCAAGCGTTTAAGTAGTAGTCTCCATTTTTAGAACTATTTATTGTAAATGTCTTGTAGATATTCTCTCCTTTTAATTCTGTTTTTGTTGACTCAATAGTGACATCCCCACCGATAGTTGGATTTATTTGTAGAAAAGCAACTTCAGCATCTTTCATTAGGTTGTCTTCTAGGATGCTAGTTTGGGAAAATACTGCTATTTTTATTGATAGCAATAGAAATATGGATAATGTTTTTTTCATGATATTGTGAATTAAATAATTGATTTTTCTCTTGCTAAATTGATATATAATCAATTTAAATGAGCTTCTTTGTGGTTTTTACACCACTATAAATGAACAAGTGCATGGAAATACGTGAATTGTGCATGATTCTTTTTGTGTTAATTCTTTGGGAAATTATGGATTTAATAGGTTAAACATCTTTTTTGCGATATAATCAACTAAGGTTGATATTTGAAAGTCGATAGTCTCTTAACTATTGATAGGGTCTCCAATATTAATATTGTTACAAATATAGAAAAAAGTAGAAAATATGAACTTATATGGTTATTCACATTTTATTCACAATTTCATCATACGGAAAAAATATGGTTTAAATTATAGTAGGTATTTTTATGAAACTTGTTTATTAAACTTCATTTCTCATAAAATCCTTCTCTTACTAGATAAAGCGGTACTAGGCAAAATCAGTGTTTTGGATTTTTCCTGCTTGCTAGATAACTAGTAAGCGGCAGTTTGCCGTGGAATATGTCATTCTGCATAGTTGTTGAAAGTTTGAGCGTGTGGGATGATCATGTCCGGAGAAATATTTTGTGTGAAGTTGACCAATTTGATCATATGAAATAATCCGTATTGAATGTGTGGTTTTAGGGCTTTTTTCTTTTGGATATCCGTAGTTACAAAGTAAGTTGGCTTCATCGGCAAAGTAAGTTAACTTACTTAGGCATTCCAGCTAGTTAACTTTGTTGATGAAACAGGCTTCACCAATTTAGTCTCATCTTCGTCGTATGAAAGGGGGAGGACATTACCTATATTGAGGTAAAATGTGCTTGTTGATCCTGCCAATTTTATATATTGGCTAGGAGTCTGGTGCTGTTCAGATGAGAGCTTTAGCGATTCGTTATCTATTATTCAAACCGTAAGTTATTTACTATACAAGCCGTAAGCGTAGCACTAGGTATAGCCGTAAGCCTACGGTTAGACAAGTCGTAAGTTGTTCACTTTAATGAGGCTTGATAGATTGGGTTTATACGTATCACCATTAAATATCGGATGAGCTCGTATTGATGATTTTTAAATGTATGTTCATTTTTTTCTTTTCTATTATAATCCACGTTTGTAATAATTTGGACATGAACAGATTATTACAAACGTGGAACGCGTGGATAAAAGTAAGTTAGAATAGGCTATCCTTGGGAGCGATAAGCCCCAATTTTTCTAGTAACGAACGGAATCTTGCCTTAATGCGTGCCTTCATGGGGATATGCCTAATAAAGCTTTTGTCCAAACCGGATGTGTC
>OODP01001766.1_pt1 | contig 11637 bp, 8 predicted proteins | sample 1671011 | NCBI WGS metagenome assembly OODP01 (sample SAMN06348113, study PRJEB24527) | human gut metagenome | biome: human gut; feature: ankylosing spondylitis patient; material: feces | host: Homo sapiens | place: China | collected 2015-10
TAAATATTCCTGTATTCCCATTTCATCTACCCTCCAATGTTATAATGTTATTCGCCACTCTGATATACATCCAGAGAATCATCGGCCTGCCAGTCATCTGATGAGCAAAGTTTCCATTTTTGTATGTAATACTGTGGATAACCTCCTGTTTCATCTAGCTGTAATGTAACAACAAGCTGCTGGCTCTTTGAAACGCTTTCTGTCAACTTTATCTGGCTTTTCGCAACTTTTTTAATATCCTTCTGAGACTGCTTCTGCATATTCTTTACAGTTTTCACTTTTATCTTTTTCTCGGTACTCTTAGTCTCCGCAGTTTTTATTTCTGCTTTTTTTTGACTACTCTTAGCCTCTGTAGTTTTTGTTTCTGCTTTTTCCCGAAGTTCCTGATTCTTCTTCGCCAGCTGCTCCTGCACATTATTCACTGCCTCGTAATATTGTGTGGTATGCTTTGCTGTCTTTTTACTAAGAGAATAGTCTGAAACTGCATTTTCCAGAGACAGAACAGCAAATGCAGCAAGGCAAATATTCATAAAAATTAAAATGATAAGTGAGATACCGACATTCATTACAGGGATTTCTCTTTTCTTCATAAATAAAATCCTTTCGTTTGCCATAGGCGGAAACCCACTACCTTTAGGTGGTGGGAGGAGCCTTGTTAACTGTTACCCAATATGCTAGCAATATCTATCGGAGATTAAAGGTCGGAGGTGTAAGCCGTTAGTACGACTGGGCAGTTACAAGCCCATGACCTTTAGGTCGTGGGTAGTTGACTCTGGAATGTACTTGTCCATGATATCTCGTTCTTTTAGGGTATATAAATACTCAGGTTCAAATGATAGATTTCTTCTTTTTTCGAACTTTCTCCTTTAGAATTCTCTCCAGAATACACCGCAATTTTTACCTTTTTTAAATCGTCTTCCTGCGCCTGATTCTGTGCCTGCGTTACTTCCAGCCAGTACATCTTTTCTTCTTTATCACACTGATTCCAGTCTTTATCATAATAAACAGAAATCATTCTTGTCTCTACATTCCGGTACTGCAAAAATGAGGTATTCGTATAAGGCGTTGCCGACAACTTAGAAGGATCATTTTCTTCAGGAGCTAACAGAGTATATCCATTCCAGGTTACTGCAATGTAAGAATCATTATCCAATGCAACCACCCCATACGCATCTGAATGTGATAAAGAAGACAACCTGGCATCCTCATTATACTGATAATAATCAGATTTTCCCGTAGGAATATGCAGACGAGTTACTCCACCCACTATAGAAGAAACCCAAATATATTCCCCTTCACTCATGATAGTAGTAGCATTAGCACTAGGATTAATAGAGTATTTGAACTTCCGGACCACTTTACCTGCAATCTTATCAAAGAACAACAAATTTCCCTTATCGGTAACCAAATACAAGAAATGCCCGTCTTGTGAAGCACATAAATTCGAAAAAGATTCCCCCTCATCTAAAAAAAACGGATAGCCTGCTTCGACGGTCATCTCTATTTGTAAGTCACCTTTCACTAATTTATAATGTCGTTTCAAGCATTGCAATTGTCCGCCTTTTACTATCCAAAAAAGTGAATCCCCCGTTATTTCCATAGCACTTACAGAAATGGCCTTTTTTCCATCCTGAAAAGACGGAAGAACAAATTTCTCTTTCCGTCGATCAAAACAATATAAATACTCATTAGCTATTACCCACAATTTATCATCAGAAGTCTCTTTTATATCGGAAACATACATCCTCGCACTGTCTACACTAAAATTGCGAATCTGCTTCCCGTCATATCGACTCAGCCCATTACTGGATCCAAACCACATAAAACGATCTTGATCTTGATAGATACAAGTAATGATGTTATCTACCAAGCCATTACTCATATTCAACTGATGAAGTTCATTATAAGGCAGAACAGCATAGAGAGAAGTAGTAATAACTAAAGAATTTATAATAGCAATCAAAACAAGGACGGTATATCGAACGGTTCGCTTCATTATATATTCATATTAGTTTAAGTGTCACAAAAATAATCAATATTATAACAGAAAGGCGAAGCAAATGATAAAAAAAGCAATTTTGAATGAAAAGATATACATGGATGAATAAAAGCATATGCTCCTGATTCCTTGAAATCCCCTAAGTTTGTATCCTGAAAACCGAACGGAAAGTGTGCTTCACAATTATATATAGCCATTTACACCTTTGAATCTGTAATATTTAAAACAATTAATCACATGAGAGAAAAAGCCAAAAGCCCTTAAGTCAAATTGAAATCAATTAGAATCTATTAAACCTTATTTAAATAGAAAGCCTAAAAAGACCTTTTTTCAAACTAATAAAATCTTATAGAAAAACATGCGTAAATCATTTAATCTAATCTGGATGGTTTTCGGCTTCCTGCTACTAATAGTAGGTTGTAATGAAGACAAGAAAAGCACAGCTTTCGATCCTAATCAACCAGTCAAGTTTACAGAGTTTATGCCCGATTCCGGTGGCATACGAACCAAATTCATTGTTAAAGGTTCCAATTTCGGAGAAGACAAAAGCCAAGTGAAAGTTTACTTCAAGGATGAAGTAGGTAATGAACGGGAGGCATTGGTTTTAGGTGTCAAGCCTGATGTTATTTATGCCCAAGTGCCCAAGCAAGCCGGAGGGGAAAGCCATGTACGGGTGGAGATTGCCGGAAAAGAAGCTGAACTCAGCAATGCTGAAAAAACATTCAAATATATTGTAACTTCTTCCGTATCTACAGTAGTAGGAAAAGCCAAAGAAGGTGGCAATAAAGACGGAACTCTCGGCGAGACCACATTCAATACTCCAAGGTATGTAGCTGTAGACAATGATGACAATGTATTCATATTCGACTCTGATGGAAGAACGCGTTTATCATCCATCGAACAAAATAAAACGATCACTTTACTGGATGGCATGGTAATCGACCAACCTTTATTTATCGATAAAGAAAAGAAACAACTATTTGGTCCATGCGATAATGCCAACTTCGGTTGTTTCTTATTCGATGCTAATGTGAGCTGGGTGGCTGATAAAATGGGACAGCTTTTAGCCAACGGAGGATGGATGCATAGTGTTGTTCTCGACCCTGTAGATTCTACTTTTGTGATATACCGCCAAAACACAGGACAATTGTGGACACAACCTTTTGATAAGAATAAAAGAACCTTAAATCCCAACAAAGCAAAACGAATCGGTACACTCTATAATGTAGGCTCCAATGGTTTATGTGCTTACAATCCGGTTGATAAGTATGTTTATTGTGTGTTGCATAGTAAAAGTGCAGTTTATCGCTTTAAGCTCACACGCGATACGGACGGTTGGCCAGCTCTAGACGGAGACATTGAAGAATATATTCCCGGTGCAGGCGCAGGCTTCCGGGACGGAGATGTACAAGAAGCACAATTCAATGAGCCGCGTGGAATTGCTATTGATAAAGAAGGCAATTTATATATAGCGGATGTTAATAACCATCGGATTCGTAAAGTTGACACCAAGTTAAATATCGTGACCACGATAGCAGGTAGCGGGAAAGGATACAAAGACGGGGATCCTTTGGAAGCCCAATTCGATCAGCCTTGGGGTGTCTATTTGGACAAAAATGAATTTCTTTACATTGCAGATCAAAACAACCACTGCATCAGAAAACTTGCTATTGAATAATTAATAAGGAATAGAAATGAAAACACTATATTTTAAATTAACCCTGTGTTTCTTTCTGCTATTGGCAGGAAATGCAACACAAGGGATATGGGCCCAACAAGAACCAATTCAAATTGCCGGAATCGTGTTAGATGAACATGGTGATCCGCTCCCGGGTGCAAACATATCTGTTAAAGGGAAAGAAAAAACCGGAACTATAACAGATATGGATGGTAACTTCAGTATGAAATCATTAGCTCCAAAAACAACGCTGATTGTTTCATTTATGGGATATAAGAGCAAAGAAATAGTGGTTGCTCAAACCGATAAGAAGATGCGTATATCTCTGGAGCCCGACTCAGAATCATTGGACGAAGTAGTTGTTGTAGGTATGGGAACACAACGTAAAGTCAGCGTGGTAGGTGCTGTCACCAGTGTCAATCCGGCTGCCATCAGTGCTCCGTCAACTTCCGTAGCCAATATGCTGGGAGGTGTGGTTCCCGGTATTATAGCCGTTGACCGAAGCGGCGAACCGGGGCAGGATGTTTCTGAGTTCTGGATTCGCGGTATCAGCACATTTGGTGCCAACCAGTCTGCGCTGGTTTTGATTGACGGTATTGAAGGAAACCTCAACGACCTCGACCCGTCGGATATTGAGAGCTTCTCTATCTTGAAAGATGCTTCGGCAACAGCCGTTTATGGTGTACGTGGTGCAAATGGCGTTGTTTTGGTAACGACCCGTTCCGGTCAGGAAGGTCGAACCAAGGTAACCTGGAAAAGCAGTATGACTCTCTCTTATTCCCCCCGTATGCCCGAATATCTGGAAGCATACGATTATGCCAGCTTGGCAAACGAAGCCCGAGTGGTAAGCAATATGGACCCTCTTTATAGCCCGACAGAACTGGAGATTATTAAAGCAGGACTGGATAATGACTTATATCCAAACGTTAACTGGCAAAAAGAGATACTGAAAGATGTAACTATCAATCATCAGCACTATTTAAATGTATCCGGTGGTGGAAAAGTTGCCAGATATTTTGTCAGTGTAGGAGGTACATTCAAAGATGCTATCTTCAAGCAAGACAAAGTTAACAAATACAACACGAATGTCAAATGGGCTAAATATAATTTCCGCGCAAAGGTAGACATGAACCTAACTTCATCGACGATCATGGGATTGGCTATGGACGGAGCTATTGTAGAAGACAGAGCACCGGGATTCGGAACTAACAATGACGCACTCTGGGCCGCACAAGCCTATCTGACTCCCCTGACGGTGCCTTTACGTTATTCCAATGGAATGCTTCCTGCTTATGGGAAAAACGGAGAACAAATCTCACCATATATCTTGTTGAACCATACCGGATTTAAAAAGGGAAACCGGACCACTATGAACATCAATTTCACCTTACGTCAAGACTTCGGAAAATGGATCAAGGGTTTGACTGCCAGAGGAATGTTCTCGTATAACAATAACAATATACACAACGTAGTCCGCTCCAAAATGCCGGACCTATACAAGGCCTTTGGCCGTTACAATGACGGTTCATTAATGACACAACGTACGGTATCAGCCAGTAATATTCAATTCGCCAAGAGTGCTGCCAGTGACCGGAGATATTACTTCGAATCGCAACTTGCCTATGAAAGACTTTTCAATCAGGAACATCGTGTAACCGGTTTGATACATTACTATATGCAAAGCACCGAAACCACCGAAGCAAATGATGAAATTTCATCTATTCCCAAACGTTATCAAGCGTTATCTGCCAGAGCCACTTACTCTTATAAAGATGCTTATCTGATAGAAGGAAACGTAGGATACACCGGTTCCGAAAACTTTGAACCGGGCAAACAATTCGGTTTGTTCCCTGCAATAGCCTTAGGATGGATCCCGACCCAATACGAATTTATGCAGAATCATGCAGGATGGCTCAACTTTTTGAAGATCAGAGCTTCTTATGGTGAAGTTGGTAACGATCAGATCGGTGGTGGACGTCGGTTCCCATATCTGACGTTGATTAACTTTGGAGGTGGTAGTCGTTGGGGTTCCAATGGATTGACAGAAAAACAAATCGGAGCCAACAACTTACACTGGGAGGTAGCCAAGAAATATAACCTGGGTATCGACTTCCAATTTCTCAATGATAAAATAGGTGGAACGGTAGATATCTTCAGAGACACTCGTGATAATATCTTCCAGGAAAGAAAAATGATGCCTTCGGAAGTAGGCGTCGTGACCAACCCATATACCAACGTAGGACGTATGCGCAGTAGTGGTATAGATGGTAACATTTACCTGAACCAGAAAATAAACGAAGACAACTCTTTCACGGTGCGTGCCAACATGACATATGCTGTCAGCAAAGTTGTACATTGGGACCAGGATGCGGTGCGCTACCCTTACCAATCGTATAGCGATGTAAATTATGGTGTTATGCGCGGTTTGGTTGCATTAGGCTTATTTCAAAATCAGGATGAAATCAACCGAAGCCCGAAACAGACATACGGCGAAGTACGCCCCGGAGATATCCGCTATAAAGACGTGAACGCTGACGGAAAAATTGACGATGACGATATTGTTCCTATTGCACACTCCAATGTACCGCAAATTCAATACGGTTTTGCACTGGAATACAGATATAAAAGATGGACTATCAGTGCTTTATTCACTGGAGCAGCCAAAGTTAACTTCTTATACGGCGGTTCCGGATTCTATCCCTTCTCAGGCGGAGAAGTCGGCAACATTCTATCCATCGTAAACGACCCGAAGAATCGTTGGACACCGGCATGGTATTCAGGGGATCCTTCTACAGAAAACCCGAATGCACGTTTCCCGCGCCTGACTTACGGAGAGAATAAAAACAATAACCGTGCTTCTACTTTCTGGCTGGCAGATGGTTCTTACCTGCGTTGGAAATCATTGGATATTTCCTATCGTATCGGAACGAATAAAGTACTAAGGACAGTGGGCATCAGTGATATGAATCTGCAATTTGTCGGACAGAATCTGGCAGTATGGGATTCAGTGAAACTATGGGATCCGGGACAGGCATCTAAAAACGGCGCCGTATATCCGCTACAGCGTACTTTCTCTTTACAGTTAACAGCTACGTTCTAATTGAAAACTATTATGAAAAAGATATTAAAGAAAAGCCTTCATATTCTATGCACGACACTGGGGATCATCCCGTTCATGCTGACTTCATGCAACTATCTGGCAGTTGATGAATACTTTAACGACCTGACTCCACTCGACTCCATCTTTGCCAGACAAGATTATCTGGAGCGTTATGTGTGGGGAACTGCGGCATTAATGCCCGCTCAAGGCAACTTGTTTTCCGGTTCCTACGGTCCTTACGAGACTGCGGTAGATGAAGTCCTTCTGTCATGGCAGAAAGCTGAGTACGCCGGTACCTACTTGTATGCAGACAAAATTACACAGAACGATTCTTACTACAACATGTGGGGACAATACTACAAAGGTATCCGTAAGTGTAACACTATCTTCACCCGCATCGATGAATGCAAAGACCTGAAAGGATTGGACAGACGTGAAATTATGGGTTTGACTCATTTCATGAGAGCTTCCTTCTATTTCTATCTGTTGGAGCTTTACGGACCGGCAGTCATCCTTCCCGAAGAGCCGCTGTCGGTAGATGAAAACATTGAAAACTTGTCATTCGAACGTAACACGTACGATGAATGTGTGGAATATATCTGCAAAGACCTCGAAGAAGCTTACAGTCTACTGGACCCGACGCGCCCGAGCACTCAGTTCGAACGTCCTACCAAATATGCGGCAGCCGCCCTCATGTCACGTGTCCGGCTTTACCAAGCTTCCAAGTGGTACAACGGCAATCAATATTATGCCGACTGGACCACTTCCGACGGACGAAACATGATAGCCCAGCAATATGACCCGGTGAAATGGGCGAAATCAGCTGCTGCCTCCAAGAGAATTATCGATAGCGGTATTTACTCATTATACACTGTACCCAGCGATGAAAACACGTATGCATCCTCTCAGGCGTCACAAGCGGAATTTCCGTTAGGAGTAGGAGGAATCGATCCTTACCATTCGTATATAGACATGTTCAATGGAGAAGCACTGGCTGTGAAAAACCCTGAACTTATTTATGCTACTCCCTTGAACAACAACATCATTTCAATCGCCTTCCCGTTGAAACTGGGAGGATGGAACGGCTTAGGAATCACTCAGAAACTCATAGATGCCTACTACATGAAAGATGGAGAAGATTATGTGCAACAACCTGATTATTATGAAGAAGCGGGTACTGTACCTACCATCGCCACAGGATATGAGCTGAGACCAACCGTTGCCAAAATGTATCTGGACCGCGAACCGCGTTTCTACGCATCTATCGGATTCTGTGAATGTTTCTGGCCCGCAACTTCGGTAACAGGAACCGAAGCTCCCAACGTGACTAACTTTACAGCAGGATATTACGTGAATGGCAACTGTGCAAAACAGGCTGCCAATCCAGAAGACTATAACTTAACGGGATATACTCTAAAGAAATATATCCATCCGGAGGATAACTGTACCAGTCATACAGGTGCTAAAATAAAACCGAAAACATTCCCTGTATTCAGATATGCGGAAATACTGTTGAACTATGTAGAAGCATTGAATGAACTGAAAGGAGAACCGGAATATACGGAAGCGGCAGATAACACCACTTATCATGTTTTGTATAATCCGGAGGAAATCATGTACTACTTCAACATGATTCGTTACCGTGCCGGATTGCCGGGCATCACCCTTGCCGATGCCAGCGATCAAGTGAAGATGCGTCAGTTAATCATCCGCGAACGCATGATCGAATTTGCGTGCGAAGGAAGAAGATATCATGACCTGCGTCGTTGGGGACTAGCAGAAACAGAAGAAAACAAACCGGTACAAGGTATGGACGTTACCAAGAAGACAACCGAAAGAGACCAATTCTATACTGTTGTCAATGTAGTTCATAAGTATGCATTACGCAGCTTTGACAGGAAGATGTACTTCTATCCTATTCCGAGAGCCGTATTGGATAAAAATGCCAAACTGAAACAAAATCCAGGATGGGACGGATTCGGAGATTGGTAACTTTCCCCTTTCCATCATATAACTGATTATTAATCATATAAAATTGAACATATAATGAGATCAATATACAAAATAGTGGTCTGTTCTTTGTTAACGCTCTCCATCACTTCTTGTGAAAAAGACCTGCTTGAAAAAGAACAATATCAGAAAGAAATCTACCTGATCGGTGCTTACAACCGAGTATGGACCACAGAAGTAAGCTACAGTAACGAAGAAGTGAAAACTTATTTCACGGTCAGCAGTTCCGGTACATTAGCATTAGACCGAGATGTGAACGTAAAGATGAAGATCAACGAAGAGTTGGTAGATATTTACAATAAAAAATACTGGACCGTTCTGAATGAGGACAAATATTATAAATCATTGGATACTGATTTATATTCCATTCCTTCTTTGGAGAATACGGTAATCAAGCACGCTGAAGGTATTTCCGCCGAAGTTCCTGTGTTGATAAAGACAGCAAGTCTGAAGATTGACCAGTCATACGTCATCCCCGTCGAAATAGAAAGTACAACAGGATATCCGATAAGTGAATCCGGATATAAAATGTTGATTCTATTAAAATTAAAGAATGACTATTCGGGCAGTTACCAGATGAGTGGCCATACCACCTTAGAAGGAGAAACTCCGAAGACGATTCAGAAGCCTAAAACGATTAAGCCTACCGGAGTCAACACTGTCAGACTATTCTATGCCATGAACAACGAGAGCGACGAGAAAGCTGATATCCAAACGGGTACAATAGAACTGACCATCACGGATCAGATAGTGGAAGGCACTAATGATGTAAAGAAAGTTTTGATCAAAGCATGGGATGCTGAAAACGGACCGGTAATTATCGACTCAGGAGAAAGTACCTACAACACAACCGCCAAAAAGTTCAGCCTCAAATATACGATCGGTAACACGCTATATGAAGAGCAACTGACCAAAGAAAAAGAAGTTTTATAATACACGACAAATGAGGAGAAGAGGAGATTTCACGGCATTGCAAAAATGCCGCTGAAATCTCCTCTTCGTTTTTTCAACGGAGGACTTGTTTTTACATGATTCCTTGTTTTCCTTCTGCTAAATTCGTAATTTTACCGCCGATTCACGCAATAGGGGTGCCCTAACATGACAGGCTGAGAACATACCCATAGAATCTGATCCGGGTAATGCCGGCGTAGAGAACGAATAAATAAGCAAATATGGAAATGAATTATCTGGAGATATTCGGTACGTTTATCGGTATTATCTACCTGTGGCTGGAGTATCGCGCCAGTATCTATCTGTGGCTGGCGGGCATCATCATGCCGGCCATTTATATCTTTGTTTATTACGACGCGGGGTTGTATGCCGACTTCGGCATCAACATCTACTATCTGATAGCTGCCATCTACGGATGGTTCTTCTGGATGTGGGGACACGGGGAAAAGAAAAGTCTCCCCATTATACATACCCCGTGGAAATGCTATCTGCCACTATTCCTTGTGTTTATCGTGTCTTTCATCGGCATCGCCCGGATACTTATCGAATACACAGACAGTAACGTTCCGTGGCTGGATAGCTTTACCACTGCCTTGAGTATTGTCGGAATGTGGATGCTGGCACGCAAATACATCGAGCAATGGTTTGCCTGGATTCTTGTCGACATCGTCTGTTGCGGACTTTATATCTATAAAGATCTCTATTTCACCTCCGCATTGTACGGACTTTACTCCATTATAGCTATCTTTGGCTACTTCAAATGGAAAAAAATAATGAGCATACAATGATAAACGAACACTATATCCCCGAAGCCGTCATACTTGCCAACGGTGAATATCCTGCGCACGAACTTCCCCTGCGTCTTTTGGCAGAAGCCCAATTCGTCGTTTGTTGCGACGGGGCCGCCAATGAATATATTTCCCGCGGACATACTCCCGACGTGATTATAGGCGATGGAGACTCGCTCCTGCCGGAATATAAAAAGCGTTTTTCCTCTATTATCCTTCAAATTTCGGATCAGGAGACGAATGATCAGACCAAAGCTGTCCATTATCTGCAAAGTAAAGGGATACGGAAAATCGCCATCGTAGGTGCTACCGGCAAACGGGAAGATCATACATTAGGAAACATCAGCCTGCTCGTGGAGTATATGAGAAGTGGTATGGAAGTACGGACAGTCACTGATTACGGGACATTTATTCCTGTGAATGATACGCAAAGTTTTGCCTCACATCCCGGTCAGCAGGTCTCTATCATCAATTTTGGAGCTGAAGGATTAAAAGGAGAAGGATTGTTTTATCCGCTAAGCGACTTCAGCAACTGGTGGCAGGGAACACTTAATGAAGCAACAGCAGATGAGTTTACCATTCATTGTACAGGAGAATATTTAGTATTCCTTGCTTATTAAATCCCTGTTCCGGAAAAATATTCTTTCATCTGCCTTACTACTGATAGTTTCCTACTGTGGAACTATTATTTTTTTGCCTAATGAAACTTTAGTTTCACGGCCTTGGAACTAGAGTTTCCAGCGCTTGAAACTTTAGTTTCTGCAGTTTGGAACTAAAGTTTCTTCAGCTTGAAACTATTGGTTTCAAGGCTTTGGAACTATAGTTTCATTGCATGGAAACTAACTAAGCTAAGGTATTCCTGACTTATCATTCCAAGAGGTCAGTATATTATTGTAGCAGGATATAATAACACAGCGTGACGACATTGTGATAGCAAAATATGCTGTCACAATGCCGTCACGCTGTGCTGTCACCTCTTTATTAGTTTATAATCAGTGCGTTATCTATCATTTGGTGACAGATGACAGCAATTTTGGATATTTCAATTCTCTAGTAGAGCGGCTCAAAGCAATTTATTCCTTTTCGTATTGTTATGAGCTAAATGATAGTC